>OCVV012877462.1_pt1 | contig 13411 bp, 15 predicted proteins | sample 1539721 | NCBI WGS metagenome assembly OCVV01 (sample SAMN02144230, study PRJEB22623) | gut metagenome | biome: sheep rumen | host: Ovis aries | place: New Zealand
TTGCGGCAAAAGATGTCGTCACGAGAAGAACGAAGGCAATGAACAGGATAACGTTTGCGCGTTTCATGATGGCCTCCTTGTTGTGGGGGCAGACATCCACCCCATTGAACAAGGTACAAAACCGCATGAATGTAAACCACCGTTTACATAGTCTAATGTGGAATAGGGGGTGGGAATTTTCAGTCCAAGAAAAAAGTCTGCGATTTCCCCTAGGTTTTTCTATTCCTAATCAAATTATATTTAATTCAGAAAAAGAGGTAATTATGGCAATTACGGATTACAACAATTTTTGTAAGAATCCATTGAGTCTAGAAGAGCGGTTTCCTACAATCGAGGAATTCGCTCTGGCTTTTAATGATTTTTTTGCCCTTAAGGAAGGGGTCGACAGACTTGATTTTGACAAGAAAAAACAATCCATTTTAGATGGCTTAAAGCTAGATAAAAGCCACAGGAACCTTAGAAAAGATGAAGTCATTGAATATCTAAGTTTCTTTGACCTAAACGGCATTGACTGCAAAGTCATTTTAGATGATTATATCTATCTAATTAATGGCGAAACAGCCATGGGAACGACGTATAAGACATATATAAGAACAATTTTCAGGGGACTATTTATAAAAGTACATCACTTGAGGAAATCACCCACTAATCTATTTCAAATAGCAAATATTCCCGTTTCTAATGATGGTTCCGATTTTTTCGACTACATAAATAATCTTGACGAGAATGTAATTTTATCTCATTTGGGAAATGATAAAAATTTCAATAACTGGAAATCATCTAACGTACAACTACCCCAAATACGCACTGTACTTGATTTTTTAAACACCGTCAACAACGACCAAGAAATTATAAATAAGGAAGCCTTTTTGGCTTCGTGGTTTTACTCCTGCTGCTACGTAAAATATCCATGCAATGAAAAAGAACAGCTTAAATACATGGGGCGTGGAATCATTATCCAACATTTTGAAGATAGCCCATATGCCGACAGAATGAAACGATTGCCTGAATTGGCGGGCGGAGCAAAAGATTTCAGTAAAAAAGAATCCATTATCAAAGAGATTGAAGATTTAAAAGAAAAAGTTCCACCCACCGATTATCCTGTCCTGCTTTTTCAAGAATTCAACCACGCCATTGCCTTAGACGATTACGATGAAGCAATTAAACTGGGTTGGACAATAGCAAAAATCTTTTTTTATGTGGGTTCTGCGGGGAACGCATCTAAACTGCCGCTGAAAGACCGTACAGAATACCAACCAGCCGCCTGGTTTAATTATCTTATTACTGCAGTCGCCCATATTAGCTTAAATGGGAATAACACTGAAACAAAAAAATCTGCATCTAAGTTATTTTCCCGACTAACAAGCTACTGTTACCTTGTCAACTTCAATATGGATTTTGTCGGCTACAAAGAAGAACGTGACTTTTCTTCAAACAACAGCGAAAAGGCGGATAGTCTAAAAAAATATTGGGCAAATTTATTTTATAATATTTGGCTCCCAAGTTCATTCTACAACAAAAAGGAACAGTCTTATATTTTTTGCTACGACCCCAACAAAATCAATCAAAAAACGGAGTCGTTTGGATCAATTAACGGATATGCCATTGAGATAGCATCACAAATCAATGATTACAATAAAGTAAAAGTATTAATCAATAATGGTGCCAATGTCGCAAAAACAAAGACGGAAGAAAGAAATGCCTTGTATTGGAGTCTTAACAATATGATGCTATTCCTTCCCATCGGCTTCTGGCGAATTCCCATTCATCCCCACTCTGGAGAGCACCTAAATGACGAATCGCTACGAAACTTTATTGTTCCGCATTGGGAAACAACTTTTCAAAGTCTAAAAAACTACCATAAAACTCATAGTTATGAACGGAAAAAGGCTTATGACATTTTCTCACTTATAATCCAACAATACGTAGATGACAACATTAAAGCAGATGAGTTGCATTTTGGGACTAACGAATTATTTTACAAAAAGAATGAAGATTTGTTATCTATCGTCATTAGTCGTATTGCACAATATGACGTGCTGACAAAGTTGATGAATGTGTATGATATCAATGCCTTCAAGAAAAAAAATACAAACTATTTCTTTGAAACATTAGGGGTGTATGATAATCTTTGGGCTTATAAAAACGGAGCGAACTACAACAAGTCTCCCGAATGGCTTTCCGAATTGCAGGAATACTCAAAACAATTCACGGGGAAAAATGCCTATGCAGATGCAGTAATTCGAGGGAACCAATATGAATTCAACTATTACAAATCAAACTTTATTTTTCCCAGTTCATGCGAATTCATAAACGAATGGGATTTGATCCAAATATTAAGATTGCTGATGGAGCACCATTTTGACCCCTATATCGGAACCAAAGAGGATCCAGATCCAACAAGTGATTGCGTTTTATACGCCATTGAAATGGGATGGCTAGATGCCCTAAAACTCCTTTGCCCTTATATAATACAAAATTTTCCCGAAAAATGGAAAAAATACAAGAAACTGTACTGTTTTGCAGGGATATATGCCACAACACACCCTCCAGCCCCATACCCCTCTTGGGATTCATATAAAAAGATGGCCTCCTACTTGATAAAAATGGCCAAAAACAGCTAAAAAAGCAATAAAAAAGCATTTCGTTTTCCCCCAGGACTTTCTTGGAGCCTCCAAATAGATTTATTAGCGCACTCCCAAAGGGAATGCGCTTTTTCACTATCCGCATTTCAACAGCGGTACAAAACAGGAGTATAACTATGGTGCTGCTAAACCCATCTGATGGCGAAATTCAACTAAATTCGGCATTTTCGTCCGCAAAAACTTGTCCCGAATTGTCCCTTCTTCAAAATCTAAATCTGTTATTGTAAAGGGGTATTACCCCTTCCCTCTGAAACCTCCGCAGTCGCGGACACACAAAAAGGACAAAATATGAGAAACCTCGGAACTACACTCACCCAGCACACCTATAGCGCCAGCTTCGGCCATATCGCCATGACGGCAGGCAACAACAAGGTCGCTATCCTGATGAACGTCATGGACGAGCAGGGCCACCCGCTGACGGACCACGTCTGGATCAAGAACAACGAATGCGAATTCATCCTGGACAAGGTCGCGTTCAGAAGGGGAGAAAGGGTCTTTTTCACGGCGGAACCCTACCGTTACATCAAGGGTTCACGGGGCCTCAAGGCATACAAGCAACTCAAAATCGATATCGGTCTCAGGAACATCGTTTTTCGCGGTCATGAATGTTAAAAACAAGCTACGGAGTAATAATTATGAACAAGTCGATTATAATACCTGATACCTGCGTAATCCTAAATCGCCCTAGGATTTTACACAGGCTAGTCGCCACGGAAAGCGTGAACAAGATCCTAATTCCCGATGTGGTCGTCTATGAATTGAATTATCAGAAGGATCACGGCAAAAAGCAGCAGGCTTGGTTTGCCATGGTTTCTATTGAGAAACTCTGCAAGGAGCATGCGGACCGAATCTCCGTTCTTCACGAAGAGTGGGTAGAGGGCATTAATGACCAGAAAATCATCTTTGCGGCAAGTCAGGTGGCCAGGCGCAATACCGGCAGCAAGGTGTATCTACTCACGGACGATGTACTTTTTTCGCTGGCCGTAAAAAGTACGGACAATTTTGAAGTACTGAACCTGCAGAGCTTTGAAGAAAAATTCCCTGTCTGCATGGACAATTTCGATAAGGTAGCATCCATGCAGTTCTTTGCAGCGGTAAAGGCAGGAAATCTCAATAAGGCACGGATGAACTTGGTGAAAGGCGTAGACCCCAACTTTGTTGACCCTAGTACAGGCTACACGCCCCTTATTCAAGCGGTTCGAAATAGGTCTGTTCCTATGGTGGAATTCCTTGCGGGTCTATCCGGGATCAACTGTAATCTTTGCGATGAAGCTAAATACAGGTTGCCAGCAATTAGCCATGCGGTCCAACTGGGCGACAGAAACCTGGTGGAATGCCTTGTCAGAATGGGCACCGATGTTGATAGTCTTTCCCAGGGAAGGAACCACAGCAATACGGCCCTGATGATTTCGGCCTGGCATGGAAAAACAGATCTTGTGCGCTATCTTTGCGAACTGGATGCATGTGTAAACCAGCAGGATTCCAACGGCTTTACCGCCTTAATCAAAGCATGTATCAAAGAGCGAGTAAACTGCGCAAAAATCCTATATCCGATAACCGACAATAGGATCAGAAGCCACGAGGGGCTTACCGCCAAGGATTATGCGTTGAGAACCAAAAACCAGGAACTTCTAAGCATTTTCGGCAAGGAGGAAGTGTAATATGATTGACCGAGCCTGTTTATCCCTTACAAGCAACTGCCAGTTTGGCTGTACCTACTGCCATTTCGATTCGCACATCAACAAGAACAACATTGTTGAAATCAGCGAAAACGACGCATTGCAAATAGTGCAGAATTTTCATGAGTACGCCCAAAGGCATCACTGCAAAATTAAAATCGGTCTCGTCGGTTCCGGAGAACCATTGCTGAGATTTAGACTGATTAAAAAGATCATTGAAACCGCAAAGAGAGTGGATGCCGAAAACATCCTGAGTTTCTACACGATTTCCAACGGTGGATACTTCAACGAAGAAATCTGCAAATTCTTTTTTGAAAACCGCAGTAGAATCAAACTTTGTTTTTCTATCGATGGCTATCAAGAAATCCACAATCTATGCCGGATAACGGTCAATAAAAAGGGAACTTTTGCGAAAGTCATGGATTCTGTCGAAATGTATAAGAAGGTTTTCGGCGAAGCCCCTTCTGTCAATGCGACAGTTCACCGAAAGACACTGCTAAATGCAGAAAAGGTTCTTGACTTCTTTGAAGAGAATTTTAAGGATGTTACGTTCTCACGCCTGGTTGATGTAGAGTCTCCGGATTTGCATATTGAAAAGATGGATTTCCAGGAATTCTTAGAGCTTGCAAAATGCCGGAATATTTCCCTAAGGCAGTTCAAAATGAAAAAATACGACTGCACTATGTACGGACAACTCTGCGGAGTGGGAAGAACCAATATTTATATCGACAACGGAAAGGTTTATCCCTGCGGAAGATTTGTAGGCAACAAGAAATTTGAACTTGGTTATGCGACAGATCCTATCGACTCCATCGAGCGACTCATGGTTTCCAGAATCACTCCTTGCGCTGATGGTCAGTGCTTTTACGACAACCTCTAAAAAAGGATTCTTATTATGAAGTACGCAATATACGGAATCTCTTGCTGCGGCAAGGATACCTTCATCAAAATGCTCCTAAATTCGGGAAAATTCCCAGGCTATGAGCACCCCAAGGGTTCTGAAACCCTAAACCTCATTGCCCGAGATCACTTCGGCAAGGCGTTCAGGGAACTTTCTTCCGAGGACAAGGACTTTGTGCGCACGAAGTATGCCGAAGATCTGTCTCAAAAGAAAGACATTTTCGCAGACGGTCATTTCTGCTTCCCCAAGGACGGGCGCTACGAAGTCGTATTCACGGATAGCGATGCCCATTGCTACGACGCATTCTTTTATCTGAAGGCGAAACCCGAACTCGTAAAAGAACGTATTACGGCATCTGAAAAGAATCAGAAGTTTGCGAGTTTATCTGTCGAAGATATTGCGGCATGGCAGAATAACGAGATTGCCGGTCTCAGAGACGAATGCTTCAAGTACAATAAGGACTTTATCGTACTTGACGATAACTTTGAAAGCGTATTGAATTTCATGCGACTGTACAACGAGGGTTATAGGTACGTCAACGCATATCAACAGGCTGCACGCTTGGCAGAATGGTGCAAGGTACTATCTTCAGGTAAAATCGCCTTGTTCGACTGCGACAGAACCATTGTGCAAGAAGATACGGGCGCCATCTTTTTCAATTTGAACAAAGCATCTCTTGAGCCAGTCAAGAAATTGTTTGCAGGCGACATTTACTCACAGTATCAGTTCTGGAAATACCAGGAATGCTACAGGGGATTTTCTGTGTTGCCTTCAGTAGAGCAATTCCACTTTAATCCGATTATCATAGACAAGATCGAAGAACTCCGTAAACAAGGATTCCTTATTGTAGGGATTACTTCCGGCATCGGCGATATCTGGCGTGAAATCCAGAAACAAACCGGAATCACGGATATGATGTTAAGCAGTCTTCCCAGCCTTGGTATTAATATTTCAGATCTTGTCAAGGGCTATCTTTCAAAAATCCTGTCAAAAGACAACGAGGTTTTTGCCTGTGGCGATAGCCTGACGGATATTTACATGCTCGAAGCTGCAAAACAGGGCGTTATTTACGCACCAGGAAAGACTCGTAGTTCTGTACAGGCATACCTAGATCGCCATCCCGAAACAAAGATTAGACAGTTTAAACAAAACAACGTTCAATATAACAACATAGAGGTTGTATTATGATTTACGCATTAACCGAAACAGCGTGCTTCACTAAAACAAGTAATATGGTTGCCGATTGCAAAAGCAATTCCAACGTCTATGGAGCGAAACTGCGCCAAGCCCATTATTATTTGGGCTATCAACTTGCTAAGGCCTTCATTTCACAAACCCATGATTACGTAGCAGTATGTTTTATGCGCGGCGGGCTCCCGTTTTCTTTGGGGATTGCAGACCAGTTGGATTGCCCGATTATCTTTTATGACGACAAGAACTCGCAAGATTTCTTTAAACTGAATGCAGAACTACTGCAGGGGAAAAAGGTCATCTTGATTGATTCCGTAATCAATTCGGGAAAAAGCATGCTCAAGGCTATTGATTGTCTGAAAGGCATTGCAGAAGATGTCAAGATTGCGACCAATGTCCTTTGCTACAAGGCCGTAGAGAAATTCAAGCCCTTCGACACCTTTACGGTCCGCGTATCCGGAAATTCCTTTGAAGGCTCCAATGTAAAGGTTCAAAGTGGCAATAAAGGCCCGGATACGGGAGACCGGTTATTTAGGACGCAACCATTTTGTTATTTTTCGAAGGAAGAAACATTTTACGTGGTACCTTGAATATGGCAGACTACTTTGTCCCCGCAACAATTTCTGCAGAAAACATCTTAGTTTTCTTACTCCTTCTAGCTTTGGCCGTTACTACGACCTGGTTTGCGGCCCACTACTACCTGTTAAAAAGGGATTTTGCATCCCTAGCACAAAAGATGGCCAATGAATGCGCCGAAAAAATTGACGAAGAGCGCAAAAGAATTCAACGCATTCCATACCATCTAGCGCAAATCGATCAATTGGTCAATGAAATCAGAGCATGTTGCTCTAGTGCACAGGCAATGCCCCCAAAAGATTCTGAAGATAAAAATCCTGAAGATGAGGATTCCGAAAACCCTGAAAACTCTTAGCTGCCTATAACCTAAAACTCAATCGGGCGGAATACTAATCTTAGCCGATTTACTTCTCAAAAACTCCACTAATGCTTCTGAACCTAGAGGGTGCTTTTCTTTTGGGATTTTTTTTGGTGGCGGGATAATATCACCCTTGAAAGAAAGAAGAAAATTATAGAATTCCGTAAGCTGAACAATTGAATTTTCGCTAGGCCGTTTTCTGTATTTTTTAAAACTTTCAAGAAATTTATATTCTCTGTGCCATTCGCGTTGATTCCGGGGAACGCTTGAGTTCTTCGAAAGGCTCTTACTATATTCCTTTACGAGTGATCCAAAAGAAACAACCTTTACCGTATTTTTCCCAAAATCCAATTCTCTATTATCTTCGATAAACTTGTCAATTTTGTTGACAATTTCTTCTAGCCTTTTTTTCGTTTCTTCTTGCCCAGGCATGAACTTATTTCTGTTTGAGGTTTATCCACTCTTTATTTCATGTTCTTGTAACACTGATTCGCCAATTTCGTCGCACTATCGTCCGCTTTTTCATATTCAATACGAGAGGCTTTTTTAAGCTTTTTGTAATCCCTGCCAAAATAACACGCCATAGCGCCTGTATAACAGGAACACCAATACACTCTGCTTATGTATTCATCAACAGACAGTTCTCTCTGCACCCCCTCAACACATTCTTTAATGAAGAAGTAATCATTAGCCTTGCCAAAACTATCTGTACGAGCATCGCCGACATCACAAACTAAGGGAAGCCCAATCGCAGCGAAGGCCGTCATAGAACACACAAAAATCGCAATTAGAATTTTTTTCATAAGAACATCTTTGTTTTTCATCGCCTAGCCTGTGGGTCACTTCCATTCTTCTTCAGCTTCCTCGCACTCAACCCGCTTGATAACCTGCTTATGGAAAATATTATTCCAAAAGTCAACTCCCAGCTTCTTGATAAGGCGCCGTTTGGGATCGTTGTCCTTCTTGCCGACGACAAACGTGTCCTTTTCCAGAAGGAACGTGTGTACTGCCTTTAGGTATTCAAGGGCGCGGGAAAGCCGAGCCTTTTCGGGATGGTCATCCTTCAGTTCTTCTGCGGAGGCACCGGGCTTGGGCGGTTTCTTCCAGAACTTCTTCACCCTTTCATAATTGAATTCGTAATCGAAGTCATCCTCATGCAACCCAATCTCGTAACGTTCCGCTGCCTTGCGAAAGTCCAACTGCTTTTCCTTGAACATCGAGGAAAGTTCGTTGCGGACACTGCGCCACTCGGCAGCAAGTGTCTCTTCTTCTGGAGTGAGCGAAATTTTCTCTTTCATTTACTGCAATGGACAACTGTTGTTCACGCGTTGGTTGATTTCCCCACGCGAGAGGCCCTCAGAACATTCCATGTCCTGAATGGCACGTGCGCATTTGCTGATGCGGGAAGCCCTGTCGGCTACACCCGAACAGCTGTTAAGGCAGGCATCCAGCATGAGGTATTCTATCTCAATATCGAAACGATCGCATTGCATCTTGTTTGCGACAGCGGCACCAGCCGCAGCAGCGACACCCAACTTGGCACCTTCAGCAAGAGCCTTTTTCCACAGGGGGGTGTCCTTCTTGATTTCGGGAGTAGCGGCGGCCTTGTCGCAATCGCAGTTGCACTCGGCGGCCTGCTTGGTGGATGCATTATCCGCAACGTCGGAACCGCAGCCGCAGACGAAAAAGAGAAGGGAAAGGGAAATGAACAGTTTTTTCATGTCAATAATATAAACAAAAAAATTTTTTCAGGAACTTTTTTTTTCAAAAAAAACACAAAAATGACGAAATTCAGCCAAAAACAGCATTTTCGCCTACACAACTTGTCCCGAAATGTCCCTTTCTACAAATCTAAATCTGTAGTTGTAAAGGGGAAACGCCCCTTTCTTCCAAAACATCCGCTGTCGCGGACACACAAAAAGGTAACGATATGATTAAGAGCATCCGTACCATCATAAGCCAAAGCAACTCCCTCATCGCAAGCATCGAGAGGATGAAGAGACGCCTCAAGAACCGCGGACACATTCTCAGTGTCAACGAGAAGCTCTCTCTCAAGGAGAGGCTCACCAGCCAGACGGCGAAGCTCCTCATCCTTAACGGAAGGCTCCGTGCCGACGAGAACAGCCGCTTCTACGTGTCTTACCCCACCAGGGATGGCGAGCGTAAGACGATCTCGTACTACCACCACGCGGCATAGCGCCGATAACGGGCCGGGGGGTCCACTCCCCCCTCTTTTTTACCAACAATTGACAAACTACACGGGGTAAAATATGTGCGAATCCAGACACTTTATCCATGCGCTCGAAAAAGAAGCCGAACTTTTGCACAACGGATTCCAGACAAACGTATTCGACACTGATTTCCTTGAAAAAGATAGTTATGGCCTAAAGTACAAAATGAAAGAATCAAAGCGCACCAACGCGAAGTTCGAAGACCTCCAGAATACCATTGTCAGTAACTACAGAAAAACCGGCTACGTAGATGTGTACCAGGTTCCCGAAAACAAGGTGCCTCGAGTCAAACTTGAATACAAGAACCAGTTAAAACTGACACGAGTACTTTTCGAAATGGACAAGAAAACTGGAAAAAGGAATGTCTATTTCTGGTTGAAGGAAAATATCAAAAGCGAGCACATCCTTTGTATCCCGCCTTGCACTAGGCAGATTGTCGCCGAAATTGCGGCAATGGAACATGTTTGTGGCAGTAAGGAATTCTTGAGCCCAATGGTTAGCCTCGAAGTAGAGAACTTTGAAAGGAACAACACCATTCCCGTGGAAATTCCGCCGACACTCTCGGCGATATGGAACAAAGACGAACCGACTCTTCCGGATTTCAAGGTGAAAGAACTTGACGACAAGGACTTCGTCATCTTGAAGGACAACAAGCGGCCGGGTAACAACCAGCAGCGCAAATTCGTCTGCACCGCCCTCTCCTCCCCGGACTTCACGATAAAGGTGGGGCCTCCCGGTTCCGGAAAAACGACCTCCCTGCTGGAACTGATTATCCAACTCGTGAAACACGGCAAGCGCATATTGCTCGTAGCATCGACCAATGTGGCGGTAGACAATATCCTGGAAAAACTGAAGGACTACCTGGATCTCACCTGCGTGAAACGCTATGGTGCCGAAGACAATCTGAATATCAGCATGGACGCCAAAAGTTTCCTCTGCGGCAAGCGATTCATGAAAACCGAGGCGGAAGCCCTGCAGAATCGACTGGGAAACATTCCCGAGGCGGAACGTTCCGATGCCCAGCAGGAACTCCTGAACAATTGCGACGCCAAGAACAACAGCATGCTGTACGAAATCCTTATGGCAAACACCCCGATTGTCGCGGGGACCACTTTCGGGGCGTCGCTTGAAGAAATGAAACTGCTGAAAAACAAGGGAGAAACCGAGGTGCCTTTCGATTACCTGATCTTGGATGAAGCCTCCAAGACGACCATCCAGGAATTCTTGGTCCCGGCATGCCTCTGCAAGCACTGGGTGATTGTGGGCGATATCCAGCAGTTGCCGCCCTACGTAAGCGATGACGACCTAGCAGAAAACCTGAAAGTCTGCATTCCCGAGAACCCGGATGATGCGCGCGAATACACGGTAGCATCGGATTCGCTGCTCGCTTCGCTGGGCATGAAGAACCACCAGACGGTAATACTTGTAGAAAAGGAATCGGAAATGGACACCTTTTTGTACCAGAAGTACGCGAAGAATAGCGATGTACTTTTTGCCGATGCGGACAATCCCAGCGATGACGAGACGCTCCCCTACGCAACCATTATCGTGGGAACCCTGGATTCGTTCAAGAGGAAGCGCGATATGCTCCCGACGCGCATTACCACGGTACGCCTGGCACGCGACAAGGAAACGCGACAGATCCTCCATGCGGCGGGCATGCAGGAATGGGTCGCCATTGCGCGCTATAACCGCGAAAGGCTCCTTGACCGCTACGACGAAAACGAACCGAGGGAATGGCAAGACGAAGTCGCATGGCGCATTGTCCGCAAGTTTGAGCAGCGCGACAACTCCGTCAATGTGGACCGCAGTTCGGTAAACCGGCTGAATAGCCAGATCGACAGGCTCATTCCCGAGAAAAGCAAGGAAACCTGCATAAAGGACATCCATATCCTAGAACAGATCTACCTGCCCTCGTGCATGGAACTCCTTTACAAGGGGTACGGGAAGTACAACAGTCTGGCACTTTTCCGCGGGATTCCCGAAAAAATGCTCACGAAACGCTGCATCAAGCTCACGCACCAGCACCGCAGCCACCCGGAAATCGCCCAGATCGCCTCCGTGGAGTTTTACAACGGCGAGGCCATGAGATCGGAACACATGAAGGGAAAGCGCGATTGGGCGTACACCCGATATGGCTCAAGGCATGTCTATTGGAAGGACGTCAAGGGTTATTGCGACTGCAAGAACCGCAACAAGAAAGAGCAGGAGTGCATCAGAAAAGAACTGATTGAGTTCCGTAACTTTGCGAAACTGTGCGCCAATCAAGAACAGAAGTGGTCCGTAGCGGTGCTTTCGTTCTACAAGGAGCAAGCAGAAGCGTTGAAAAGTATCTGCCAGAACGTTTTCAAGGGCTGCTCGCAGTGGGTGACGTTTAGCGTAGGGTCCGTAGACTCGTTCCAAGGGCACGAAGCCGACATCGTGTTCCTGAGTTACAGCAACCAACACCCGACCTGTTTTCTGGAAGCGCCGAACCGCCTGAACGTCGCCATCACCCGAGCCCGCTACATGATGGTACACGTGGGCAACAGACGCGCCATGAGCAACGGGCAGGGGGCCTTAGGCCGCATTGTCCACAGGATCACAGAACTCAATAACCTCTAATCCCCAAAAAAGGAACCTTGATTATGAAAATCGAGATCAAAGACCAAGTCTCTTACTACACCATAAAAGGCGAGACACTGTTCTACAAGCCGAACATGTGGATTCGCGCATTCCTTAGGTACATCAAGAACCACCCGAAGGCAAACGAAGTGGAAATCTGCCAAACGCTCTTTGGCGATAACGGAATGGCTCGCAGAGCAGCCGTCATGAACATTCTCCATATATTCACGCAGCAGGGCCTGCTTACAAGGCTGGGAAACAAGGGCCTGATGCTGACGGATGATGGAGAAAAAGCGCTGGAGTCGGGCTATGTCTGGCAGGGCATGAAGGGCGCATTCCTACTCACCCTGTGGAACCCAACCAAAGGTCTCCCCTTTATCCTGAACGTGCAACTCGTTCCTGAAGACTGGTATGACAACGCGAAGCGTCGCCCCATCCCCATTCCAGATGAATTCGGCAAGATTCTGGAAAACCTGCAGTGCTGTCCCAGCGATGTAAAGTTCGTTTCCGTCGGCAAGACATTCTGCCCAACAAACAACGATATTGAGTATACGGCGAATACCGAACTCAGACAGGATAGCTGGTTTATTAAGGTGACTGCGACTCCCAAATTGGAAGTCTTGGAAAGTTACGAAGTTTCTTTCCGCATAAACAACAACCTGCTTGCTTCTATTATGAACACCCAGGACGCTGCATAGCGCCCAGATAACCATAAAAACAAGGAATACCATATGTCTAGACTCACGCCGCGTGACAACCACGCTAACCAAAAAAACGCCAACAAGGGAACGAGCGGCTTCAACAAGCAGTACCTCGCGGTACAAAAGAACCGTTCGATCCAGAAAAACCCGACAAGCAAACTCTTCAAGGGGGTGAAATAAACCCCTTTTCTTGCCCCTTTTTGCCACTTTCAGCAAATCTATATCTGTATCCGTAAAGGGAATTGCTCCTTGCTTTCAAGCCCCTCCGCCGTTGCGGATACAAAAATAGTCGCGTTCAAAAGGAGCGACAGGGTCTTTTTTACAGCGGCAACCCACCCAAGTGCAGATAGAATCGGCATTGAATAAACCTTAAACAAGGAGTGAATTATGGCTACTTTGAAAAACGAAGACGTTCTTCGCGCCGCACACAAGGTTTCGTTTATGAACGAACGACTGGTAAAACAGTCGAAAATGTGTGGCTGTTTCAGCTGCGAGAGAGTCTACCCTGCGACCGAGGTCAAGGGG
>OCVV012828715.1_pt1 | contig 13408 bp, 10 predicted proteins | sample 1539721 | NCBI WGS metagenome assembly OCVV01 (sample SAMN02144230, study PRJEB22623) | gut metagenome | biome: sheep rumen | host: Ovis aries | place: New Zealand
AGCATCCTCCGTTAAGAAAAATTTTAAGGAGAATCTTTGTGATGGTTATCCCGTCAATCATGTGGCTTGCGTCTGGTTTTCGGTCAGGCGGGTGCGCCCGTGCTGTTCGCTGAAAATCCTAACTGAAACGCCCTTCGCCAGGGCGACCATCCCCGCAGAAACATCCGGCGCGTTCTCCGCCGCAATGTAGTCCTTCATCTGCTTGAAAAGACGGATAAGGACCATGCTCTGTTGTACTGCCAAATCGCCTTTCAACACAGTCATAAGCATATAAATGCCTTGCTCCGTAAAAACGAAAGGTTTATAGGATCGTCCTCCCTTAACACCTTTGGTCTGCATCGAGGTCAAAATTTTTGACCTCGATAGGGAGATGATTTCAGCCTTCTTCAATTGAAAACGGAAATCCTCCGCAAAACGCTCAATATTATTCTTGACCTGCTGATTAAAAGACTTGGTCGAATATCCGTAAATCTCCGCCAAATCGGCATCGAGCATCACTTTTACCCCGCGGATGGTGTATATCCGCGATTCATAATACCACCTTTTCTGGTGCAGGGAGTTAAACTTTGTACACGGCCTTTTTCTCGGCGACTGCACAGGGGGTTATGCAGAGTTTTAAACCCATGGCGTTCAGCACACGCATGATGGTGTCGAATCTCGGATGCGCGTCTTCCCTTAGCGCCTTGTACAAGCTTTCTCGATTCAGGCCCGCGGACTCGGCTATTTTTGCCATTCCGATTGACCGGGCTGCATCTCCAATGGCATGTTGCCAGAGGACGGGGTCATTTTCGGCAAGGGCTTCTTCCAAAAAGAGTTTTACATCTTCCTCTGTTTTAAGAAGGTCTGCGACATCCAAATCAGAGACTTCTGCATCACTTTTTTTCATTGTTCAACTCCTTTGCCTTGGTTATATCCTTTTGTTGCGTCGATTTGTCGCCGCCCGCTAGCAGCAGCACAACAATGTCGTCTTTTTTCGTGTAGTAGATGCGGTATCCTGGCCCATAGTGAATGCGCATCTCGTATATTCCTTCGCCAACAAATTTGAAATCTCCAAAGTTACCTAGTTTAACCTGTTCAATTCTGAGGTTTATTTTCGCACGGGCGCGCGCATCTTTGAGATTGGCGTGCCACTTGGAAAAATATTCCGTTTTCTTAATTTGAAGCATTCGCCCTCCTATAATGTAGCCAATCGGCTACAAATTGTCAATAGGGCAATGTGGGGGATTGCTAAATAAATCTCGGCCCCGGCTGCACTGGCCGTAACATCTTTCTTCATCGTCAACTCCTCTGGCATACAAGCGGAAAAAAAACACCAAAGACTGCACGCTTGTGCACTAAATATAAATTCAAAAATCTGGTTTGTCAATAGACCCGCGCGATTTTCTGAAAATTATTTTGGTGGGGGAAGTCTCCCCCTCGCTTCAGCCTTGCCCTTATGTCACCCTGGAGCCAAAGGCGATAGGGTCCAGGGCAAGGCTTTCGCTTCCCTCTCTCCTAGTGGGCTCCGCCCCCTAAAACCCCCGTTTTCTTCTGAAATTCCCCTCATTATCTCAAAGCAGCATATTCCGTACCCCTTTTTTGATATATATTTGCAAACAAGGTTTCCCATGGAAGTGAATAAGAAAGACCTCTCCGAACGCGACATTGTCAGCAAGTTCATTTTGCCCGGCATAACGAATGCTGGGTGGAGTCTTGATAAGCAAATTCGCGAAGAGGTCTCGTTCACAGACGGTCGAATTTTTGTGAAAGGCAAGACCATCGTGCGCGGGCAAAAGAAGCGTGCGGATATCATTCTCTATTACAAGCCGAACATGCCGATTGCCGTGGTAGAGGCGAAGGACAACAAGCATTACGTTAGCGATGGCATTCAACAGGCTCTTTCTTATGCGCAGACTCTGGATATTCCCGTAGCGATTAGCAGTAATGGAGATGCGTTCTCGATTCGCTATCGTGAAAACTGCGGTCCGAAAGATAGCCAAGGGAACCCTATCGCAGTAGAAGAACGCGACCTGGATCATTTCCCGACGAGTGAAGAAATTTGGGCCTGCTACAAGCGATACAAAGGTATCGACTCTCCAGAAGCGGAATCCACGGCTACACAAGATTATTATGTCGATAGTTCAGGTTATAACCTGCGTTATTATCAGCAGATAGCTGTCAATCGCACGGTAGAGGCGATTGCAAAGGGGCAAGACAGAATCCTTTTGGTAATGGCTACCGGTACCGGAAAAACGCTTACTGCATTCCATATCATTTGGCGATTGTGGAAAAGCGGCTGGACAAAGAATAAGGCTCCGGGCAAGACCCCGCGAATCCTTTTCCTTGCAGACCGCGATAACCTGATTACGCAAACCAAGCGTGGAGACTTCAAGCCTTTCAAGGACAAGATGACGATTGTCCGCCATAAGCAGATTGATAAGGCTTATGAAATCTATTTGGCTCTGTATCAGGGGCTTACAAATTACGATGAAGATGCTGATGCCTACAAGGAATTTTCGCCAGACTTTTTCGATTTGGTGGTCGTTGACGAATGTCATCGCGGTAGTGCTGCCGAAGATAGCGCTTGGCGAAAGATTCTGGATTACTTCAAGAGTGCAACTCACATTGGTTTGACTGCAACACCGAAAGAAACAAAAGACATATCGTCTTCGGAATACTTCGGTGACCCGATATACACTTATTCTTTGAAGCAGGGAATTGATGACGGATTCCTTGCTCCTTATACGGTTTTGCGTATTGGCATCAATGTGGACCTAGAAGGCTGGCGGCCTGAAAAAGGTAAACGTGACAAGAACGGAAACATCGTTGAAGACCGCATTTACAATACGAAAGATTTTGACCGCAACTTGGTGCTAGATGACCGCACGCCGATTGTTGCCCGCAGGATTGTAGAATTCCTGAAGCAGAACGACCCCATGGCAAAAACCATTGTCTTCTGCATTGACCAGGAACATGCTAGCCGCATGCGTGATGAACTTTGGAAAGCCGCTCCGCCCGAATGGCACGAAAAGTCTGACGAGTACATTATGCGCATCACCAGCGACGACAAAGAAGGTCGGCTAAAGCTTGATGATTTCAAGAATCCAGAAAAGCCTTACCCCGTTATTGCCGTTACTTCAAAACTATTGAGTACTGGTTCTGATACAAAGACTTGCAAACTCATCGTACTGGAATCTAATATCGGTTCCATGACCGAATTTAAACAGATTATCGGCCGTGGAACAAGAGTTTATGAAGAATATGATAAACTCTACTTCACGATAATGGATTTCCGTAACGTAACGAACCTATTCTCTGATCCAGCGTTCGATGGCGATGCCATTCGCATCAAGGAAGTCAAGCCAAATGACCCGATTCCTGCGGATAGTTCAACGGCTGGTGATGCTCCCGAAGACCTGATTGATCCGGTTACGGGCAATGAAGTTGTTTTCCCGGAAAAAACACCATATCCTACACCCAATCCTCCTGGTGGAGAAGTGGCGGACAAGCCTTCAAAGGTCTATGTAGCGGGAGTTCCGATATCAATATTAAATGAGCGTAAGGAGTTCCTCGACCCCTCGGGCAAACTCATTACGACTACGCTCCGCGAATTTACCCGTCAAGGCATTTTAGGCCGTTACCGCGACTTGCAAACCTTCTTGCAAGAATGGAACAATGCCGAAAAGAAAAAGGCGATTATCGAGGAACTTGAAAAACAGGGAATTATCGCCGAAAACCTGCAAGAAGAAATAAAAAAGGACTTGGATATTTTCGACCTGATTTGCCATATCGCATACGATGCCCCGGCACTCACGCGCAAGGAACGTGCCGAAAACGTTCGCAAGCGCAATTACTTTACCAAGTATGGCGACAAGGCGCGTGCCGTTCTGGAAGCCCTTTTGGACAAGTATGCCGAAGAGGGTATCGGAAATATCGAAGATACTGCAGTCCTAAAAGTGGACCCCATTACTAAATTTGGGACCCCGAAAGAAATTGTTGAACTGTTCGGCACCAAGCAAGACTATCTGAAGGCGGTGCGCGAATTGGAAGATGAAATTTATAGAGGAGTAGCCTAATGGCCGACATCGGTGGAATTATCAAGACCCTGCAAAACATCATGAGAAAAGACCAGGGTGTTTCTGGCGATGCGCAGCGCATTGAACAGCTGGGCTGGATGATTACGCTCAAGATTATCGACGACAAGGATTCCGAAATGGAACTTCTGGATGATGACTACAAGTCGGTAATCCCCGAAAAATTGCAGTGGCGCAACTGGGCTGCCGATAGCGAAGGCATGACGGGCGATGCTCTGCAGGAATTCGTTGACAACAAGTTGATTCCCGGCCTGAAAAAGATTGACGTTTCTACCGGCAACAAGCGTGCCATCCTTATTCGCGACATTTTCGACGGCATCAACAACTACATGAAAAACGGCACCATCATCCGTCAGGTGGTGAACAAGCTGAACGAGATTGACTTCAACGTATCCGAAGACCGCCACCTGTTTGGCGACATCTACGAAACTTTGTTGCGAGACCTGCAGAGTGCTGGCAATTACGGTGAATTCTACACCCCGCGTGCCATCACCGAAATCATGACGGAAATAGTGAACCCACGACTTGGCGAACGTGTGCTTGACCCCGCTTGCGGTACAGGCGGATTCCTGACCTGTGCTATCGAAAACATCCGCAAGCAAGATGTTCATTCCGTAGAAGACTTGAAAACGCTCAACGCGACCATTCGCGGGCAGGAATTCAAGCCGCTTCCGTTCATGCTCTGCGTGACGAACCTGATTTTGCACGATATCGAAGTGCCGAACATCCTTTACACCGACAGCCTGAACCGTGAATACACAAGCATCGGCCCCAAAGACTGCGTGGATGTCATCTTGGCAAACCCGCCTTTCGGCGCTTCCGTAAGCGATGGCGTCGAGACGAACTATCCCGCCTCTTTCCGCACCACAGAAAGTGCAGACCTGTTCTTGCTCCTGATGATGCGTTACCTCAAGGATGGTGGCCGCGCGGCAATCGTGTTGCCCGATGGCTCGCTTACCGGTGACGGCGTGAAGGAACGCATCCGCAAGGAATTTTTGACACAGTGCAATGTACACACCATCGTGCGACTGCCCAATTCCGTTTTCCAGCCCTACGCAAGCGTCGCGACCAACCTGCTCTTCTTTACCAAGGGCGAAAAGACCAAGGATGTCTGGTATTACGAGCACAAGGTGCCCGAAGGAATGAAGGCGTATTCCAAGACCAAGCCAATCCAGAAATCGGAATTCGAACCGCTCAAAAAATGGTGGAATAAACGCAAAAAATCCGATGTCGCCTGGAAGGTCTCGATAAAGGAACTCGAAGAGAACGGCTACAATCTCGACATCAAGAACCCCACCGTCCCCGAAGAAGAATCCGTATATACCACCGCCGAACTTATGCAGAAACTCCACGAATCCTTCAAGGCAAGCGAAGAACTCCTTGCCGGTCTGAAAAAAGGCTTGAAGTAAGGAATAGGGGATTGGATGGAATTCGCTGAATATTATGTAGCCTACTTTGATGTTTTAGGGTATAAGGATGCCTTTAAAAAGTCAGAGGATGTTTCGGCAAAGCTTGTAAAGTCAATAGAATCATCAATTCTATTGATGAGAGCACTTTTGTCAATTGTCAACACTCCACCAGATGAACCAATTGATAAAAATCCTGAAATTGAATACAAGATTTTTTCAGACAATATTCTTATTTGTTATAAGGAAACGACGGATTCATTATCTGCAATTCCTTTAGTTTATTTTTTACGACTGATTGCTTCTATACAACGTGTGTTTTTTGAAGGTTTCCAATTGATTGTTCGTGGAGGAATAACAAAAGGGCATTTATACTTGACGAAGGACTTAGTTGGTGGCAAAGCGTTGATTGACGCCGTAGAACTCGAAAACACCGCTATTTACCCAAGAATAATTGTTGATGATTCTATTCTTAATGAATTGAATTCATTTAAAATGCAAAATGACCTTTTTAAAAGTTTTGTTGATGCGTCTTGCCTGGATTTGTTGGTGAAAGATATTGATGATAAAACGTTTTTGAATTACATCATGTCTTATGACGCATGGATACTGTTTCCCAAAAATGGTTCGCAATTAGAGCCTGTAGGGAGTTTTGAAAAGCTAGAACAAAATGTCAGAGATGGGCGCCAATGCAAACCGATATACAAGCCAGAATGTCTTAGAACAGTTTATGCGATTTTGCGAAAGCACAAAGATTTCGTAGAAGAGAATGTTCATGAGTTCAGTCAGTCTTCAAATGATGCGACCAAAGAACTAGAAAGAGCAAAGATTCTGAAAAAATATCTGTGGCTAGTTTCCTTCCACAATAAGATTTGTGACCATGTATTATACAAGAAGCCCGAATTAAAGATTAGTTTAAAATCGAAATTTAATGAACAGACTTTGGCTTTTGATGTGAGCGTAGGTTGATATGAGCGAATGGAAGAAAGTAAAGATTGGTGAGTTTCTAACGGAACGAGAAGGTCGCTTTAAGCCTGACGATAAAAGGATTTCCAAATATCAGCGATTGGATAAAATCGACTTTTCTGGAAATACTCATTTATCAAACAAACCCACAAAAACAGATATGATTCTTGTTCAGCCGGGCGATTTGGTTATTTCAGGAATTAATGTTGCCAAGGGCGCGATTACGGTTTATCAAGGTGAAGAACCCGTTTGTGCAACGATTCATTATTCGTCCTATACCTTTGATAGTTCTAAAGTCGACTTAGATTATTTCAAGTTTTTCGTAAAAAGTGCCGCTTTTATCGCTGCAATGCAAAAACAAGTTAAGGGAGGCATCAAGACAGAAATAAAGCCTAAACATTTGCTCGCCCTTGAAATATCAATTCCTGATTTAGGAACTCAGAAGAAAATCGTCAAAGAAATCTCATCTCAGTTAGAAAAGACAGAACAACTGTCATCAGAAATTGAAAAACAAAAATCCTACGCAAAACAACTCCGCCAGAACATCCTCCAAGAAGCCATAGAAGGAAAACTTACTGCAGATTGGCGTAAACAACATCCCGTCCAAAAAGGCAACCCCGACTACGACGCCGAAGCATTATTTGATAAAATCCAAGCCGAAAAATCAAAAACCAAAACTTCCAAAAAGATCTCCGCTCTCATCACAAAAGAAGAAATCCCCTTTGAAATCCCAACCAACTGGAATTGGGTCAGACTCGGAGAAATATGCGAAGGTTTTATGTATGGAACAAGCGCAAAATCGCTTCCTTCTGGGAAATGTCCTGTGTTGCGAATGGGCAATATTCAAAACGGGAAAATTGATTGGGAAAAACTTGTTTATACAAACAATGACGAAGAAATCGAAAAGTATCTGCTTAAGCAGTACGATTTGCTTTTTAACAGAACGAATAGCCGTGAAATGGTTGGAAAAACAGCCATTTTCGAGTCGACGCAAAAGACTATTTATGCAGGATATCTTGTAAAGTTTAGACCAATAAAATCAAATCCGTATTTTGTGAACATCGTTTTGAATTCTAAAACTCATCGAGAATGGTGTAATGAAGTAAAAGTAGATGCCTTGGGACAATCTAATATAAATGCGGAAAAGTTGAAAAACTTCATTACCCCACTCCCCCCATTAGCGGAACAAAAAGAAATCGTCGCCCGGGTAGAACAACACCTACAAACCATTACCCAACTCGAAACCCAAATCGCCACCCGCAAAACCACCACCAAACAACTCATGCAAAGCATCCTAAAAGACGCCTTCGAGGAGGGGTAGATGGAATTTACAAATTGGTTTGAGTATGATTCAACTGTTCCCTGTATTGGTGGTGGACACGTTGAAATATGGAAATTCAACTATCAGTATGACATTGACGCTTTTGATGAATGGGCGAAACATTTTCGTAATCAGTATTGTAGTGATAAAGATATAGATCGATTAAGAAAACCTACGGGAAAAAATAGAGAAGACTTTCTATTAGATTTTAAATTTCCTGATAAGTTAAAAGCTCCAGGTCCATCAACAAGAAGTGGAGATTTTGCAGAAATTCTAATTGCAGATTTTTTGGAATATATCGAAAAATATTGGACTCCAAGAACTCGATATGATCGAAAAGTTAATAAAGACATGTCTACACCAGGCTCAGATGTTATTGCAATGAAAATCAAAAACATGCCCAATGGCAATCCTTGTGATGAGTTAGTTGTATTTGAAGTAAAGTCTAGAATAGCCTCGACTTCAAATGATTTGAATAAAGCTATAAATGGCTCATCAAAAGACCCGCTGAGAATTGCCGAATCATTAGAGGCCATGTCAACAAGATTTTATTATGATAGAGACCAGGAATCCTATGATAAAATAGGACGTATTCAGCAAATGATTAATATCGCTAAAAAACCATGTTCCTACGGAGCAGCTTTAGTATGTTCAAACAACCTTTACAACCAACAATTAGTTTCTGGTGCTGATGTTACTAACCATCCTCAGAATGCCAATTTACGTTTGTTGCTAGTGAAAGCAAACGATTTAAGAGCTATAGTTCATTCTTTGTACTCCTGGGCCGCCCATGAAGCCTGAAAATAATGCAAAAAAAATTTTGATGTATACTCAGTCTATGGCGAAAATGACTGAGTTTAATGTACCTGAAGCTGATCAAGAAGCGATTATTGAACGTTATACAAATCCTCCTGAAGATTTATTTATTTTGGTTATTGGCATATTAGGCAGAGTTTCTCGTGACATAATAGAACATCGAAATGAAGCGTCTCTTTTGTCTTTGCCGGGAAAAGATGCTTTGTTTTGCGCCAATTTCTTTGACTCGTATAAGAATTCTGGACGATTAAACGAGCTGTCAGAATATTACCTTCTTGTTGGAAGTGCAGCATATTACTTAGCAAAACTTCCTGGAAGTTCTGCTGTATTAAATCAAACTTTAGAATCTCCTTCGTTAGACGTAGAACGGCTTGATAATCTTTTACTAGCGTTGCTAAAACATAATTTAGATATTGATTTTTCAAACTCGTTCTACAAAAACGAAATAGAACAGCTTACTTTATTCTATAAAAATTTCATAGAATCTGGAAATGATGAACTTCAGACAATTGAAAAATGTTCAATTCTTTATAAGAAGATTCTCGAGTTGGGATCTCCTAGAGAAGTTTTCTTTGGAGAATTAATCTTTGCTATATGTATAATGAAAATCACTTTTTCGAGTTGGAAATTGCTTCCTCTTTTTTCTGGATTAAGTGTTGATTTATGGCGTAATGTAATTGGAAAAAGATCTTTTATAAAGGAATTGTGGCCTGCCCAGGTTTTATTGGGCGAAAATAACATATATAAAGGAGCGTCCGCCGTAATTCAAATGCCGACAAGCGCAGGGAAGACAAAGTCGACGGAGTTGATTATAAGATCGGCATTTATGTCTAATAGAACGAATCTTGCTATTGTTGTAGCCCCATTTAAGGCGTTATGCCATGAAATAAGAAACGACTATTTAAAATGTTTTAAAGAAGATGCTAATATTTTTGTTGATGATATAACGGATGTGTTTGAACAAGATTTTTCTAATGTTTTTTCAGACGACGAAAAACATATTGCCGTATTAACGCCAGAAAAACTTTACTATCTCCTAACACAAAATACAAAATTTGTGGAAAATGTTGGTCTTGTTATTTATGATGAAGCTCATCAATTTGATTCAAATGAACGAGGCGTCACATACGAACTATTATTGTCAAAAATGAAAATGCTTTTAAAAGAGCATGTTCAATTTATTTTAATATCTGCTGTTATTCATAATGCTGAAAATATAAGCAGTTGGATAAGCGAATCTTGCGGTGTTGTTTCGGGAATTGATATGTCCCCAACGCAGCGTTTTATCGCATTTGTAAAAATGTATTCCTCATCTGGACAGCTTCAATATATTGAAAATAATTCTATTTCAAATGAAACATTCTTTGTTCCGAAAATTATATCAATTGAAAATTCTAATAGCTGTTTTTTTAAAAAAGATAAACAAGGTCTTTATGATGCAGGTTTGATTGCTCTGTATTTTGCCTTGAAGCTTTCAACGAAAGCGGCCGCAGCTGTTTTTTGCGGAAGAAAAAATAGTCTAAGGAAAATTTTAAAAAAAGGTATCGGTTATTATGAATCTAATCCTGATACCCCATGTCCTTATTATGAAGAGTCCGAGAAAATTAAAATAGCAAACTTGTTTGAGAAAAATTTCGGCACAAATTCAATCACATACAAAGCTTGTAAGTACGGCATCTTTTCACATTGTGCAGATGTTCCTCAAGGTTTAAAATTATCCATTGAAATTGCTGCACATGATTCAAAAATTAACTGTATTGTTTGTACATCTACCCTAGCACAAGGCGTGAATCTTCCCATAAAGTATTTACTCATTCCTTCTATTCAAAATGGGGCTGATGAAATTAAAGTCCGTGATTTTCACAATCTCATTGGGAGAGTTGCTCGTGCTGGGAAAATAACCGAAGGAAGCATTATTTTTACCGACCCTAGAGTTGGAACACAGTCGGAAACCAAAATACGAAACAAAATCAACGACTTGCTGCAAGCCAACAATTCTGAAGACTGTTTAAGTTTACTATTTGATTTGTTGAATTTGAATATTATTACATATAATAATGGGGATAGAACCATTGATCCCATACCATTTAATATGGAAATTTTTCTACCACATTTAACCGATTCAAATTTTATTGAAGAATTTTCCGCTGATGTTGAGAAAAAGTATAAATACAACAAAAAGGAAGATGTAAAATATCAGCTTGAAATGAAGGTCCTTTATCTTGAAAAATTAGAGAATTATTTAATGATGTCCTCCGACGATTTGTCAGATGATAAAGTTGAAGAATTAGCAAAGAACACATTAGCGTACCATTTGGCAAATGACAATCAAAAGGAATCTATTCTTTATGTATTTAAATATTTGTCAAACAAATTGAAATCAGACGAAAAAAATGTGTTGAAATTTCCATTATATGCTAAAACATTACATGGTTTAGCTTCTTCCATCGAATTAAACAATTTTGTTGTTGAAAATAAAGATTCAATTTTAGAAGCTTCTGATTGCTATGATTTTGTTAAAATCCTATCAAAGTTGCTGTTTGATGGCCGTACAAGATGTCGATTGTTTAACAAGTATCCAAATAAAGAAAAAATTCCAGATGCAATACACTTTTGGTTGCAAGGAAAAAATTTCTACGAAATTTATGATATCTTGAAAGGTGAAAAAGTGGGAACGACTTATTATTATGAAGAAATGGGAGTTGATTTCTTTGAACGGGGGTTCGGCTACGAAATTTCAGTTTTGGTTAACGCCGTTACAGAATTATTAATGGCTGAAATAGGTGAGAATCCCGAACAACTTTCAAAAATGCAATTATTTCAAAAACAAATAAAGTATGGATTGCCTACGAAGGAATCAATTTTTGTTTATGAACTTGGCTTTTGCGATAGGGTAATCGCACAGGAACTAGCCCCATTTGCACAAGGAACTTCTACAAAACAAGCGGCAAAAGTGGCTTTAATAGCACATGAAACAGAAATTCTTAGTATTTTAAATCTATATCCTACTTATTTTGAAACCTTATATAAAAGGATGATAGGCTAAGATGAACCAATGGTTTTATCCATTGGAATTTTGATTGGAATATCTCCTGTTTATAAAAGAAAAACGCCAAAGATTTCTTTGGCGTTTTTTCATAAAAGATGATAATATTTACAGTGATTCGTTTAATGGTATCTTTTCCATTTTTTTTACATTTGCTGCAAGTTTTATTTCAAAAAATTTTACATTGTTCCAACCGATTTCTCTAACGTAATTTATATACTTTTGGCGAACTTCAGGTTGACAACGGCATCCAAAAACTATTTCAACCAAAGGACCCGGGAAATCGTATTCGCCAGATTCTTCCTCAACATATCGCCATTCCTTTTCGTAATCCCAATTAAGAGTTTTATTTGAAATAATTCTCCTAAAAGTAGGATCATCAAACGACAATTTCGTCTTATTTATGCCTCCAAAATTCATATCCATTTCTACCATAAAATTCATATCAGAAAAAACAGGCATTTCATTAGAGTATTCAACTTTAATACATCTCTTAGAATCGAGTAATTTTGATCCATCGGCAGATTCGAATCCCAAAGCAAGACCTTTTGAAGAATCTCCATAATGAGCCCACATCAACTCATTATCACAATCTTCAGTCAAACTAAAAATTCCGGTTCTTTTTATTTTTGATTGCAAATTGTCTAGCAAATTTCTAATATCAGTTAATTTTGTTCCAGTCGTTTTGAAAACGAAATCGCGGACCATCTTTTCGGCATTGTCTAAATTCCCTGCTAAAGTAAGTTTATCTAGAAAACGATTAGCTTCTTTAATTGGACATCCCATAAAGTGTTTTTGACCAGATCGTGTGGCTCTTTGTATGCCTATTATTATTGGGACAATTTTGCTTTGCTGATTAAATTCCAAAACTTTTTTGTAGAAAGATTCTCTAATCGGTTGCATTTCACATTCAAATACATCATTCAAAGTCTGTGCTGAAGGCAACCAAACCTTTTTATTTTTAAAAATTTTTTCAGTATTTTCATTGTCAGAACGATATTTGTATAAAATTTTATTCATATTAGTTCTCTTTAGAAAAGTTTGAATTTTTATACTAGCTGAAACTATATTAATGATTCATGTTTGCAATGTTTTAAATATATGTTTTTTTGTGTGTAAAAAGTTTTGATGAAAGATGTGCGAACCGCAAATAATGTTCGACATTACGGCGGAGATTGTCGAGGGGGCGCAGCTCCTGATAGTGCAGGTTTTCCCTGGAATGGCGACTCCGTATTATATAAAATCACAGGGGAAAGAAAACGGAACGTATATCCGCCTTGGAGCCACTACTCGTAACGCTGATTTGGTGGCACTTTCGGAACTTGAAAATCGCGGGAGAAACATTTCTTACGATGGACTCCCGTATCGTTCGCTCAAGGTGACCGATACCGATATAGCATTTCTTTGCAAGGACTTTTCAAAAAGGGCCAAGCGTAAAATTACAAAAGCGGATTTAGAAAACTTGCATCTTCTGACAGGTCGTTCGCATGACAAGGCGACGAATGCGTTGGCAATTCTTTTGGGCAAGCATGAATATACTTCGCGAATTCAGTGTGCCCGGTTCCGTGGAACTGTGCGAGCTGATTTTCTAGATAAAAAGGATTATGATGGCCCGCTCTGCAAGCAAATTGACGATGCTTATAAGTTCGTTCTCAACCACCTGAATATGGCTATCGAAATAAACGGAGTGGTTCATGATGAAAAGTACGAACTCCCGCCGAAAGCTATTCGAGAGCTAATAATCAATGCTGCAATCCATAGGAATTATCAAATGAATTCC
>OCVV011304285.1_pt1 | contig 13396 bp, 20 predicted proteins | sample 1539721 | NCBI WGS metagenome assembly OCVV01 (sample SAMN02144230, study PRJEB22623) | gut metagenome | biome: sheep rumen | host: Ovis aries | place: New Zealand
GCACCACAGTTTGCATTTGGAAGTATTGCTGTAATATCTTCAACTCTTGTATCAACTTCAACATGGAATATTTTAGAAGCAATTGCTAAACCTAATCCAAGTACAATACCAAGACCAGCTAAAATTAATACTGCAAATAATATTGTCATTTTTTAGTTTCCTCCTCAAGTTCTTTTTCAATTTTCTTTAAATCAAATTCTTGATGCACCTTACAATCTGTATTACTACATGCTAAACATGTAGATTCCTCAATTTTAATATTTTCACATCCCTCAGGAAGTGGCATCTTTCTATTAATAATGAAAGATACAATGAATATAATTGCTATTAATGCTATTAATGCTATAGCAACTATTAAATACGGATTAATACCAAGGAACATATTAAATTAAACCACTAAAGCCTAAGAAGGCCATAGCCATTAATGCAGCTGTAATTAGTGCGATAGGGATACCTTTGAATGCTTTAGGATTATCTGCAGCATCTAAACGATATCTAATTGTTGAGAAAATAAATATTACAAGAGCGAAACCTATACCAGTACCAATAGCACTAGCCATAGAATCAGCAAAATTTAATGCTTGGTCAGTGTTTCCTTGTGCAACACCAAGTACTGCACAGTTTGTTGTAATAAGTGGTAAATATACACCAAGTGATTTATATAATGATGGTGAATATTTCTTAATAATCATTTCAATTAATTGAACGATTGATGCAATTACTAGAATGTAAGTAATTGTATCCATAAATTGAATCTTAGCTAAGCTTAATAATTGATATATTGGCCAACAAATAGCTGATGCCAAAATTATAACAAATATAACTGCAACACCCATACCTAGAGCACTTGAAGATTTCTTAGATACTCCAAGGAAAGGACATATACCATAGAATCTAGCTAATGTAACGTTATTAATAAGCATTGCATTTAATATTGCAAGCAAGAAAATAATTACATATCTCATACTATGCTGCCTCCTTTAATTCAGGTGTAGGAGCTGGAGCCTTCTTTTCCTCTGGCTCTTTATTCTCGACAGGAGCTGGAGCTTTAGGAGCTTCAGCTGCTGGGGTAGCTTCTGCAGTTGCCTTTGCTGCTTCTTCCTCAGCCTTTTTCTTTGCTAATTCTTCAGCTTTTTTCTTCTTTAATTCTTCAATTCTAGCTTTTTCAGCTGCTGCTTTCTTGTTATCCTTAACATTCTTGTAGCAAGCCATTACAGCAAGAACTAAACCTAATGCAAGGAAACCACCTGCAGATTGAACGAATATTGATAATGCATATTCTTGTGGGAATATATGTAGGAAATATGCTCTTCCAATTGGGAAGTAAACACCAAATGATATTGCACCTGTTCCTATAAATTCTCTTATAAATGCAACTACGCAAAGAGCAATTGTATAACCAATACCTGTTCCTAATGCATCAAGGATAGATGCAACAGGACCATGCTTAGATGCAAATGCTTCTGCTCTACCTAAAATTATACAGTTAACAACTATTAGGGAAATAAATACACCTAAGCTACTATATAACGCAGGAATAAATGCTTGAGTTAGCATTTTAACAATTGTAACGAATGTAGCTATAACTACGATATAGCAAGGAATCTTAACCTCACTAGGAATTATTTTTCTTAATAATGAAATTAATAGGTTAGAACCTAATAATACTAGAATTACTAGAATACCCATACCAATAGCTGATTCAACACTCTTAGTTGTTGCTAGAGTAGGACACATACCTAAAAGTGAAACAAATACTGGATTTTCTTTAATAATGCCTGATACAAATGCGGCCTTTTTAGTAATTGAATCTTTCATACTATGCTGCCTCCTTTGCATCATTTAGTGCTAATGTTACTAACTCTTTTACTAGAGTTGCACCATAAGTTGCACCACATTTTACATCGATTGATGATAATGCTGCTTCATCAAGGATAGCTGGCTTTGATGAAGAATCACCTTGCTTATAGAATCCAATATGAACATCAGTTGATTCACTTGATGGATATTTAGTAGAAACATGGTTATTTACTGTTGAAGCAAATGATTGACCATTTTCTAAGAATTCTACTTGGCATACATTATTATCTTTATCAATACCAACCATTAATGTAATAATACCATATGCATTATTACCTGATACCTTATAAATTTTTCCTAATAAATTTCCTGATTTATCATTGGCAACAATAATCTTTTTGATTCTTGAATCTTTTCCAGTTAAATCAACATTAGAATTGCTTTCATCTTGATCATAATCCTTAAAGATTTCTTGGCATGTTGCTAATTCTGTCTTTTCTTCATTAGTATCAATAATAGGTCTTGAAACCATATTTACAAGTGCAATTAATAATGCACATACTAATGAAATTAAACCTAGGGTAGCTGATATCTTAACATTTTTCATTAGAACCAACCTCCCATCACAGAAGCTGAAATAATGCATCCGGCTATAACTAATGCACAAGCCAAGCCTAAGCATTGCTTCCAAGTATAAGTATTTTTCTTACCACGCATGAAGTAATCAATACATGGAGCTAACATATTAACAATTAGAATTGAGAATGCAGCACCTTCTGGATATGCACCCATAATTCTTATAAATACTGTAATAGTACCGGCTGTCGCACCATAAACGACTCGTCCGAATTTTGTAACAGGGGATGTTACTGGGTCTGTAATCATGAATACACCAGCAAATAACATACCACCAGCTAAAATTTGATACATCCACATTTCGAAGATGTTTCCACCAAATTTAATTGAGAATGAGATACATGCAACAAGCATAATTGCTGCAAAGCTTAAGATATAGCTTAATGCTGCTCTTAAATCTGCACTTCTTCTTGCGAATAAGTAAATTGCACCAACTAAAATACATGCTGCTGATACTTCACCCATTGATCCTGGCACACTACCAATAAATAAATCTATTAGATCATATGCACCATTAATATTAGATAGCTTTAAACCATCTGTAAAATAAAGTGGAGTACCACCTGCAGTTACATCAACAAATCTTTGAGTAAATGCATATTGCATTGTATATGCTGATTTTAATTTATCACCAAAACATATTGCAACAAAGATTCTACCAACTGCTGCTGGATTAAATATATTCTTACCTAATCCACCAAATACCATTTTACCAATAACCATACCGAATAATGCACCAACGAATACAACATATGGAGCACAATATGCTGGCATGATTAATGCAAAGATTAATGCTGAAATGATTGGAGCAAGGAAGTTATTGATTGTATATCCTTCTCTTACCTTAGCAAATCCTTCTTTGCTAAACATTTCTTTAAACTTCATACCTGTAGGCCATTTAATAAATAAATTTGCTACAAGCTCTGAACCTACCATTGTTACTAAGCTGATTAAAAGCACATAAATAGAGCCCCAGCCATTTTGTACCATAGCGAATACTGTAACTGGAAGTAATGCGATGATAACATCTGTCATCATTCTAGCTACTGAGACTGGTTTTCTAATATAAGGTGCTGATTGTGGAACTAATTTCATCATCTACACCCCCTATTGCGCCATTTTCTTTGCCTTACGGCAATAATCAGTTAAATGAATCTTAGATGTACATGTATAAGAACACATACCACATAAGATACATGCTTTAATATTTAATTTAGTCTTCAATGCTTCTTTGTCATTATTCTTTACAGCTTGCATAATTTTAACAGGCTGTAATCCAGCTGGACAAGAATAAACACATGAAGCACATCTTACACAAGGCTCTTCAACCTCTTTTTTCTCATCTAGGATTATGCAAGATGTACATGTCTTAGTAATAACTGCATCATCTCTAACTAGGTTAGCACCCATCATTGGTCCACCTAATATTAGAACCTTATTTTCAGGCTCTGGTGTATATCCACCACATTGATCAATTATTTCTTTTAATGATGTACCAATTCTTAAACGGAAGTTTGATGGAGTTTTAATACCATCACCAGTACATGTGAAATTTCTCTTCATAACTGGTTCATTCCATTTTATTGCTCTCCATAAACCTGCAATAGTTGATACGTTGAATACCATAACACCTAATTTTGCTGGTAATACGCCTGTTGGAACCTTAATTCCAAGACCTGTTTTAATCATTTCGATTTCCCAACCTTGTGGATAATAATTACCAACGCGCTTTACGAATACAGGAGCATTATCAAATCTTGTTAATTCAGCTGTTAATGTATCATATAGATCTTGATATTTCTTTTTGATACAAATAACAACTCTTTTAGCATTAAATGCTTGTAGTGCATATAAGCAACCTTGAATAATTCTTCTTGGATGCTCCATAATTAATCTATGGTCTGCTGATAGATATGGTTCACATTCAACACCATTAATACAAATAGTATCAATTGGATCTGTTGTTTGGAACTTAATATATGTTGGGAATGAAGAACCACCTAAACCAACTAATGAGCAGTTTTTAGTAATTTCTACGAAATCCTCTCTAGTTAGCTTTGCAATTTCTTCATCTGTTCTTTCTTTAATTGTATCAGCAAATGTATTTTGCTTATCGTTCTTGATTTGAACGAATTCTGTTAATTTACCACTTCTGTGGAATTTCTTTACAGTACCAACTACTTCGCCTGAAACAGTAGAGTGAATAGGTTGTTCAAAGAATGGACCTTTTCTTAATCCAATTTGTTGACCCATTTTTACTTTGTCTCCTGCTTTAACATATAATTCACCTTGACCACATCTTGCATTTGTTACTGCAATATAAACGTAATCAGGATCAACATATCTAATTGTTGGAAGACTGTTTGTCAGATGTCTAATATTAGCAATCTGTCTGGTCTTAGCAATCATGCTTTTTCCCCCTTAATTAAAACTATGATTCTAAATATGGATGCTTTGCCATTAAAGCAATAACATCGTTTCTAACCTCATTTAATACTTCTTCATTATCTTTATTTCTTAAAGCCTTATCAATGAATCTAGCAACCATTCTAACTTCATCCTCTTTGAATCCTCTAGATGTAATAGCTGCAGTACCAAGTCTTAAGCCTGATGTGATTGTTGGCTTTTGAGTATCATTAGGAATTGCGTTCTTGTTAGTTGTAATATTTACAGCATGTAAAATATTTTCTGCCTTTTTACCAGTAACACCAACTGAACCATAAATATCAACTAAGATTAAATGGTTATCAGTACCACCAGAAACTAGGCTATATCCTAATTTAATCATTTCATCAGCTAATGCTGCACAGTTTTTAACAATTTGAGATGCATATTCTTTAAAGCTTGGATCTAATGCTTCTTTGAATGCTACTGCCTTTGCAGCAATAACATGCATTAAAGGTCCACCTTGGCATCCTGGGAATACTGATGAATTAATCTTCTTAGCTAAAGCTTCATCATTAGTTAAAATTAATCCACCTCTTGGTCCTCTTAAAGTCTTATGAGTAGTTGTAGTAACTAAATCAGCATATTCAATTGGATTTGGATGTAAGCCTGCAGCTACTAAACCAGCGATATGAGCCATATCAACCATTAAGAAGCACTTACGGCCTGCTTTTTCTGTTACCTTATCAGCGATTTCTCTAAATTTCTTGAAATCGATAATTCTTGGATAAGCTGATGCTCCAGCAACGATTACATTTGGTAATTCAGCTAAAGCTAATTCTTCAACCTTTTCATAATCAATATATCCATTATCCTTTAATCCATAGTTAACTGCTTGGTACATTTTACCAGAGAAGTTAACTGAATAACCATGTGTTAAGTGTCCACCAGCATCTAGTGACATACCTAAGATTTTATCTCCTGGCATTAAAATAGCATTGTAAGCTGCTAAATTAGCTGATGCTCCTGAATGTGGTTGAACATTTGCAAACTTAGCACCGAATAATTGGCATGCTCTTTCAATTGCAATTGTTTCAATAACATCTACGTTTTCACATCCACCATAGTATCTCTTTCCACTATAGCCTTCAGCATATTTATTAGTTAAAACAGAACCCTGTGCTTCTAATACTGCTTTAGAAACAAAGTTCTCTGAAGCGATTAATTCAATGTGTGTTCTTTGACGGTTTAATTCAAGCTCAACAGCATCGAATATATCCTTGTCGAATTCTTTTAAACTCTTTTTGTTCATATATTCTTCTCCTTAATTAATTCATAATAGAATTATATCATAATAAAGCGTTTACATAAATATTTAATTTAAAATTATTTTAATTATTTAAAATAAAAGAGCAGATTTTCATCTGCTCATAATTTTTTATTATTCTACCCAAGAAATAATTGCCATTGGTGCTGCGTCTCCTCTACGGAAACCAGTCTTAATTACTCTAGTGTAACCACCATTACGATTTGCAAACTTAGGTGCGATTTCTGCAAATAATTTTTGAACTGCAAATTTGCCTTCTTCATCCTTTTCGAAACGAATGAATGAAGCAGCTTGACGACGGCTAGCTAATGTATTTGTCTTACCTAATGTAACCATCTTATCAGCAAGTCTCTTTAATTCTTTTGCTTTTGCTACTGTAGTCTCGATTTGACCGTTAAGGATTAAATCAGTGATTAAGTCACGAAGTAATGCCTTTCTTTGATCTGAGCTACGACGTAATCTACTATATGCCATAATACTACTTTCTCCTTCAGATTAATTTTTCTTGAAGCCTAAACCTAAAGCTTCTAATTTTTCTTTAATTTCCTTTAGAGACTTTCTACCAAGATTTCTAACCTTGATCATATCCTCTTCAGTCTTTGATGTTAATTCACCGATTGTTCCGATTTCAGCTCTCTTTAAGCAATTGTAAGAACGAACTGATAATACTAAATCTTCGATCTTCATATCTAGCTTATCGTTTGTATTATTGCTTTCTGCTTCAACCATATAATCAGTATTAGAAGCCTTCTCACTTAATTCAACAACAACCTCAAGATGTTCAATCATCATTTTTGATGCTATTGCTAAAGCTTCTTTTGCTGTAATTGAACCATTAGTTGTAACTTCAATAACTAATTTATCAAATGAAGCCTCGTTTACACCTTCCATACGAGTTTTTTCAACATTAAATGCTACATTCTTAATTGGTGTATAAATTGAGTCAATTGAGATTTCACCAACAGTTTTAACAAATTCCTTGTTTGCAACTGATGTTACGAAACCAACACCACGACGAATTGTTAAGAACATATGTAATCTTCCGCCTTTTGCAACTGTAGCGATATGTTGTTCAGGATTTACAACTACGATTTCATTATCATGGATAATATCAGCAGCTGTTACTTCTCCTTCACCTTTATCAATTTCTACTACCTTCGTATAATTAGGATCGTCACTATCTACATCTAAAACAACTCTCTTTAAGTTAAGAATTATAGTAATAACATCTTCAACAACTCCATCAACATTTTGGAATTCATGCTCTGCACCATCGATTTTTACATTAACGAATGCTGCACCTGGTAAAGAAGAAAGTAAAGTTCTTCTTAAAGCATTTCCAAGTGTGATACCGAATCCTCTTTCTAGAGGTGAAATAACGAACTTACCATAGCTTGAATCAAAAGAATTATCTTCTACTTGATATGCATCTGGTTTTTTAAATTTTAAATCTTTCATTAATTAATGGTCCTCCTAATATTTTAATAAAGTTTAAAAATATTAAATTTTTATTGTACTACTTAATTAATTCTTCCAAAAGACTATCCACGAGGACGCTTTGGTGGACGACAACCATTGTGTGGTACAGGTGTAACATCAGTAATAGCTGTAATCTCTAAACCTGCAACTGTTAAAGAACGGATAGCAGCCTCACGACCTTGTCCTGGACCTTTAACTGAAACTTCAACCTTTGCAACTCCTTGATCAACTGCAGACTTAGCAGCAGCTTCAGCAGCCATTTGAGCTGCGAATGGAGTTGACTTACGGCTTCCTTTATAACCTAATGCACCAGCACTGCTCCAAGAAATAACGTTTCCTTCAGTATCAGTAATAGTAACTATAGTATTATTAAAAGTCGAATGAATATGAGCAACGCCTAGTGGGCTGTTTCTCTTAGTACGACGCTTTGTAACTTTACGAGCCATTTTCCTTTACCTCCTACTTCTTATGGTTAGCTATAGTATGTCTTGGACCCTTACGAGTACGAGAATTGTTACGTGTATTTTGTCCACGAACTGGTAATCCTTTTCTATGACGGATTCCTCTGTAGCAACCAATTTCCATTAATCTCTTGATGTTTAAAGCAACTTCTCTACGAAGATCACCTTCAACTTTATATTTTGTAAGTTCTGAACGAATTCTACCTAATTCATCTTCAGTTAAGTTCTTAACTCTTGTATCTTCAGATACATTTGCAGCCTTTAAAATCTGCTTAGCTGTAGGCTCACCGATACCATAAATGTATTGTAATGAAACTACAACTCTTTTATCATTAGGAATATCTACTCCTGCAATACGTGCCATAAATTGCACCTTTCCTTTCTAACAAATTAAAATATAAATTAATTAAAAATTAAAAATAAATCTTAGCCCTGTCTTTGCTTATGCTTAGGGTTTTCGCAAATTACCATTACGCGGCCTTTACGCTTAATTACCTTGCATTTATCGCATATTGGTTTTACTGATGGTCTTACTTTCATTTTAAATACCTCCAATATTATTTATGTCTGTAAGTGATTCTTCCACGTGTTAAATCGTATGTTGATAACTCAATTGTTACCTTATCACCTGGTAAAATGCGTATGTTATTCATGCGGATTTTACCAGAAACGTGGGCATTAACGTGATGACCATTTTCAAGTGTTACAATGAATTGTGTGTTAGGAAGTACTTCCTCAACTACGCCTTCCATTTCAATAACATCTTCTTTTTTTGCCATATAATATTTAGCCTCCTAATATATTAAACCGTCGTCAATATCTCATATCCGTCTTTTGTAACTAATATTGTATGTTCAAAGTGAGCACTTTTTTTGCCATCACTTGTTACAACAGTCCATCCGTCGGATAATACCTTAACATTTTTTGTGCCTGCATTTACCATAGGCTCAATAGCTAAAACCATACCTTCTTTCAATACTGGACCAGTACCTGGTGTACCGAAATTAAATATAGATGGATCTTCATGCAGCTCATGACCAACACCATGACCTGTATATCTATCAACGATTCCATAACCGAATTGATTGATATAATCACCAATTGCAGCTTCAACATCTCCAAGATGTGCACCATCTTTTACTTTTGAAAGACCTGCAAATAATGCATCATGAGTAACTTGCATAAGCTTTTCATCCTTGCCATTTACTCTACCTACTGTATAGCTCCAAGCTGAATCACCATGATATCCCTTGTAGCATGCTCCTATATCAATGGCTATTATATCACCATTTTTAAGTATTTGCTTTTTTGAAGGAATACCATGTATGACAACTTCATTTACTGATGCACACACTGCGGCTGGAAAGCCTCCATAGCCCTTGAATGATGGTGTGGCACCATGTTCTAAAATCAATCTCTCACAAATTTCATTTAGTTCCCATGTTGAAACCCCTGGTTTAACATGCTTTTTCATTTCCTCGTGACATAATCCTACAATTCTTCCTGCTTCACGTAATAAAGCAATCTCCCTTGCACTCTTGATTATTATCATATTTGACTATGCACCTAAAACTGATTTAATATCATCAAAAACTTTATCTAATGGTTGATCACCATTTACAGTTTTTAAAATATTTTGCTTCTTATAGAATTCTAATAGCGGAGCAGTCTGATTATCGTAAACTGCTAAACGATTCTTTGCTGTAGCTTCAGTATCATCTGCTCTTTGAATTAATGGTGATTTACAATTATCACATACACCTTCAACCTTAGATGGGTTGAATTCGATATGATATGTTGCACCACAAGTCTTGCAAACTCTACGACCTACCATACGTCTAACTAAGATTTCAGCAGGAACGTTAACATCTAATACAGCATCAAGCTTGATTCCGTTTTCCTTTAAGAAAGCATCTAATGCTTCTGCTTGAGCAATTGTTCTAGGGAAACCATCTAATAGGAATCCTTTCTTACAATCGTCTTCAAGAAGTCTTGCTTTAACAATACCAATTGTAACTTCATCTGGTACTAAAGCACCCTTGTCCATATAGCTTTTAGCTTCTAGGCCAAGTTTTGTTTGATTTTTAATTGCTGCACGGAACATATCTCCAGTTGAAATATGAGGGATATTATAATAATCTCTAATATTTACTGCTTGAGTTCCTTTACCAGCACCAGGTCTACCCATAATTAATAGTTTCATTATGAATTGTCTCCTTTTAATCTAAGAATCCTTTATAATCCTGTGTCTCAGAAGCTGTCTCAATTTGTCTGAATGTTTCAATAGCAACACCTACAATGATAATTAATGAAGTACCACCAATTGTAATTCTAGATGATTCTGCTTGAGTGAAACCAAATGATTTAGCTACGATAATAGGAACTAATGCTAATACAGTAATGTATGCAGCACCAATTAAAGTGATTCTAAATAACATTTTTGATAGTTGTTGTTTAGTTTCTTCACCAGGCTTATAACCAGGGATGAATGCACCTTGCTTTTCAAGGTCATCTGCAATTTTTTCAGGATCAACCTGCATAAATGAATAAAAGAAACTAAAGAACACAATTAAAATAACATATACTGCAATACCGATTGGCTCTTGATAAGAGAAAATTTGATTTATCCAATAAGCTGCATTTGAAGATTCAGTCTTTAATCCAAGTACACCTATAATTGTAAGTGGAATAGAAAGAATTGTTGATGCAAAGATAACTGGAATTACGTTTGCACTATTAAGCTTAATAGGAATATCTGATCCTTGCTTACCTGCTTGACGGTTTGCATATTGAACAGGAACCTTACGAACAGCCCCTTCAAAGAACACAACTCCTAGAATCATTGCAATATATAATACTACAATTAGGATGAATAAGAATAAATTTAAACCACTGAAGTTTGCATTTAAATACTTATTAGATAATGTTGTGAACATTACTGGGATTGATGAAATGATACCTGCGGAAATAATCATTGATGATCCATTACCTATACCATGACGAGTAATTAAGTCAGCTAACCACATCGTAAATGCAGAACCGGCTGTAACTACTACTGCCATATAGATATAAACCAACCAATACATATTATTATACTGTAATACTGAGTTTGATAAAATATTATCTGGCTTAGAACCTAAGCTGAAAATAATTAATAAACCCTGAATTAATGAAATAACTATTGTTGTGTATCTAGTGAAACGGTTTAGCTTTTGCTTACCATTTTCTCCTTCTTCGCCCCATTCACGGAACTTAGGAATAACCATTTGCAACATTTGAATAACAATTGATGCAGTAATATATGGTGAAATACCTAATGCAAGAATTGAGAAATTTGATAAGCCTCCGCCTGAAAATGCATTTAAAACTGTAAAGAAATCATTTCCTGAAATCATCTGTGTTACAGAGTTTGTATCGATTAAAGGAATTGGAATATATGTTCCAGCTTTAAATACTAATAGTAAAGCAAAAGTAATTATAATCTTTAAAACAATCTCACGATTGCTAAAGATTTGTTTTACTTTCGATAACAATTTAAATCACCTCAACAGAACCGCCAGCAGCTTCAATTGCCTTCTTAGCAGTTTCTGAGAACTTATTTGCTTTAACTGTTAATTTCTTCTCTAATTTACCGTTGCCTAATACTTTAACTCCTGATACACCAGCTTCCTTGAAGAAACCTTTTGCAATTAATGCATCTGCATCAACTACAGCACCATTATCAAATACGTTTAATTGTTCAACGTTAACGATTGAATATTCTGTATTGAAATGACTCTTAAAGCCTCTCTTAGGTAAACGTTGGAATAAAGGTAACTGACCACCTTCGAATCCAGGACGAACTCCTCCTCCTGAACGTGAATTTTGACCCTTAGTACCTTTTCCTGCAGTTTTTCCTAAACCACTACCAATACCACGTCCTAAACGCTTCTTTGAATGTCTAGCACCTGCAACTGGTTTTAATTGATCTAACATATTCTAGGTACCTCCTTTATTATTCTTCTACAACCTTTACCATATGTGCTATGGTAATAATCATACCTTTTATTGCCTCATTTTCTGGTTTTGTAACAGTTTGACCGATCTTTGTAAGACCTAATGCCTTTGCTGTTGCTACCTGGTTTGGCTTACGACCAGATAAACCCTTAACTAAAGTAATCTTATACATGATATTAACCTAAGATCTCTTCAACTGTCTTACCACGTCTAGCAGCAACTTGTTCAACAGTCTCTAAGCTCTTTAACCCTTCTATTGTAGCTCTGATTACATTAATAGGTGTAGCAGAACCCAATGATTTTGATAAAATATCAGAAATACCAGCTAATTCAACAACAGCACGAACTGGACCACCGGCAACAACTCCGGTACCTGCTGAAGCTGGTCTTAATACTACTCTACCAGCGCCGTATACGCCTGTTACTTCATGAGGAATAGTAGAGTTAACGATTGCAACCTTAACGATATTCTTCTTTGCACTCTCTATTGCCTTTTGGATAGCATCTGGTACTTCGTTTGCTTTACCTGTACCAAATCCAACGTTACCCTTCTTATCACCAATAACAACAAGTGCTGCGAAACGGAAACGTCTACCACCTTTAACAACCTTTGTTACACGGTTGATTGTAACAACACGCTCTTCAAACTCTGGTTGTTCAACTTCTTTAATAATTTCTTGACTCATAAAGATTTGACCTCCTTAGAATTTTAATCCAGCGGCTCTTGCTGCTTCAGCTAAAGCTTTTACTCTACCATGGAATAAATAACCACCACGGTCGAATACTACTGTTTCAATTTTTAATGCTAATGCACGCTTAGCAATTAAAGTACCTACTTCAGTTGCTGCAGCTACATTAGAACCATTCTTTAATTTTAATTCTTTATCTAGTGAAGAAGCACTACATAAAGTTTTACCAGCTACATCATCAATAATTTGAGCGTAAATTTGAGAATTTGAACGGAAAACACTTAGTCTTGGCTTTTCAGCTGTACCTTTAAGAGTTTGTCTAATTCTTAAATGTCTCTTTTCACGAGATGCATTCTTTGATACCTTATTAATCATATCTAGTACTCCTTTCTAACTACTTCTTAGCAGTTTTTCCTTCCTTACGACGAATATGTTCATAGCTATACTTAAATCCTTTACCCTTATAAGGTTCTGGCTTACGTACTTCACGAATTTCTGCCGCAAATTGTCCTACTGCTTGTTTGTCAGCACCGCTGATATTAATGATAGTGTTCTTTGGTAACTCTACCTTTAATCCCTTAGGTACTTCCATTTCTACTGGATGAGAATAACCAGCAGATAAT
>OCVV011353004.1_pt1 | contig 13393 bp, 12 predicted proteins | sample 1539721 | NCBI WGS metagenome assembly OCVV01 (sample SAMN02144230, study PRJEB22623) | gut metagenome | biome: sheep rumen | host: Ovis aries | place: New Zealand
GGCGGCCGAATGGCCGCCCCGTCGTGTTTGAATGTTTTGCAGGCACCCGACCCCACCCCATCACTCGTCAGATTGATTAACGACTCGTCCATGATAATGTTTTTGGGAACTAAGAATAACACTACTTTTGCTGAATAAAACCGCAATTACCCGAATTAAATGCGGATTTCATTCAGCATTTTCAGCTATATTTTGCGGATTGCAATCAACAAAAATACTTCTTTTTTGTTTGTTATATAAGATAAAAAGTGTATTTTTGCAACGTGAAAACAAATATCAAATAAAGATGCAGAAGTTATATAACACTTATCATGAGCTACTTGGCATGACAGACACAACATTTGTCCGCTATTTGCACAATAGAATCCACTGGGATGTCGCGTTGAACCTAATACTGGGATGCCGCGGCGTTGGCAAAACGACCATGATGCTTCAGCATATACTGCTAAACAATGAAGAAGATGAGTCTCTGTACATATCCGCAGACCATCCATACCTCACATCGACAAGCCTGATGGATATAGCCGAATACTTCTACCACCACGGAGGAAAACATCTATATATCGACGAAGTACATAAATACCCAGGATGGGCACGCGAGGTAAAAACAATATATGACACATACCACACACGCCTACAACTGACATTGTCAGGTTCTTCCATGATTGACATCATTCGCGGAATAGAAGTAGACTTGAGCCGTAGGGCATTGCCCTACACCCTGGAGCCCATGTCTTTCCGAGAGTATCTCAACTTCTCGTTAGGTACCGATATCAAACCATTTTCACTTGACCAAATATTGGCAGGCAAAGCGGAATTGCCCCCGGACGTAGAATATCCCCTTCAAGAATTTGAGAATTACCTGCATAACGGCAACTATCCTTTCTTTTGGATGAAAGATGCTTCAATAAGACTCGACATTGTTGTGTCACAAACCCTTGATGTCGACATTCCGCAGCAAACGAATATTAGTATAGCCACTGCGCGCAAACTGAAAAAGCTCATGCATGTAATTGCCCAAAGCACACCATTCAAACCAAACATCTCTCATTTGGGGCGTACGCTTGAAATGGATCGTTCCACCGTGGCCGACATGCTGGTGTACATGGAAGAAGCCGGACTATTGCGGGGTCTACGCGAGAACGACGACATAATGGACCGTTTCACCAAGATAGAAAAGATATACTTAAACAACCCAAACCTATGTTATTCTCTCTGCGATGTAGAACCTGACAAAGGATCATTGCGAGAGACATTTTTCTTCGCGCAGATGGCCGTGGATCATATTGTAGCCGCTTCGCCTGTATCGGATTTCCTTATCGAAAACCATACCTTTGAAGTGGGTGGGCGAAACAAAAAGAAAAAGCAAATCGCCGATATTAGCGATGCCTACATCGTGAAAGACGATATACTGTACGCTCACAACAACACCATTCCCCTCTGGGCCTTCGGCCTGAATTATTAATAAAAATCAGGGCGGCCATTCGGCCGCCCCGCTATATTTATATCACCTTTCTCCTGCAAACCACCTCGCCACCACCTTGCGGACAGGAAGTTTGCCTATCTTGATCATATAAGTACCCATGATAGGGGCCTCAATCATTGTAGCCTCTGTGACACGCTCTTAATAGAAACAGCATCCATTTATATTGTAGACATTCACGACCTTTCCTTTGACGCCGAAGATTCCTGGTTACTTATGACATCCAACTCTTTGTTCACATCCTTAATACCATTTGAGGTTAGCATAGCGAATTGCTCTCCGTAGACCATACTAGCCTTATTATCACCGCTATAGAACACAATCACTAGTAATTATAAGAGGATAGTCCGTTCTTGTATACTGATAGATTATCGCAGTTCCCGCCCTGTTGTCCATGTTTTTCTCCTATCCATCTCAAATTCATTTTTGAACAAGTCGAACTGCAAAATAATTACATTTTGAATTGTACCGTATTACTTTTTGATTCGTCCTAAATTTGACGAAGAGATAATACACAGTAGAGCCATTCGGTGTTGATGACCAAAAATAGCTATTACCATCTGCTGTGTAACCACCTTCACAAGGGGCATAGTTAGTTTTATTTATTGTAATAAAATTTCCATTAGGACCAACTATCTTGTAAAAATCATCATATTTGGTCCATCTACACATGCTTATCAACTCATTAAATTGCTCTTCAGTAGGAAGTTTATCTCCATATGCCGCAACAGCATCATAATACGTGAATAGTTCGCGAGATATTTTGTTATCGTGTTGCTCATTTTCACTTTTCCACTTTGTTCCACTCGGCAACCCTAAATCCACATATGTTGCAGTCGATTGAGATGAATTATTGCCATTATTATTTTCTATCTGAGTATTTTCTCCTAATGGAGATTCACTCTTCGAACAACCAGAAATTGTGATAATAGCCAATGCTATCAAGCAAAAAAATCTTTTTCTTTTCATTTCTTTTTCTTTTTTCTATTCCTACCCTCCAACGGAATGTTAATCATATACAATGAGAAAAGGCATGAGGTTATGTGCTCATGTCCGTTGTTGTTGAGGTAACGCCAATCACCCTTGAAGGAACGGTCTTGAAGGAACAACTCTCACGCCTGACGGTATGCTAAAACAAATAGCATACACATCACCTTTGCTCCATCCTCCTTCGGAAATTTGGCGTATTTCAACAACAGGACAGTATCGCAATGCTTTTCTTGCATCTGCTTTCGCTCTCGAAAGCAAATGCAAAAATACATACTTTTCGCGACATGGACAAAATTATTTACTCCTCCAATCTAAAAATCACCCCCGCATCTGGCAAATAATGCGTATCTTTGCACTATGGAATTCACGGCAGCTAACGCCGTATCAAACTGAAACCAAGCGGTATATTTGCCCATAATACAGATAATCGGTCATGGAACTCAGACTCACATACAGCGAAATCAGCGATCTGATCGAGAAGAAAGCAGGACGCGCTCTGCCCCTGATGTACGGCGGCCCACACACCGTGCGTATCAGCTACGACGTCAACGTGCTCTTCAAAACGGCCAACGTAGGCCTCGACGTCACCGTCGACGAGATTGTCGGCAGCGATATCTACCTCAGCTACAGCGGCGGCGCCGGCATCGACTTCATGGTGCGACAAGCCATCGGCATGGCCAAAAACCGCCCCGGCGGCGACCTCATAGAGCCTCTCGAAGGCAGCCGCGTGCTGCTCGCACTCAGCCGCGCCCCTCAGACCGGCTCCCTGCTCGAGCACATCACCCTGCGCGACATACGCTTCGACGAGCAGTACGTCATAGTGGAGTTCGAGCCCAAAAGCATCTGACACACCCAAGTCCAAACTCCCGTCCTCCCGTATACAACATCCTGTATGACGGGTAATTACACTTTTATAAATCTTAACGGCTGATAATCAGCATCCTGTCCTGAGCCTCTCTACCCCTTCTCTACCCCCTCCCTACCCCCGCATGCCGAAAAGCCAACACCACTGCAGCACACCAAAGCCGGAACTCAGTCAGGTTGAGCCCCTTGCCGCAACCACGCAGCCACGCGGCGCCCGCACCCTCGCTACTCGATGCGAATATGTACCGCCAAGGCGTCAGAGTATGTTTTGGTGACCGGTATCGGCCGCTGCGTCCCCGTCAGCTCGAGCTGGAAACCCATCCCGTCCTTGCGCATCAGCTTGATACAGTCCACATTGACAATGAAGCCCCTATGGCAGCGCACCAGGCTCGTGCCGCGCAGCCGCTGCTCGAGTTCCTTCAGGCTGTTGTGCAGGATGAACGTCTCCTCGCGGCCGTCGTTCATATAATGTATATTGGTGTAGTTGTTGGCCGCCTCGATGTATAACACATTCTCCCTCAACGTCGCCAGCGCCAAACGCCCCCCTTTGTCGTAGAACTTCACACTCTGGTCCGCCACCGACGGGTCGTCGGCCGGGTCCGGCGGCAGCAGCGCCCGCAGTCGCTCCACCTCGTCATGCTCCTCGTGCAGCAGGAAGAGCAGATAGGATATGGCATACGGAATAATCTCCACCACAATGAGATAGAGCAGGAAATCGCCAGCCAGCGACCCCAGCACCAGCTTCCCGCTGCCGCTGAAAAGCCACACCGTCAACGACATCACGGCCACACAAACCATCAGCTCCGCAAACAGCCATATCGACACCCCAGCCGCCGAGAGCGTGCGGCGCAAACCCTCCCTCGACAGCAGCAACCTGCTGATTACCAGCACAAGATAGCCGGCCGCAAACGTGCCCGATATCTGCATCAACGGCGATATGGCCGTCAACTGCGTCGTATAGCGCAGTATGTGCATCGGCGGCGTAAAGACTATAAGCAGTATCTCGAAGAAAAGCGTGAGCGCCAAAAAGTGCAAAACAGACACCTTCCGCGTCACAAATCGATTTATATTGGCTGATTTCATACGTTTGTCAATTTCCATTTTGTTCATATTTGACCAATTTTTGGCCATTTTCACGGAAAATAACACTATTTCACCAAAAATATTGCACATTTCGCCAAAATTAACTTTTTTATTCTGCAAATATGTCGTTCTTTTGCACCCGCTTTTAATAAAATTTAAGATAACTGTAACACGACAGGCAAGCACAAACCCTGTCCTAAAAAGACAAAGATAATATGAAGATACTGGGAACTGGAAGCGCACTGCCAAAACTCACGGTGACCAACGATATGCTGTCTGACTATGTCGACACCAACGACGAGTGGATCACCTCGCGCACCGGAATAAAAAGCAGACAAATCATCACCACCGAACGTTTCGAGGAACTCGCCGCTCTGGCCGGCCAGCGCGCCATCGACGCCGCCGGACTCGTGCCCGAAGACATCGACTACATCATTTGCCACAATGTGTGCAACGTGTACATCACCCCGTCTCTGGCAAGCCTCGTTCAGGGCATCCTCGGCATCAAAGGCCCCAACTGCCCCACCATGGACCTCAACTCCGCCTGCGCCGGATTCATCTACGGCCTCGACATCTGCGACGCCTTCATCGAGACCGGACGCGCCAAGCACATCCTCTACATCTGCGCCGAGGAAGTGGCGCGCATGGTCGACTGGAACCAGCGCGAGACTTGCGTCCTCTTCGGCGACGGCGCCGGCGCCATGGTGCTCGGCAAAGGCGACCCCATGCTCGCCTGCAAGCTGACCTCCACTCCCATGCCCGACGTGCTCTACTACCGGCTCCCCTGCGAGCCCACTCCATTCGAGTCCGGCCCCGGCATCGACACCCACATGCCCCTCCAGATGAAAGGCCGCGAGGTCTTCCGCATGGCCGTCGCCTCCGCCCAGCGCGACATCAAGGACTGCATCGAGAAAGCAGGCCTCGCCAAAGAGGACATCGACCACTTCCTCCTCCACCAGGCCAACATGCGCATCATCGAAGCCATCAAACAGAACCTACAGCTGCCCGACGAGCGCTTCCACCACAACATCGAACGCCGCGGCAACACCTCTTCCGCCTCCATCCCCCTCCTCCTCGACGAAATCGTCCGCGAGGGCAAGGTGAAGCGCGGCGACCTCATGCTCTTCAACGGCTTCGGCGCCGGCTTCGTCACCGGCACCGCTATCATACGTTATTGAAATCCATATTATAATACAAATAAAATATGAACAGAGTATTCATAACAGGCGTGGGCTGTATAACCCCACTTGGAAACAATATCGAGACGATGTGGAAGAACATCGTGGACGGTCAGTGCGGCATCGGATACATCACCAAACTCGACCGCGAACAGCTGCCCGTCAAAGTGGCCGCCGAGGTCAAGGACTTCCACCCCGAAGACTACGGCATCGACAAGACGATGATACGCCACAATGACACCTTCGCACTCTACGCCCTGGCTGCCGCCGCCCAGGCCATGCAGGACAGCGGCCTCCGCGTCGGCGAGGACGTCGACCCCACACGCTTCGGCACCGCCATCGGTAGCGGCATCGGCGGCATCACCACCTTCGAACGCGAACACGCCAACAAGCTCCAGTACGGCCTCCGCCGCATCTCGCCACTCTTCATCCCCGAGATGATCAGCAACATCGCCGGCGGCAACGTGGCCATCACCTATAACGCTCAAGGACCCAACATACCCGTCGTAACTGCCTGTGCCACCGGCACCCACAGCGTGGGCGAGGCCTTCCGCCTCATCAAGGAGGGACGCGCCGACGCCGTCATCACCGGCGGCACCGAGGCCGCCATCTGCGAGATGGCCATCGGCGGCTTCGCCAACATGAAAGCTCTCACCACCAGCGACGACCCCATGGCTGCATCACTGCCCTTCGACGCCCGCCGGCGCGGCTTCGTACTCGGCGAAGGCTGCGGCATCCTCGTCCTCGAAAGCGAAGCCCTCGCCAAACGACGCGGCGCCAAGCTCTACGCCGAAGTGTGCGGCTACGGCAACACCTGCGACGCTCACCACTACACCGCCCCCCACCCCGAGGGCCGCGGCGCCGCACAGGCCATGCGCCTCGCTCTCGAAGAGGCCTCCTTCCGCAGCGGCGAACACGTCTACATCAACGCTCACGGCACCGGCACACCCCTCAACGACAAGGGCGAGACCCGCGCCATCAAGACCACCTTCGGCGACGACGAAGCACGCCGCGTGGTCATCAGCAGCACCAAGTCCATGCACGGACACATGCTCGGCGCCACAGGCGCCGTCGAGCTCATCATCAGCGCCCTGGCTCTGAAGAACGGCATCATACCGCCCACCATCCACCTCGACGAGCCCGACCCCGAATGCGACCTCGACTACACTCCCCACACCGCTCGCCAGTGGCAGGCCGACATCGCTCTCAGCAACACCTTCGGCTTCGGCGGCAACAACGCCAGCGTAGCTCTCCGCAAAGCTTAAAACCATAGATTCACAACCAAACACATACATCTATGAACAGAGACGAAATCAAGACATTCCTCCCGCATCGCGAGCCCATGCTCCTCGTCGACGATGTGGTGATGGAAGGCGACACCGCCATCGGTCACTACCACGTGCGTGGCGACGAGTTCTTCCTCCAGGGCCACTTCCCCGGCAACCCCGTCGTCCCGGGCGTCATCCAGTGCGAAATCATGGCACAGTCCTCCTGCATCCTCGTGCGCAAAGAATTGGAAGGCCGCACTCCGCTCTACAGCGGCATCAACAACGTCCGCTTCCGCCAGCCCGTCCGTCCGGGCGACACCATGGAAATCCGCGCTCGCATCACCAGCCGACGCGGCATGATTTTCTTCGTCGACGCCAAAGCTACCGTCAACGGCAAACCCTGCTGCCAGGGTGAACTCACCTTCGCATTAATCGATAACGACAAAGCAAAATGAAACTGTTAGAGAATAAAATAGCACTCGTCACCGGTGCCTCCCGCGGCATCGGCAAACGCACCGCCCAGCTCTTCGCCGAGCACGGTGCCACCGTCATCTTCACCGACCTCCAGGAGAACGACGCCAGCCGCGAACTCCTCGCCGAGCTCCAGAAGCTGAACCCCAAGTCCACCTTCATCGCCAGCAACGCCGCCGACTACGACCAGACCATGGCCGTGGCCGAACAGGTCCAGAAGGACTTCGGTCGCCTCGACGCACTGGTCAACAACGCCGGCATCACCCGCGACAACCTGCTCCTCCGCATGTCCGTCAAGGACTGGGACATGGTCCTCGAAGTGAACCTCCGCTCCGTGTTCAACTACTGCAAGGCCTTCACACCCATGATGCTCAAACAGCGCTCCGGCTCCATCATCAACACCGCCTCCGTGGTGGGCGTCAACGGCAACGCAGGCCAGTGCAACTACTCGGCCTCCAAGGCCGGCATCATCGGCTTCACCAAGAGCCTCGCCAAGGAAATCGGCTCCCGCGGCATCCGCTGCAACGCCATCGCCCCCGGACTCATCGAGTCCGCCATGACGCAGGCCATGCCCAAGGAAGCCCACGACAAGTGGCTCGCCGAAATCCCCATGCGCCGCGGCGGCACCGACCTCGACATCGCACGCACATCCCTCTTCCTCGCCTCCGACCTCTCCGAGTACATCACCGGCCAGGTGATCTGCGTCGACGGCGGCGTGTCGCTCTGACAACACTTGCACACTCACACTGTAAACACAACCGGCTCGCTCCTCTCAGGAACGAGCCGGTTGCTATTCTCAAAATCGAACATCTGATTACCGTATCCCTCAACCTCGTAGGGGTTGCATTTCAATAGCAATCACCCGTTTATCCCCCCTCCAACCCCGTAGGGGTTGCAACCGAATTCATTTCATAGAACCATCCGCAATCTCCATCATAATGCCTCGTAGAGGCATAACTCTAAATAACCCCACACAAGCAAAGCGCCGTGTGGGGTCATAACATTTGCTATATAGCCGCGTCTCGGCGAGACGCCACTTCAAGACATGAAGATTGCATTACTGCCTCCGCAGCACAGCCACCCCGCTCAGGTCGAACCCGCCGCTCGCCCACACGGTGTCCCGCGTCGGCCACGGGTCGTTCACTATGCGCCCCCGTGCGTCGCGCGTGCCATAGGCCGGGTCTATCGTGCCTACCACGTCCACCACCCTCACATGGGTCACATTGTTGATGTCCAACCCCGCGCTGTCGCGCAGCTCCTCGAGGTCGAACGGCGTGCCGTAGCCCACCCGGTACTTCCCGGCCAGGTTGTTCAACTTCGTGGGGTCCACCTTGCCGATGGTGCCCACCTGCACGTCAGTCGGTGTGAGCGACGTGGCCCTGAAGCGCACATATCGCTCGCCGTCGCTGCTCACCTCCACGAAGGCCAGCTCTAAGAAGTTGTCGTCGAACGAGTTCTCGAACACCGCGAAGTCGGGCCCCTCGATGTTGCGTATCGGCTCCGCGAAGGTCAGCGTGGCGCGGCCGCCGTCGCCCAGGCTCACGGCCGACGTGGTCACAGTGCCCGCGGGGCCTATGGCCGCACTGTCGTTGCCGTAGCGCACTCGCGGCCCCGTCGGGTCGGTGATGTCCACTGGCCCACGCTCCACCACGCATCCCGTGGCCCAGGCGGCGACGATGCTGCTGTCGTAGCGTATGGCTGTACAGCCCTCGGTGCCCACGGCACCGCAGTACGCGGTCGGCTCCTCCGGCTCGGACACGGTCGGTCCGGCAGGCTCGGGGTCGGGTTTGGTGCAGGCAAAGCAGAGCGCCAGCACCGTCGTCGCAAGGGTCAGGTGATGTCTCATGGCTGTCGGTTTAGCGTACTATTACTTTTGCCGTGGCACCGGCAATGCGGAGCATATAGACACCGCCCTCCAGGCCGTCCGTGGCCACCTTCAGGCTCGTGGCGCCGGCCTCCAGGCTGCGCACCATCAAGCGGCGGCCGGCCATGTCGTACAGCGCGGCCTCGGTCGCGCCGGCCAGGGCCTCGAAGCTCACCGTGAACTCCGTGGTCGCAGGGTTCGGATAGACGGTCACGCTCACGCTCTCCACGCCCTCGATACCGCTGCTCGGCTGCGGCACGCTGACGGGGTGTATCTCCATCGGATAGACATAGCTGTACATCCAGCCCCAGCCCTCATAGAAGACGCTGTCCACCACCACTCCGGCGGCGGGGTCGGCCCACTTGTGGAAGTCGGCGTCGCCAAGCATCTGGCCCATACCGCCGTCATACTGGTCGTTGGTCTTGCTCTCGAAGAAGTTGCCCGGCGTGATGCCAAGGGTGTCGCCCTCGGCCACCACAAAGCGGATGTCGGTCAGATAGCCGCCGTTCGTCACATAGCTGAAGCGCGGGTCGGCAGCCTGAAGGCTGTCCATCACCTCCTGCACGCTGACGCTGTCGGTGCTGAAGCGGTAGCCCCAGGCCAGCGCCGTGTCAGCCCAGTTGACGGCGAAGAGCACCTCGTTGCTGCCAGTGCCAACCCAGTACTCGATGTTGGCAAGGCCGATGGTGGCCTCCATGGGCGTGTTGTCGTTGGGGTCGGCAATGACAATCATCACGTCGGCCGTATTGCCCTCATAGGTTTCGGGGTCCATCTGCAGCCAGTCGATGAAGGCGCCGTTCTCTATGGTATCCTGGTCGACACTCTGCGACATTTGATACGCATCGGCAGCGTCAAACCAGTTGTACATCCACCACACGCTGTTGGTCGACGCTACCACGTCGCCAGCCAAGTCCAGGTCCAGGTCCTCGCTGACGAAGGTCATGTCGTCGGCATTCGTACGCGTGCCATTCCACACCACATTGAAGCGGGTGTCATAGGCTGCTATGGTGTCCATGAGGTCGGCCAGGGAGGCCTCGCCGTTCCACTTCACACCCCACGCAATGCCCACATAGCCAGTGCCGTTGTCATTCCAAGTCACGGCCACAACGGCCTTGTTCGTTCCCATGCCAGTCCAGAAGCGGATGTCGTCCGCACTCACTCGGGCGTTGCCGGTCGGCTCCCAGTCCTGAGCCATCGCGCCTGCCATCATCAGCAGTCCGCATGCAAAAGCTAATACTTTTTTCATCATCTTTCGATATTGTTTTTAAGGTTATACTGTTCCCTTTCAATATCGGCGACGCAATCTCGGTGAAAAAAAACTGGCTGACATCTTCGCACGGCGCACTCCACGCCGTATGCCCACCGGATGCTTTTTCCTCGAAAGCGGTACCGATTGTTCTGATTTGGCAGGTCTTCTGGCTTGTCCGTCTTCCCCCGGCCTTCCCACGCACCTGTGGCGGTACGCAGTGGCCATCTCTTTGGGAGTCAACACTTGGACTCACAGCAGCGGGACTGCGCCGGATTCTCACCGGCTTCCCTCTTGGCACCCTCGGCGGGCGACCAAATCGGCGGCAAAAGTACTAAATAAAAATGACATGGCAAAATATTTTTATACCACAGGCGTTACCATCATATATGAATATATTGCTACAGGAATGGGACCTGCCCCCGTTCGACCAGATAAAGATTGAAGACTACGAACCCGCCGTTCGCGCCGCCATCGACGAGGCCGAACGCAACATCGAAGCCATCGCCGCCAACCCCGAACCCCCGACTTTCGAAAACACCGTCGAGGCCCTCGAGGTCGCCTCGCGACGCCTCGACCGCGTGAGCGCCATCATGCTCAACCTCAACGAGTGCTGCACCAACGAACAGCTCCAGCAGGTGGTGATGCGCATGGAACCGCTCATGACGCGCTTCAGCATGCAGGTCGTCACCGACCGCCGCCTCTACGAGCGGGTGAAGAAGGTGGCCGACAGCGACTGGAAGGCCGACAGCGTCGAACAGGAAACCCTGCTCCAGAACACCCTGAAGAGCTTCGTGCGCCACGGCGTTGCCCTGCCAGACGAGGAGCGCGAACGCTTCAAGTGTAACGCCGAGGAGCTCAGCGAACTGCAGGTGCGCTTCGGACAGAACGCACTGGCCGACCTCAACGACTGGTCGCTGCACCTCTCCGACCCCGCCGACCTCGACGGGCTGCCTCAGTCCGTCCGCGACGCCGCACACGAAGAGGCCCTTCAGCGCGGCCTCGAAGGGTGGCTCTTCACCCTCGCGGCACCCTCCTACCTGCCCTTCATGACCTACAGCACCCGCCGCGACCTGCGCGAGCGCATGTACCGCGCCTACGGCAGCATCGGCGGCCGCGGCAACGCAAACGACAACAACCAGCTCATACGCCGCATCGTGGAACTCCGTGCCGAACAGGCCCGTCTGCTCGGCTACCACACCTACTGCGACTACGTCCTCGAGGACCGCATGGTGCTCTCGCTCCCCAACCTGCGCCGCTTCATGCAGCAGCTCCACGACGCCGTGCGCCCCGCCGCCGCGAGCGACCTGGAGGCACTGCGCGCGCTGGCCGCCGAAAGCGGCATCGAGGGACAGGTGATGCCGTGGGATGTCAGTTTCCTGGCAGAGCGGCTGCGGCGCGAACGCTACAACTTCGACAGCGAGGCCCTCCGCCCCTACTTCCCACTCGAGGCCGTCCGCGACGGCATCTTCGCCCTCTACGGCCGCCTCTACGGCCTCCGCTTCGTGCAGGACCGCAGCATCCCCGTCTACCACCCCGACGTTCAGGTCTACCGCGTCAGCCGACACAACACCGAACTGGGCATCCTCTACCTCGACATGCACCCACGCCCCTCCAAGCGCAGCGGCGCCTGGATGACGGAGTTCCGCGGACAGTATGGCGCCGTCCGTCCACAGATCCAGGTGGTATGCAACTTCTCCAAGCCCACGGCCGACACCCCCTCCCTGCTCCGCTTCTCCGAGGTGGAGACCTTCATGCACGAGATGGGGCACGCCATGCACGGCATGCTCTCCGACGTGCAATACGAGTCCCTCAGCGGCACCAACGTCAAGCGCGACTTCGTGGAGATGCCCTCACAGGTGATGGAGAACTGGTGCTACGAGCCCGACTTCCTCGCCACCTTCGCCCGCCACTGGCAGACTGGCGAGGCACTGCCTACCGAGTACATAGACAAGATACGCGCCGCCCAGAACCACATGGCCGGATGGCTCTGCCTGCGCCAGCTGAACCTCGGCATGACCGACATCGCCTTCCACACGTCCAACTGGTCCGACAAGTCTGACGCGTCCAACTTCAAAGCAGAGGAGGTGGAGGCCGCCGCTATGGACAACCTGCTGCCGCGCGTCGCAGGATGCTGCACCGCCACCAACTTCAGCCACATCTTCGGCGGCGGCTACGCCAGCGGCTACTACGGCTACAAGTGGGCCGAGGTGCTCGACGCCGACATCTTCTCCCGCTTCAAGGCCGACGGCATCTTCAACGCCGACACCGCCGAGGCCTTCCGCCGCGAGGTGCTCAGCCGCGGCGGCTCCGTCCACCCAGCCATCCTCTTCCGCAACTTCATGGGCCGCGACCCCGACCAGCAAGCCCTCCTCCGCCGCATGGCCCTCCCCACCAACCCATAACCCCATAACCCATAAACCATAACCCATAAACCATAAACCTTAAACCTTAAACCATAAACCGTAAACCTTAAACCATAACCCATAACCCATAACCCATAAACCCTAAACCTTAAACCTTAAACCGTAAACCTTAAACCGTAAACCTTAAACCTTACCCATGAACGACCAATTAGCAAAGACAATCCTCAAGATATTCGTCAACAATCCATTCGACGCCTTCAACCACAAACAGATCAGTTCGCGCCTGGGCATCAACACCAAGCGCGACCGCCAGGAAGTAATCCGCTGCATCCAGGAACTCGCCGAACAAAAGCAGCTCATCGAAGACGACCACAAGGGCAAATACAAGATTAATCCTAAGAACATCAACGACGACCTGGTGCCGCACAGTTATGTGACAGGCACCATCGACATGAAGCAGGGCGGAAAAGCCTATGTGATACCCGACGAAGAGGGGCGCGAGGACATACAGATTGCCCCCAACAACACCCACCACGCCCTCCACGGCGACACGGTGCGCGTGCTGATGTTCCCGCAGCGC
>OCVV012864305.1_pt1 | contig 13392 bp, 11 predicted proteins | sample 1539721 | NCBI WGS metagenome assembly OCVV01 (sample SAMN02144230, study PRJEB22623) | gut metagenome | biome: sheep rumen | host: Ovis aries | place: New Zealand
GGAGCCCAAGGTGGTTCGCTTCAGGAAGTCTGCAAATACGGTATGACGAAAGACTGCGGACTGCTGGTGAATTCTTCTCGCGGCATCATCTATGCCAGCAATGGTGAAGACTTTGCTGAAGTTGCTGCTCAGAAAGCCAAGGAATTGCAAGAGCAGATGGCTGAAGAAATAAAAAACAGAATGTAAAAGGTAAGAAGTAATACTTTTTACTCCAATGGTTTTACGAAGCGCATCTCACGAAGGATGCGCTTTTGTCTTTTCAGCACATAACTACTCGGACGTGCTGAATTAAACTTTCTGGGATTGGGCAGGGTTGCAGCAATCAGTGCACACTGAGCCTTGGTGAGTTTGGAGGCTGTCGTTTGGAAATGCCATTCTGCCACAGCATCAGCTCCATAGATACCCTCCCCCATTTCTATCGAGTTCAGATAGACTTCCATGATACGCTGTTTGGACCACATCAATTCTATCAATACCGTAAAATAGACCTCGAAGCCCTTGCGTACCCATGAACGACCAGGCCACAGGAAAACATTCTTAGCGGTCTGCTGACTGATGGTCGAAGCTCCTAATTTACGTTTCTCAGGATGTTTTATATTTCGGATAGCAGCATGCTCTATGGCTTTATAATCAAAACCGTGATGTTCCAGGAAACGTGCATCTTCACTGCCCATGACAGCAAGGGAGAGTGAAGGAGATATCTCCTCGTAAGGCACCCAGTGATGATGAAGCGTCAATTCCCTACCCTCTGATATCTGTTCACCCAAACGGATAAACATCAATGGAGTGAACCATACCGGCACCCAACGCAAGACTACAACAGAAAGGATAGTGGAGGCGAAAAATGCCACCACTATCCACAAAAGAAATCTCTTAATCTTATGCAGTAACGCTTTCATTTACTGCAATGTACCAGCTTCAGCCTTCTGGATCATCTCCTTGCTGGCATACATGTAAACCTCTACACGACGGTTCTGCTGACGTCCGGCAGCTGTTGAGTTGTCGGCAACAGGATTGGTAGAACCCTGACCCTCTACACTCTTAATCTGCTTGCCCTGAACACCGCAAGAACGGAGATAACTGCTCACACTATTAGCACGGTTTACTGACAGAGGCTGGTTGATAGCATCGCTACCAGTATTGTCAGTATGACCGATAATAGCTACGTCACAATCCTGGTTAGAATTAAGAACGCGAGCAAACTCAGCCAGAGAATTCTTAGCACTGGTGCTGAGGTCAGCCTTACCAGTAGCAAACAGGATACCAGAATCGAAAGTTACCTTTACGGCATCCAGACCATTGGTGTCCTTTACGGTCTCTACCTGAGCATTCTCTACCTGCTGGGCAGCCTTCTTAGCCTTATCCATCTTCTTACCGATAATAGCACCAGCACCTGCACCTACGGCACCGCCTACTGCTACGCCTACTGCGGTGTTACCAGCAATAGCACCGATAATACCACCTAACAAGGCACCGCCACCGGCACCAATACCTGCACCCTTCTGGGTGTTGTTACATGCGAAGAGCATTCCAACGCAGAGTAACAGAGAAATAATTTTTGTCTTCATGTCTATATTTCATTTAAAAATGATAATAATTTGTGGCAAAGATACAAAATAATTGATAATAATTTCGTAATTTTGCAGCAAATTTTGAAAAATAAAAGATTTTTATGGCAAAAGAACTCAAAGAAATGACTAAAAGAGCTGACAACTATAGTCAGTGGTATAACGATCTTGTGGTAAAGGCCGACCTTGCTGAGCAGTCTGCCGTACGCGGTTGTATGGTCATCAAACCCTATGGTTATGCTATTTGGGAGAAGATGCAACAGCAACTTGATAAGATGTTTAAGGAAACTGGTGCTCAGAACGCTTATTTCCCTTTGCTGATTCCAAAATCATTCCTCAGCCGTGAGGCCGAACACGTAGAAGGTTTCGCTAAGGAGTGTGCAGTGGTTACTCACTACCGCTTGCGCGCTAAGGAAGACAAGAGTGGCGTAGAAGTTGACCCAACGGCAAAGTTGGAAGAGGAACTCATTGTACGCCCTACTTCTGAAACCATTATCTGGAACACCTATAAAAACTGGATTCACTCTTGGCGCGATCTGCCCTTGATGTGCAATCAATGGTGTAATGTGATGCGTTGGGAAATGCGCACCCGTCCTTTCCTCCGCACCTCCGAGTTCCTTTGGCAGGAGGGTCATACCGCCCATGCTACCAAGGAAGAAGCCGAGGCTGAAGCACAGAAGATGCTTGGCGTCTATGCCAAGTTTGCTGAAGAGTGGATGGCTGTTCCTGTACTGCAGGGTGTGAAGAGTGAGACGGAGCGTTTTGCAGGTGCTCTTGATACCTATACCATCGAAGCCATGATGCAGGACGGTAAGGCGCTGCAGAGTGGTACCTCACACTTCCTCGGACAGAATTTTGCCAAGGCCTTCGAGGTTACCTATTTAAATAAGGAGAATAAACCAGAATACGTTTGGGCTACCTCTTGGGGCGTATCTACCCGACTCATCGGTGCCCTGATTATGACGCACTCGGATGACAACGGTTTGGTATTACCTCCACGCTTGGCTCCTATCCAGGTGGTTATCATCCCTATCGCCAATAAACCCGAACAGCTGGAACAGGTCAATCAGGAAGTTACACCTATTATAAATAAATTGCGCGAAAAGGGCATCAGTGTGAAGTTCGACGATGCCGACAACAAGCGTCCAGGCTTCAAGTTTGCCGATTACGAATTGAAAGGTGTTCCTGTACGTTTGGTCATCGGAGCTCGCGATTTAGAGAATGGCACCATCGAAGTGATGCGTCGCGATACTTTGGAAAAGGAAACCCGTCCACTGGAGGGTATTGCAGAATATGTAGAACAATTATTAGAGGATATTCAGAAGAACATCTTCGAGAAAGCCCGTAAATTCCGCGACGAGCACGTCTATGAATGCGATAACTACGAAGAGTTCAAGGAGCGTGTAAAGGACGGCGGATTCTTCCTCTGTCACTGGGATGGTACTGCCGAGACCGAGGCACAAATCAAGGAAGAGACACAAGCCACTATCCGTTGCGTGCCTTTTGCCTACGAACAGACTCCTGGTGTTGACATGGTTAGTGGTAAACCCGCTAAACACCGTGTTATTATAGCCCGCAGCTATTAATATTTTGCATAAAATCAATGATTTACGAAAACTTTCGCCCAAAACATTTTGTGATGAGCGAAAGTTTTTGTAATTTTGCAGCCGATTTGCGGATTTATGCCGCAATATAGTTCACATAAAGTCTAACTTTATTAATTTTACAAACAAATTTAAATTATGTCAGAATTAACAAAGAACGTCCAGCCATTGAACGACTTCAATTGGGAAGAGTTTGAAAATGGTATGGTAGCCAACGTCAGCAAGGAAGAACTTGACAAGGCGTATGATGAAACACTGAACAAAGTAAGTGAGCATCAGGTTGTCGATGGTACTGTTATCAGCGTCGACAAGAAAGAGGTAGTCGTAAGCATCGGCTACAAGAGCGATGGTATTATCCCCGCTTCTGAATTCCGTTACAACCCCGACCTGAAGGTTGGTGATACCGTTGAGGTTTATGTAGAGAATGCAGAGGATAAGAAGGGACAACTCGTTCTCTCACACAAGAAGGCTCGTCTCTCTAAGAGCTGGGATCGTGTTAACGCAGCTCTCGACAACGAGGAAATCGTTCAGGGTTACATCAAGTGCCGCACGAAGGGCGGTATGATTGTTGACGTATTTGGCATTGAGGCCTTCTTGCCTGGTAGCCAGATTGACGTTCACCCCATACGCGACTACGACCAGTTCGTAGGCACCACCATGGACTTCAAGATTGTGAAGATCAATCAGGAGTTCCGCAATGTAGTAGTTTCTCACAAGGCTCTTATCGAAGCTGAGTTGGAAGCACAGAAGAAAGAAATCATCGGCAAGCTTGAGAAGGGTCAGATCCTCGAAGGTACCGTTAAGAACATCACTTCTTACGGTGTATTCGTTGACCTCGGCGGTGTTGACGGACTCATCCATATCACCGACCTTTCTTGGGGCCGCGTAGACGATCCTCATAAGGTAGTTGAGCTCGACCAGAAGATCAATGTTGTTATTCTCGACTTCGACGACGAGAAGAAGCGCATTGCCCTCGGTCTGAAGCAGCTTACTCCACATCCTTGGGATGCTTTGGATGCCAACCTGAAGGTAGGCGACCACGTAACTGGTAAGGTTGTTGTTATTGCCGACTACGGTGCATTTGTTGAGATTCAGCCAGGTGTTGAGGGTCTCATCCACGTTTCTGAGATGTCATGGAGCCAGCATCTGCGTTCAGCTCAGGAGTTCCTGAAGGTTGGCGACGAAGTAGAGGCTGTAGTTTTGACTCTCGATCGCGACGAGCGCAAGATGTCTCTGGGTATCAAGCAGTTGAAGGAAGACCCATGGGAGGCTATCGAAGTGAAATATCCTGTTGGAAGCAAGCATACTGCTAAGGTTCGCAACTTCACCAACTTCGGCGTATTTGTTGAATTGGAAGAAGGTGTTGACGGTCTGATTCACATCAGCGACCTCTCTTGGACTAAGAAGGTTAAGCATCCTTCTGAGTTCACTCAGGTTGGTGCAGAGATTGATGTTATCGTTCTCGACATCGACAAGGAGAACCGTCGTCTGTCTCTTGGCCACAAGCAGCTTGAGGATAATCCTTGGGATGTATTCGAGGCTAAGTACACTGTTGGTTCTATCCACGAGGGTAAGATTATCGAGTTGCTCGAGAAGGGTGCTGTTGTATCACTCGACAAGGATGTTGAGGGCTTCGCTACTCCAAAGCACCTCGTGAAGGAAGATGGTTCACAGGCTCAGCTTGGTGAGACTCTGCCATTCAAGGTTATCGAGTTCAACAAGGATTCTAAGCGTATCATCCTCTCTCACAGCCGTACCTTTGAGGATCCTCAGCGTGAGGAGAAGAAGGCAGCTGCTAAGAAGACACGCGCTGCTAAGAAGGACGATGCTCCAAAGATTGAGAATGTTGCAGCCAGCACAACACTGGGTGACCTCGACGTTCTTGCAAATCTGAAGGCACAAATGGAAAAGGGTGAGGAATAATCCCCCACTCTTTCCACCTATATAATATAGGGCTGCATCCGAAAGAATGCAGCCCTAATTATTTGCCCTAAAATTTAATCTTAAAAGGGAAGGTCGTCGGTGCTACCGTCACCAGCGGGTTCTTGTGCAGGAGGGAATGGAGCCTCTGCAGACTGTGGTGGGAATGGAGCAGCCTGAGGTGCTGCCTGAGGAGCAGCAGCTGGAGCTACAGCGCCACGAGTCACGTTATAAGCACGGATTTCATTAAACCAACGTCCATTATACTCATGGGCATCAATATCAAAACTTACAGTTACATCTTCACCATTTTGGATGTTAAACTGTTTGATACGATCCTCTCCGAATATACGAAACACACACTTACGTGGGTATTGCCCAGGTACTTCAATCACATATTCCTGCGACATCCAAGGATTACCTGTGCGTGATGATACACCACTGTTAGCCGGTAAGACGGCAATAATTTTTCCTGTTAATTCCATAATAATTTATACGTTATAATATGTTGATTTTACGTTTCAGATTGCGAAATTACGAAAAATACTTTTAATTTGAGAATATTTTACGGAATATTTTTGCATTTGACCAAGTATTTTTGTATTTTTGTGGTCAATTTACAGGACTTAAAATAATTAAATAAAATACTCATGAGATTTACAGTATCAAGCACTGCGCTCAGCAGCAAACTCAATGCTCTATCAAGAGTCATTAACAGCAAGAATTCCTTGCCTATCTTAGCAGATTTTCTGTTCGACATCCAAGACAATGTTCTTTATCTTACTGCATCCGACAGTGAGAATGTGATGAAGACACAAATCGAATTAACAGAGAGCGACGACAATGTTCGATTTGCCATTGGTAACCACGACCTGCTTGAGGCAGTCAAAGGTTTTTCTGAGCAGCCAATCACATTCGATGTTAATTTGCAAGAGAATATCGCTAAAATCAATTATCAAAACGGTTTATTCTCACTGCCTATTGAGAACGCTGATGAATACCCACAGCCTCAGTCGGTAGCCGACAATGCCAATGTTATTACCATTTCCAGTAACATCTTGTCTGAGAATCTTAACCGCACACTTTTCGCCACAGCTCAAGACGAACTTCGTCCTGTGATGAATGGTGTCTATTTCGACCTGACTCCTGAATGCCTCGCCATTGTGGCTTCTGATGGACACAAACTGGTTCGCAACAAAATCTTTACGATTCATAGTGACCAGCCCGCATCATTTGTGTTACCCAAGAAGCCTGCGGCTTTGCTGAAGAATCTTCTGCAAAAGGATGGTGGTGATGTAGAAATTCGTTTCGACGAGCGCAATGCTCGCATTAGCTATGGCGATGGTGAGATTATCTGTCGTCTCATTGAGGGACGCTACCCCAACTACAACTCGGTAGTTCCACAGAACAATCCCAATATCCTGACGATTGACCGTGTAGGACTCTTGTCAGCCCTCCGTCGTGTTCAGCCATTTGCCAACGACTCCAGCAATCTGATTCGTTTCCATGTCGAAAATGGTATGCTGCAGTTGGATGCACAAGACTTTGATTTCTCAAAGACGGCTACCGAACGGATTTCATGCGACTACAATGGAACAGCTATGAGCATTGGTTTTAAAGGTGCTTCATTTATCGAAATTCTGAGCAACTTCGATTGTGCTGAAGTCATTGTCAAGTTGGCTGACCCCAGTCGTGCCGGACTTGTTCTGCCCTCAGAACAGCCAGAGAATCAGGATGTGCTGATGTTGATGATGCCTATGCTTCTCAACGACTGATTTCAATCAGTGCATGAACACCGTTTTTTATCATTTAAGTTATGAAACTGAAATTACAGAGACCTCTTGTAATATTTGATTTGGAGACCACGGGCCTTGACTTAGTCAAGGACCGTGTCATTCAAATATCCTTTATCAAAGTTTTTCCTGACGGACGTGAAGAGCGTGGCAACTACCTGATTAATCCCGAGAAGCCTATTCCCGAAATGGTAGAGCAACTGACAGGAATCACCAACGATGATGTAAAGGATAAACCTACCTTTAAGCAAATGTCTCAACAGCTGAACCAAGTGTTCAGTGGCAGTGATATTGCAGGCTATAATTCCAATAATTTTGATGTTCCCCTACTAGCTGAAGAATTTCTGCGTGCTGGCATTGATTTTGACTTCTCGAAAGCCCGTCTGATTGATGCTTGTGCTATTTTCAGAAAGATGGAACGTCGTAATCTGGCAGCTGCCTACAAATTCTACTGTGGACGTAAGATGGAGGAAGATTTCACAGCCCACCGTGCTGACGAAGATACGGAAGCCACTTATCGTGTGCTGCAAGGACAATTGGACATGTACACTCCAGAACGTCAGGAAGAAGAAGATCGCATTCTGCAGAATGACGTTCAATTCCTGGCTGATTTCTCGAAATCCAATAATAATATTGATTTCGCTGGTCGCATCATCATGGGCGACTTGCTTGACAGAACAGGACATGCAGTGCTTGACAAAGATGGTAATCCTGTCAAAACAGAACTCTTCAACTTTGGAAAGTACAAGGGACAACCTGTGGCTCAGGTGTTGCGCAACGACCCTGGCTACTATAGTTGGATCCTCAATGGCGATTTTACCTATAATACAAAACAAGTACTCACGCGCATACGCTTGCGTGAGAGTCAAATGAACAGATAAACTCCTATGCTCAAAGGCAAAAAGATCGTTTTGGGAATCACGGGCTCTATTGCAGCCTATAAGTCGTGCTATATCATCCGCGGCCTCATCAAGGCGGGTGCAGAAGTGCAGGTTGTCATCACCCCTACAGGTAAGGAGTTTATAACGCCTATCACCCTTTCAGCACTCACCCAGAAGCCCGTTATCAGCGACTTCTTCTCACAGCGTGATGGTACATGGCACTCTCATGTATCATTGGGACTGTGGGCTGATGCCATGCTGATAGCCCCCTGCACAGCTTCTACACTGGGCAAGATGGCTCATGGCGTGGCCGACAATATGCTGATTACCACCTACTTGTCGATGAAAGCCCCTGTGTTCATTGCTCCCGCGATGGATCTTGATATGTACCAACACCCCACCACACAGGATAATCTCCGCAAACTGCAATCATTCGGCAATCAAGTCATTGAGCCGCAAAGTGGTTTCCTCGCTTCCGGTTTGGAGGGTAAAGGACGTATGGAGGAACCCGAACGTATTGTAGAGTATCTGGACAACTATTTCGAGAAGAAGGATTTAGCGGGTAAGAAAATAATGATTACCGCCGGTCCTACTTATGAAAAGATAGACCCTGTACGTTTTATCGGCAACTACAGTAGTGGTAAGATGGGCTTTGCCTTGGCTGAAGAATGTGCCCGCCGTGGTGCTGATGTACAGTTGATAGCCGGTCCGGTGTCATTAACGGCGAATCATCCTAACATCCATCGCACAGATGTGGAAAGTTGTGAGCAGATGTATGAGGTTGCCACAAAGGTATATGCTGATAGCGATGCCGCCATTCTGTGTGCTGCTGTTGCCGATTTCCGTCCGGCTACCGTAGCCAGTCAGAAAATCAAGCGTGAAGGCAACGAGCTTGTCGTCCGCCTCCAACCTACTTACGACATTGCTGCTGCCCTTGGTAAGATGAAGCGTACAGACCAGCGTCTCATAGGATTTGCCCTTGAGACCAACGATGAACAGCAAAACGCCAAGGATAAACTGGAGCGCAAGAATTTTGACTTCATTGTTCTTAACTCCTTGCGCAACGAGGGCACTTGTTTCCAGTCTGACCAGAATCAGATCAGTATCATCACGCGCGACGGACAGCAAGACTATCCACGCAAACCGAAGTGTGATGTTGCTCGTGACATCATCGACCAATTAGTGTGCTGCTTATGAAACGTATCGTCTGGCTCGCTCTTGTATCTCTCCTTCCATTCTGCCTGCAAGCACAGGAACTGAATGCCAAGGTAACCATCAATCATGCCCAGATACAAGGCACAGACGCCAGTATTTTCGAGACGTTAAAGCAGTCACTGGAACAGCTTCTCAACGACCGTCAATGGACTGATTATCAGTTCCAAAAGCACGAACGCATAACGTGCAACTTTAATATCACGGTTACTAAATACGACAAGACGACCAACCGTTTTGAGTGTTCGGCTATGATTCAGGCCAACCGTCCTGTTTACTACTCTACTTATACCACCACCTTATATAATAATAAGGACGATGATTTCCATTTCGACTATCAGCAGTACGACCAACTGAATTTCCAGGAGGATATCATCGACAACCAACTGACAGCGCTTTTTGCCTATTATGCCTACCTCATTATCGGACTGAATCTCGACAGCTTTTCACCACTTGGAGGTACTGACGTACTGCAACGCTGTCTGAATCTGGTCAATAATACGCAGAACCTCGGTTTCCCCGGCTGGAAGGCATTCGAAACCAGTCGCAACCGCTTTGCCATTATCAACGACTATCTCGACGAACCCATGCGTCCTATGCGCCAATTGCAGTACGACTACTATCGTACGGGGCTCGACGAGATGAGTACCAATGCTGAGCGCGGGCGCACGCATATCACTACAGCCCTGCAGAATCTCAAACAAGCCCACGAGAATAAACCTCTCTCGCTGTTACCGCAGATATGGACTGATTATAAGCGCGACGAACTGGCCAACATCTATAAGGGCAAGGGTACGCAGAAAGAGAAACAGGAAGTCTATGACCTGCTTTTCAATATCAATGCATCCCAAAGCAACGCGTGGGATGAGATTAAGAAGTAAGATGTTAAAACCATTATGCTGAAACAATTATATATCAAGAACTTTACCCTGATTGACGAACTCGACATTGAGTTCCACACCGGTTTCTCTGTGATTACAGGTGAAACGGGTGCCGGTAAGAGTATCATTCTTGGAGCCATCGGATTGTTGTTGGGACAACGGGCTGATTCTAAAACCATTAAGCAAGGAGCTGACCGTTGCATCATTGAAGCCCACTTCGATCTGAGCCGCTACAGTTTACAAAACTTTTTCACTGATAATGATATCGACTATGATGCCACTGACTGCATCATCCGCCGCGAACTGACCAGTGCCGGCAAGAGTCGTGCTTTTGTCAACGACACCCCCGTCAGTCTCGCTATGCTTAAGGAATTAGGCGATATGCTCGTGGACGTGCATTCGCAGCACCAGAATCTGCTCTTGGGCAAACAAGACTTCCAGTTGGAGGTTATCGACACCTTGGCCAATGCCCATGAGGCTTTGAACACCTATCAGCAGTCGTTTACGGCCTATCACGATAAGCAGCGAGAATTGGAGCAGATGCAGCAGGAGATAGAGCGCAATCGCCAGAATCAGGATTTCCTTCAATTCCAATACGATGAACTCGCCAACGCCCAACTGGCAGCCGGTGAGCAGGATGAGTTGGAACAGACGCACGAGACGATGGCACATAGCGAGGACATCAAGACAGCCCTCTATGAAGCACAGACCCATCTCACTGCCGACGAACAGGGCATTCTTCCTCAGTTGCGCAAGTCTATTTCTGCACTCAGTAGTATTGCTAAGGTTTACTCCACTACAACAGATTGGGTTGAACGTTTGGAATCGTGTCAAATCGAACTCAAGGATATTGCCCAGGATGTTGATGACCATTTGGAGCGTATTGATTTCGACCCACAGGAGTTGGAGCGTATCAGTGAACGACTGGACCGTCTCTACGACCTCGAAAAGAAATACCATGCTGAAAGTGTAAGCGAACTCATCCAACAGCGTGACTTGCTGAAACAGCAACTCTCGCAGATGGAGAATAGTGACGAGGCACTGTCTGTCCTGCGCACCGAACTTTCAGCCCTTCAGGAGCAATGTCAGAAACAGGCAGACCGTTTGACGAAGATGCGCCAGCAATCTGCTAAACAGATTGAGCGCCAGATGACAGAACGTCTTGTACCACTGGGTATGCCTCACGTACGGTTTGAAGTACACATGGAAAAAGGTGAATTGCGACGCGACGGACAGGACAACATCTCCTTCCTTTTCAGTGCCAACACCTCCAGTCCCCTTCAACCTATTTCTCAGGTAGCTTCCGGTGGTGAGATAGCCCGTGTCATGCTCGCCCTCAAAGCCATGATCAGCGGTGCAGTCAAACTGCCTACCATCATTTTCGACGAGATAGATACAGGTGTCAGTGGTAAGATAGCCGAACGCATGGCTGATATCATGCGCGAAATGGGCAATCAGGACCGCCAGGTCATCTCTATTACCCACCTCCCTCAGATAGCGGCATTAGGTACCACCCACTACCGTGTCAGCAAGCAAGAGAGTGCTTCCGGCACCATCAGTCGCATGCAGTTGCTTTCACCCGAAGAGCGTATTCACGAGATTGCCCAAATGCTGAGTGGTAGTGATGTTTCTGCTGCTGCTATCGAAAATGCTAAAGAACTTTTGAAAGTTGAAAATTAAAACGATTATGAAACGTATCTTAATATTATTCCAGTTCCTTTTGTTTACCCTACTTCCCATGTCCGCACAGTCGTGGGCAGGCAAACAGGGTAAGTCCATGCTTACAGTGAAGACTTTTTCTGCTGACGGTCAATTATTGTCCAGCAGCACTGGTTTCTTTGTGGGCAGTAACGGCGAGGCTGTCAGTACCTTTGCCCCTTTCATCGGTGCCCAGCGTGCTATTGTCATTGATTCACAGGGTAAAGAATTTGCCGTGGAAGAAATCATCGGAGCCAACGAAACCTACGATGTAGCCAAGTTCCAGACTGCTGCCCGTAAGACGCAGGCTCTCCCCATAGCCACATCAGCTACCACAGGTACCAATATCTGGCTCATGCCCTACACCGTCAACAAGCAGCCTCAGTGCGTGGCTGGCACCGTGAAGAGTGTTGAGACCTTCTCAGAAACCTATCAGTACTACACGCTGAATCTCAACATCCAAGACAGTCAGGTTAGCAGCCCCATTCTGAATCAGGACGGTGCTGTTGTCGGTATCGTACAACCTTCTGCAGACGGACAGAATGGTGTGGCTTATGCTGTCAGTGCCCGTTTTGCCAACGATCTGAAGACCAGTAGCATGTCTGTCAACGACCCGGTACTTCGTCAGACATCCATCCCTGTTGCATTGCCCAATGATGCCAAGGATGCCACTGTGGCGCTGTTCTTAGCCTCTTCTACACAGAATGAGACGCAATATGCCAACCTCATCGACCGTTTCATCCGTAAATTCCCCAACGTCCCCGATGGCTATATCAATCGTGCCCGTCTCTCCACCTCTAAGGGTCGTTATAGTGCTGCTGAAGATGATATGCAACAGGCTGTCAAGGTGGGAGGCAATAGTGACGATGTCCACTATCAGTATGCCGACCTCATTTATCAGAAAGAACTCTATCAGAGCGACCAGCCTTTCGATGCTTGGAATCTCGACAAGGCTTTCAGTGAATCGCAGGAAGCCTACCGCATCAATCCAATGTCCGTCTATCTCCAGCAACAAGCACATATCCGTTTTGCCCAGGCTCGTTATGACGAGGCTTATACGCTTTACGAGCAACTCACCCATACCGATTTGCGCAGTGCTGATATTTTCTATGCAGCCTCACAGTGCAAACAGCGTTTAGGCGATACTGATGCACAGATGGCCTTGCTCGACAGTGCTGTCAATCAGTTCTCACGTCCTTATGTCAAGACGGCAGCCCCCTATCTCTTAGCCCGTGCTCAGGCATTGACAGAAAGAGGTAAATACCGTCCTGCCGTCAACGACTTCAATGAATACGAACAGTTGATGAGTGCACAGTTGGAGGCCCCATTCTTCTACCAGCGTTCTATAGCCGAGACGGGTGGGCATTTGTATCAGCAGGCCCTGAACGACCTCAACCGTGCTATCGAGATGGCACCTTCTGAACCGATGTACCGTGCTGAGAAGGCTTCGTTGCAGGTTCGTGTCGGACAGCATAAGGAAGCCATCGCTACCGCCCAGCAACTCATTAAGATGGCGCCTGAACTGTCTGATGGCTATCTATTCTTAGGACTTGCCCAGTGTCTCACCAATCAGAAAGCCGAAGGAGCCCAAAATCTCACCAAGGCGAAGGAATTGGGTAATGAACAAGCCCAATCTTTGATAGATAAGTACGCCAAATAACCGCGAACAGCAGGTTTTGGAAAGAAATATTAAAAAAAGTTCCGAAAAAGTTTGGTAGTTCCGTAAAAAGTGCGTACCTTTGCAACCGCAAATCAGAAATGAGGAGCCAAGGAGGTTCCGTAGCTCAACTGAATAGAGCATCTGACTACGGATCAGAAGGTTGTGGGTTTGAATC
>OCVV012842124.1_pt1 | contig 13390 bp, 18 predicted proteins | sample 1539721 | NCBI WGS metagenome assembly OCVV01 (sample SAMN02144230, study PRJEB22623) | gut metagenome | biome: sheep rumen | host: Ovis aries | place: New Zealand
GTTATCACAGCAGGCGTCAACCTGATTTACCTGGGCTGCAGCCCCTGGATTCTGTAATCAGCAAAAGGAACGAAACAAAATGAATGGGCTTTCACGCACACCCCCGGCGTTTTGCGGCTTTTCAAGTGACTTGCTGCGGTAATCGAATCGTAAAATCCAGATGATAAGGGAGACCTACAACCATATTCTCATATTCACTGTAATCCAGAGTGCGTTTACCTTCCAGTTTTTCTGTCACGAGGGCCAAGACGGTAAATAGATCGTCACCCGCAACTACATAGGTTTTTCCACCGTCCTTGGTCCAGCCCCAGCCGAGGTTGATCCCCAAGTGCCGGGGCTCATAACCCAGGCTCTCGTAGTGCTGGTTTACCAGCCGTCCGATGGACGTCTTGGAGCCGATCTCCATGCTGAGAATCGTCTCACACAGGGAGTCCGCTAACCGATTGAGAATCTGATGTTTCTTTCCTTCTCTGCGTGCCATGCCAGCCCTCCTTTCCCGACGCACAGGCGTCGATGGTACGGCCTCTGGCCTCGTCGAAGCGCTCCAATACCGCCCGCAGCTCCTCGGGAAGCCGGGCCTTGACCTGGGCCTCCGTGCCGCCCAATGTGTCCAGCAGGGCCTCCGCCACGGCAAGGGTCATTACGCTGTCGTCGGTGAATTGGCTCTCCTCCGTGAACAGGGGAAAGTCCTTCGTCTTGTGGCCCCGGTCAAATTCGAAAGGGGCTCCGATCATATCTCCTAAAATTGCTCCGTACATGGTTCATGACCTCCTTGGTTTTCTTTGTGATTTTATGATAGCACGCCGAAAAAGAAAAGTGGTCGTTTGTCAAACGACAAATGACCACTTTTCTTTTAGTCCCTCGACAAACTGGAATTTACACGTGTGCTTGTGATATATACTTCTCGACGACGGAACGGATTGGTGGAGAGATTTCGGAAAGAACGATTTCACTGACTGACAGAAAACGCAAATCTTCCATTTCACCATCTTGAGATTTCGGTTCGCCATGCCATTTTCTGCAAATATAAACGATTTCAAAATTTGAAACTTCGTCACCATTTGGATAGATATAATGAGCTTCCGGTCCCGAATTCACGCAAAAGAATTCAAGTTCTTCTGCAACCAGCCCCATCTCTTCGAACAATTCTCTTTTTGCACACTCTTCGACATATTCGTCAATTTCTATTGCACCGCCTGAATATCCCCACATGTGATTGTCCGAACGTTTCCCCAGCAAAACACGTCCGTTTTCATCAACACAAATAATGCTGGCGGCACACTGAATAATCGTTTTGTGTCCAACCAGCTTACGCATTTCTGCCATATATCCTGTCATATTTTTCCTCCGCAAATTCCGATTTTACGACCTTGAGACATATTTGAATTGAACAGTGTTTTCGCTGGTTTATCCGATATACGAAAAATTCCGCTTCATATCCGTTACCAGATCAGGATTGTCCTTTTTCATCAGGGTGATCAGTTTATGAATGTTTCCGATATCTCCGCGTATAGCGTTCAATTCCTGCTCCGTGATCCCAACGAATTGTATAAATCCTACTTTTCCATGCAAAGAGTCCCGAGCTCTGGCAGTTGTGTCGTCGACCGTGATCAGAGCTGTGATCAACGAATCTGTTCCGATATGAAGGGAAGTCCCGTTGCCTGGGGCGCATTGCTCCGGATCATAGTAGTTTCCCGATTTATATGTATATCTTGCGAGATTTGACAGCATATTCATGGCCCACATGCAGTTTTCAGGGCTGTCTTCCTTCAGCTTCATGGTCATCTCGTATCCCCACCTGCTGTACTCACCGCCGAAGGCATCCGCGTCACAGTACAGCTCTGTCATTCCGAAGGTCACAAGATGGAGATAGCCCTTCGGATTGGTGTAAACGGAAAAGCCGTCCAGGTACTCGTTTCCGCCGAACATCGCTCTAGTGTTGATGGCCGTACCGAAATGTGCAGGTTTCTGACCCGGATAGAGTCTGCTGAATTCCGTTTCGATGACATCCCACCCGGGAGCCCATTCATGATCTTCATTCATTTTACGGATATACTCTTCTTTGGTCATACATTACCTCCCTGGCTGAATTGTTGATGATTACCTAAGATCACTGTTGCTTGCCTCGGCTGTAAATGCTTTCAGTTGCGTCATCTCGTTTTATAAAGGCCCAAAAGCTTTTGTTATCCGTAACGATAGCAACATCCATGTTCGGCACCAGAGGAGAACAATTGTTATACCCCGTATATCCGAACAGTTTCTCTTCTCCATCTTCGATATAAACGCCCTCTGCCTGTTGCTCTATGATATATTTGATCGTAACAACCTTACAGAAGAGTTCTTCCGGAAGTGTCCTTTTCAAAAGGCTGATGTTGTAGTTCTTCTGTGCTTTCTCAAACCGTCTTTTATCGAAATACAGATATAGCCATACAAATGCAGCACAAAATAAGATGAGCAAGGCTATTGATAATACTGTAACAAGTCCGGAATGTGATCTTCCCAATGGTGAAAAAGCCAGCGCTGTCGGAATCAATACACTCATGATGCCGGGAATAAAGAAAATCGCTATTTTATTTATATCAAGCTCCCATTTTACCCGGAACATCACAAGCTTAGGATGATCTAAAAGAACCTGTCGCTCGTCTTTTGTTAACTTCCTCTCTGAGTGCGGGCAATCAGTTTCAAGAATCGTCTCGTTCAATTCCGCATTTCCTCCTTTTTTTCGGAGATCCAGCTGGTGAACAAACCAGAGAAACTCAAGTCCTCCATCTCAAGAACAGGCTGATATTGGTATTTAACGTCAAAACGCCCCACACGGGTATCGTATATCAAGCGCAGCTCATTGGGACAGGGATGGCCGTATTCTTCGCAACAGGCCAGCAGTTTATCTATATCTTCGGTCCCCATTTCCAAAAATCGCTCGACAAGCAGATCATCGGCATAAGCTTCCGCTGTTTTAATTGCGCCTTTTTCGACAAAAAAGGCATCGAAGGCACAGCAGATGGCTGCCCCCGATCGGAAGCAGCCAAATGGTGGTATCATGTAACTGCTATGAAGCTTCATATCACCGATGTTCATTATACACCAATCCAGTTGAAAATGCCACTGGAAATTGAAAGAATAATTGAAGTAAATGATCCAAGGCCGACGAGATTCCTTGTGAGGTAATCACATAACAGGCAGTCGCACCAGTGATTGTATCTCTATGCCCTTTTTGCATAAATATACTTTTTCTTTGGTTATCCATTGAGTGACCGCTTCTTTTTTCTCGCCAATCAGTTCATAGGCAATGATGTACTTTTTGATGAGACCTTTATTGGTTAGCCGCAAGAGTGTACTCTTGACAACTTCCGGAGAAAAGCGCTGATCAGACAGCGCAGTTTCTTCCTGATCCCATCCAGCAGAAAGAGCTAAAAGCAGATTTTGACTGACGCATTTGTAGAGAAGTAAGAGGTAGAGAATATAGTAGCTAACTTCCCTCATTTTTCCCCCTTTTTCGCCTCCGACGCTATGGAGGGCGAAGTTTTTTCGTGGAAATCGGTTTTTGAGTGGCAAAATTATTTTGACATTTAAGGAAAATTTCGTTCTGTCTTCATTGCATCACAGAGGCAAGTTAATTTCAAGTAAAAAATGTAAAATCGGAGGTAAATTTCGCCTCCCTATATCCCTATATTCGGAGGCGAAAATAGTGGCGGAGCAGAGCGAATGCGTCAGGTTTGGATAGCGTTGCCGCATCTTGCGGAGACACGAGCAAATAGGTGAACGGCTTCCCTTCCTGGGCCATTTCGGAGTAGAAAATGAGAGAGCAATCCGGCCCGTTATCGTGCCGGTGAAGGATTCCGGTCAGCGTGTCCAGAACCTCCTTGACAGCAAAATTGTCGTGATCCCTCGCCTGCGTGAAGTGAGCGCCAGGCTGATTTATATGCAGAAAGTATACTATAGCAGGAGACGCTTCCGCAAGCGGAAGAACCATAAACGCCGCATCCTGGTGCCTGGCAAAAACCACTCCGGCATCTGCTGCGCAGGGTAAACCGAATCGGAGGAACGACATGAGAAGTGGATGACCAGGGACCTTTGCATAAGCAAAGGGGGCCGCTTTTTCAGCAAGATCTGCTCCAAAAAGTTTGAAGATAGGACGAAGCGCCAGCGGCTCTTTATTGACAAGTTGGAGCTCCTAGAGGGAAAGGCTCCAGCGGAGCTCACGCCAGAGGAGGAGAAAACAGTCCGGGAACAGGTTCGTCACCAGCCGCTGACTATCGTTGTCATCCCGCAGATAGACGAAGAGGTTGTAGCAGTGGCTTTTCTCCATGTTGATGAGGTCGATGATCTTGATCTCATAGCCCGCACATCAAGAACCTTCCCGGTATAGCACAAAAGCTTGCCCTTTTTCAAGCATTTAAATCGGCGCTGTAAGTCCGCAGCATCCGCCCGGCGGCACCGCTTGTGGAAAACTTTTCGCTTTTACTGCGACTTTGGCCGTAAGCGTCAAATCTGAGGGCGGATTGAAGTGATCCTCCGGATATGAGAGAATACCGGACCGGCTCGGATGCGGAGCATCCCATCGTCCTGTACGAATACCAGCCTGGCCGCGGAAAGGACTATCCAAAGGCCTTTCTGGAAGGGTTCCGGGGTTATCTGCAAACCGACGGATATGCAGGGTACAACAGCGTGGAAGGTGCTATCCACGTCGGCTGCTGGGCGCACGTCCGCAGGAAGTTCAACGACGCGCTGGAAGTCGCCGGGAAGGGAAAGAAATCTCCTACGGCGGCCCACGGCGTGGCGTACTGTACCCAGCTGTTCAAGCTTGAGGAGCAGTGGAAGGATCTGACGCCGGAGGAACGGCAGAAGAAGCGGTCGGAGCAGGCGAAGCCTGTTCTGGACGCGATATTGGCGTGGTCAAAAACGAGAACCGCCGCGCCAAAGTCGAAGCTTGGCATTGCCTTGAACTACCTCAAAAACCAGTGGCCTACGTTGATAACCTATCTGGAAGACGGCCGCATTGAGCTCAGCAATAACCGCGCCGAGCGCAGTATTAAGCCCTTTGTAATCTCCCGCAAGAACTTCCTGTTCGCCAATACCACAAATTGGGCCCAGAGCTGCGCAATCCTGTTCAGCCTGATTGAGACGGCAAAGGAAAACCATCTTGATCCCTGCCGCTACCTGACCTGGGTCCTGAAGGAAGCACCGAAGCGCAGTGTCTCTGATCCGAATTGGCCGCAGACGCTGATCCCACAAAACGCCCCGCCGGATTGCCGCTAAACCAAATCTTGTACGTGGAGCCTGCCAGCCGCAGGCTCCTTTTTTACGTTTCTTTGATGCTTACCATGAAACGTATATACCGGATCATTTACTTCAATTATTCTTTCAATTTCCAGTGGCATTTTCAACTGGATTGGTGTATAATGAACACCAGTGATATGAAGTTTCATAGCAGTTACATGATACCACCATTTGGCTGCTTCCGATAGGGGGCAGCCATCTCTTTTTATAACGAAAATGAGAAGTCGTTTTTCGCGACTTCTCACTTTTCGTTATGGGACTTTTTTTACAGCCCCTTTTACGCCACAAAAAGCAGCCGCTTTCTGAGCGACTGCTTTTTGTGAGCCGTGCGGAGGGATCTCCGACGCTGGAAGGGTTGTGCAAAAAAGATGCCGTTCAGTAAGAGGATATTTTGCTCTACAACGTTACCTATGAAGAAATTGGGCAGACGGTACGGAAAAAAAGCAATCAAGGACAAGACAAAAGAATTGACAAATAATGCCTCTTTTGGTATAGTATGATTAGTATAAATGGGATAGTTATATTTTTTTAAAATTGTGCAGAGTATAACAACTCAATTGATGAGACTCCGTATACAGTAAGGAGATGTTTTTTATGCCGAACTACGAAGAGATGTATTATATCGCGCGAAATCGTTATTACGAAGCGATTGAGGAGCGTAACTCCATTCGCAGGAGAACTTCGGAGCTGCAGGCGAAGAAAGCCACCCTGACTCGCCAATTGGGTGAAAAGCAGGAGGCGCTGACTAAGGTGCAGGAAAAGAAGACCTTGGTTCAGGATTCCTTGAACAAAAGCAAGGATGTATTGGACCATGAGTTTCCCACGATGAAAAGCGATTTGCTTTTAACAAGCGAGGAATACAAGAAAATCATCACGTCGGATCAAGGCGTTGCGGATCTTTCCACGATTTATGCCGATGATCTGGCAAATACAAAAAGCGAGCTGGAGTCCATCATTTCCGATCACGAACAGGCTCTGCGGAGCCTGGAGGAGCAGGAAACAGCGGCGCAAAACGCGGTTACAAGCTGCAGCAATGAGCTGAATTCCGTAACGTCACAGTTAAATAACGTCGGAAGCGAAAGCGCCGCGCAGAGAAAAATCAACAATTATTACACTGAAATGATGGAATATAAGAACAAATGGCTAAACGGTAACTAATTAGGAGGCGCGAGATGGCAGTTATCGCGTTAACCGGGAATACACTTAATTATTCTTTGGGCCTGGGGATTTTCGGTGGACTAAACTCAGCCTTTGCCAACGCAAAGAAGTCCACATCCAGCTTGCATGACGCCTTGGGCACGTTAAAATCAAAAATCAGCGTTGCTGTCGCAGCCGTCTCCATCGGCACCGCCCAGGAGCAGGTACAGAAAGCGGAGACCAACGAATCCACCAAAAAGAGTGCTCTGGCGGTGGCCTATGACAAACTAGACGCCCTGATTGCAGACGTCGGAGCCGTCGACCTGCGGGCGTCCGGCAAAATCAGCAGCCGCGAGGATGATTTCTATAAGAAGTATTCATACCTCAAGCCCGAATGCAAGAAGAGTACGGGAGAGAAAATCCGCGATTGGGCAGCAGACCGATGGAATGACTTCACAAATTTCCTGTCCGGAGTTGGTGAAGCAATCGCTAACTTTGCAAAAAATGCCTGGGAGTGGTGCAAGGAACATTGGGATGCTATTGTTGGAGTTCTGTCGGCGATTGCTGCGATAGTTGCTGTTGTGGTGGTTGTTGCTTTGAGCGTGGCCACTTTCGGCGCTAGCGCAGTACTGGTTGCCGCGATTGTCGGCGCAATGGTTGGGGGAATGAGCCAGTTAGTTAGCGATGTAATCGCATGGGGAATCACGGGCAAATGGAGCGGCACGTGGCAATCCTACGTTGGCGCTTTCTTTGGAGGTGCGGTCGGCGGTATCTTAACGCTATCTGGCAATTATGCGTTGGCATCTGCGTTTGAAAGCGGACTAAGCACTTTTTTGGGGCAGCACCTCGAAAACCTGACTGGCGGCCAACAAAGAACCTCGCTTGAGATCATGTTCAATACAGGAGTCGATGCGTCTCTGGCAGCTTTGCTGAGCAAAGGTTTCGATAAGCTCACATCCAAAGTCTCCAAAAAGTTGTCTCAGAAATTCAACTTTTTCCGCCGCCTTGCGGGAGCGGGCAGTTATGACGCCTCTTTCAAGATGGTGCTTACCAAACTGACCAACGGCCAAATTAAGAATGTTTCGATAAAAACCATTCGCAATGGAGTAATTGGCGGATTGGCCGGAAGCTTTTTTGAAAACATTTTTGATGGCGTAAGAAGCGGAATGATGGATTGAGTATAAATAATTAGGTGATCAGAGATGAAATACAAGCACTTCAAGATATATATTCCGAGGATCATTTTCCGCATAGGGTTTTTCTTCTGCGTTTTCGTAATGGCAATTCCGCTTATTGTTATGCTTGTTCAGCATAGCTGGAATACAATCATGTTTGTCTGCTTTTTATTGTTTGTCATTCCGTTCGTCATCGGCTCCGTATGGGCGAAAAACTATCAAATACAGGTTGATGGAGAGCGGATCACAGTACGACGCGGAAATGGGACTTGCTTCGATTTTGAAACAAAGGAAATCCAAAAGGTAACCAGAAAGATAACCCATACCAAAAATGGAATAAATGAGAAGTTTGAAATACATGCAAACCATCACAGAGTTTCTGTTGAGCCCATAATGGTGGGGTATGAGCAGATGGCGAAGTATATTCGTGAGGACTTATCTGCTGAAATAATTGTTACTGAAGAAATAACGCTTTCAAAACCTGGCGCTTGATTCGAAGGTGTGTTTCGCGTAACAATTGGTGCGATATGATCACAACAGCAGTGCTGAGAATGGGGTGAGCCAATGGCAGTTATTACATTAAGCGGTAATATGTTGAACTATTCCATGGGTATTGGCGTGTTCAGTGGGGTGAGCACATCGTTTGCAAACTCGAAACGCTCAACTACCAGCTTGCACGACGCCTTGGGTACGTTAAAATCTAAGATCAGCGTTGCCGCTGCGGCCGTCTCCGTTGGGACCTCCCAAGAGCAGGTGCAGAAGGCGCAAACCAATGAAGCCACGAAAAAAAGCGCCCTGACGGTCGCATATGACAAGCTGGACGCTTTAATCAGGGACACGGGTTTGGTGGATATGCGAGCTTCCGGCAAGATCAGCAGCCGCGAAGACGATTTCTATAAGAAGTATTCATATCTCAAGCCGGAATGCAAAAAGAGCACAGGAGAGAAAATCCGCGATTGGGCGGCAGATCGGTGGAATGATTTTACAAATATCCTGTCTGGCGTTGGTGAAGCAATCGCCAACTTTGCAAAAAAAGCCTGGGAATGGTGCAAAGAACATATGGTTGCAATAATTACGGCACTCGCTGTAATTATCGTTGCTGTAGTAGCTGCAGTTTTCTTAGGCCCAGCGGCAATTATAGCAATTTGTTCAGCAATCGCTTTTTTCTGTACCGCAGGAGATTTTATAGCGACCCTGGTAACGGGAAAAGACATCTATACCCTGCTGAAAGAGAGCGGCCACCCGATTCTCGCTGAAATGTTTGCGGGTTTGCAATGGGGTTCAACTATTGCTGCCGCAGCATTAAGTCTTGTCCAGTTAGGAACTCAAATTGCAAAAGTCGGATTCAAGACTTTCATAACCGGGGGACAAGAAGGTTTTGCCAACATCATGAAGTATCACCTTAAAACTCTTTTTGGTGGAATAAAGGCAGATTTTAAATCCGTATTTGGTAAGGGCCTTAAAATGGGCGACAGATTGAAAGCGGTTTGGAATATTGTTGTCCTCAATCAAAGTGGAGACTTTAGTTTCAAGAACAGCATTCTGGATTATCGGAATGGCGAAAAGGTGATTACAGCCGTAACCAATGTTGGGTTCGATGACAATAGCAATTTGGTTGTAAAAAGCGATTCAGCCGCACAAGCGCTGGGAACGAATGTCGGCGACACAGTTTCTACAAAGAAGAGTTCGTTTGTGTTCGACAATACCGTTGACTACAACTGGACCGATTATGGTGCGCAGAAGATTGGCGAGGTTGACGTAATGAAAATGTATAGTGATGGTAAGATTCCTTATAAGCCAGATGGGTCCATAGACAACGCGAAGCTTCGCAAGGCACTCTGGAAAGAAGCTGGTATCCCAAGCAGCGGATTGTCTGGCGGCAATACCGCTCACGAGCTCTTTGAAATAAAAGGTGGAAAAGTGTCCATTTTCTCTGTTGATAGTGCAATTCATTCTCGAGAAGTATTTGCCCATAATGGCGGTGTCAGCCATGCAGCTCAATTGATCAACTCGTTGAGAACGAACAATTATGCAACAAAAGAAATAATGACCGTGTTCAGACAAACATTTAGCATTCCTACCTTTGTATTTCCCTGATTTGATAAATCGTCATTCTACTAATGTTAAGGAGTATTAGTATGTTTGGAAGAAAAAAGAAAAAAGAGGTTCAGCCGATTGTGCATCGTGTTTTAGGGGAAATAACTGTGAACCCCCAATTGCATACTGCGAACTCATACGAAATTTTTTTATTTGGGAAGGAATATCCGGTTTTTCTATACATCAATTCTCCAACATTTATTGAAACACATGAATTCTCCGCTGCACAAGAGGAAGCAATCTCTTTCTTTGATAGAAACAGAAGCCAAATCAATAATAGAATTGAGAAGCAATTGAGGCAATTTTTTAAGATTTATGATGATAGTGTTTATAACAATAAAATGTCCTTAGAAAACATTTCGATTTCAGCCAATGGAGAGATTGGGGCATTTTTCAGCTCAGAATTCTCTGATGAGGAGTTAAAAGCAATCGATCCAAGTGTAAACTTTACAGATTCTTTTGGAGTTGTAATATACCCTAGTGAACGGATTCTATATAACGAACAAGAATGTTATATGTTTGACAACTAAAATAGGAGAAGAATAATGGATTTTAGACAGTGTATTGCAGATTCGAATCTTGCACTGAGTGCAGGCGACTTTGATGCTGCATTAAAAAACGCCAAGCTGGCTGTAGAATTAGAGAAAGACAACACAGAAGGATATTATTGTGCGGGCAAAGCACTAATGTCTATGGGAAAGCCAGCAGAAGCTGTGGAATCTTATAAAGCAGCGCTAAAAATAAACGACAAAGACGGAAATGGATATTTTCTGCTTGGTTATGCTCAAGCAATGGACGAGCAAACATCAGATGCACTGCGAAGCCTAACAAGAGCGATCGAATTAAACTGCCAGTCGGTCTTTAGAGGCCAAATATATCGAATAATATCAATGATAAATTCCGAAAATGGCGATTATCATGACGCGTTAATTAACCTGGATCAGGCAGAAGCGATAGATGGTCTTGATCTTGAAATACTTGAGCAACGAGCGGCATGCTATGCTTCTCTTAGGGATTATCATCAAACCATCTTTGTTCTAAATCAAATCAAGTTATTAAAACCTACTTACTACAAAGCTTATAATCTTGCGTTTAATATTTTTATGGAGCTTGGAATCTACGACGAAGCCAAGGCTGAATTGGAGCGGGCTGAAAAGTATGCCGATCTCACAATGGCATATTACAATGACCGGGTTGCGTACACCCTTCTGCATGATCCGGCAAACGACACGCAGGAGAATATCAAGAGAAAATGGATGGCAACGATCCATGCAATCGACGACGCTCTGAAAAAAGGGAAGCCGACAAGCGACGAGGCGTTTGAACTGTACCTCCGTGCGGCACAGTTGTATCTGTCCCTGGAAAACCCGGAAATGGCAATCAGGGTTCTGGACGCCGCGGTGAACCCCGTGAGCTCCTTCAACAGCGGCTTCTCTGTCCTTCCGGAGGAGGCGCCGGTCGAAGAGGCTGCGGAGGCTTTCGAAGAGCTTTCCAGTGATGATGCAGACGCCATTATGCAGGAAAAGTGGGACAACGGCGAGCTGGATGACATTCGGGAGGATATTCAGAACGCGCTTTATGACAGCGTCTCCGAAGACCCGGAAGAACTGGCGGACGTGATCCATGCCTATCTGACGCCCGAGGACGCCATTCCCGCCGTCGAGAAGGAAGCGGAAGTGTATCTCCTGACGGGCGATTTCCAGATGGAGCAGGCCCAGGCCGATATGCGCAATTCTATGTACATTGCCGCCTATGAAATGCTGAAGGATTATGACGGTATGCTGCGGAAGGCCCGGGAGCTGCAGGCCTCCTCCATTGGGGCCAACCGGCACAGCGGCATCTACTATGAGCTGAAGGTCGGCAAGTACCTGGGCAAGGAAAACTGGGAGAAGAAGTACAAAGAGCGCATCAACTTCTGGACTAAACGGATGCTGGAGGATCCAACCGACTTTATTTCTGCCAGCTACCGTATCCGCTCCTACATGGACATCGGCGACTTTGAGAACGCGGAGCAGCTCTGCGCCTGCCTGCCGACCGACGTCAAGGGACCCCTGATGGACGAGATTCAGAAGGCCAAAGCACATGGAGGTGGCGAAGATGGCGGTACACATTGACGACGCTGCCCTGAAGAAAGCCGCCGAAGACATGCTGGCCTTGAAGGAGAGAAACGAGAAGCTAAAGGAAAAGCTTGAGCAGATGTTTCAGAGCCTTACAGAAGCCCTGGATACCCCCGCAGGTCATGCGGTTCAGTGGACCGGAAAGGATGTACTGATTCAGCCCATTAGCGATATGGGAAAGGTGATCAAGCACATGTCTGACACGCTGAATATTCTCATCGGGCAGGGCGGAGAGGCCCGGGGCACATACTACGATAAGTTGTTCGACGAGTACGAAGAACTCGATCGGATTCTTAGAAACAAAACCACACAATAAGGAGGAAAATGACGATGGCAATGGGTTCGGAAAGCAAAGTTGTTCTCGACGGCGAGATGCAGAAGGCAAAGCAGGACTGCCAGACGTTCCGTGGCGAGGTTGCTTCCCTGATGCAGGAGCTTGACGGAACGATCAGCACGCTTCTGGCCTCCGGGTTCCAGGGTGAAGCCGCAAACGGATTCAAGGAGTTCTACGACAAGAATGTCGCCGCGTTCTTCGCGCCGAATGGAACCTTTGACCAGTACATGGGAATGTTCGACAAGGAGGGAGAGGGCCTTTTCGATACCATCGAAAAGACTCTGATGCTCGGCGATTCCGCGCTGGATCCGTCCCTGGGCGAAAACAACCGCAGCCTCGGCCAGACGCCCGCGGCGCAGTAACAGATTGAAAGGAGAGAACAATCATGGCAATGCTTGTTGACAACGCGGCACTTGAAAAGGCAAGAGATGAAATCGCCAAAACCGCGACGAGTTTGAAAACCAAGGGCACGTCGTTTATTGGCACGCTGACTGCTACACTGAGCACCTTCAGCGGCGCAACGAAAGACGCGCTGATGCAGCACAAGATCGGCACTTCCGGCTCTGAGACAGAGGGTACGCTTGCCTGCTTCCTGGAGAAGCAAGTGCCTGAATTGATTGAAGGCTTGTCCAAGCTGCTGGAAGGCAACAGATCCACGGTGGATGACGCCGACAAGAAGCTTGCGGACGCGATTTCCGGCAAGGGCTAACACATCTCTGCTTCATTGATTTTTTTGTAAAACGGCCAGAATGGCGCTGCGTTGCCATGGTTAATACCCATTGTGCAACGCATGTGCCATTCTGCTTGAGTAGGCGCTGATTCATTCCCCGCATATCATCAATGGACTTATTTTCAGTTTCTGGTTGAGAAAAACTGATTGATCTGTATACGCCGAATGAATCAGCGTTTATTCTTCAGGAGGGATTTTTATGAACGATCAGATTGAAATATATTACGATGAACATGTGAAAACACATCAGCGGAATATTCTGATTTCCTGGCTGGAATCCGCAAAATCGGAAAAAATCCAGGCGGTAAAGGATAGCGTAAAGATCTCTCCGATTAAAGTGATCGCGCCAAAGGTATCAATCCAAAGAGCAATCGTCACTGAGCCTTCTGAGGAAGAGCGACAGACCATGAAACAGAGGTTTGCGGGGATTCCCACCGGCGTCGATCTGCCGGAGGCGGTTGCCGTTCCCGAACAGAGCGAGGCGGAAGCGGAAGCCTTCCGTCAGCGCTTCAGCGGCATC
>OCVV010904495.1_pt1 | contig 13389 bp, 2 predicted proteins | sample 1539721 | NCBI WGS metagenome assembly OCVV01 (sample SAMN02144230, study PRJEB22623) | gut metagenome | biome: sheep rumen | host: Ovis aries | place: New Zealand
TAAATATTCAGTTTCAGTTGAAAATTCACCTGGTGTTAAGATTATGAATATTCATAAATCTAAGGGCCTAGAATTCCCAATTTGTTATTTTGCAGGCTTGGGTGTGAAATTCAACAATGATAGCTATTCATCAAATGCTGGTTATTTTTCTGAAAGTGGATTCTTTGTTTCACCTAATAAAACAACATCAATCATTAAAGAGGTTGGTATTAGAGATTTAAGAATAAAGGATGTCTCTGAAAAGGTTAGATTATTTTATGTTGCCCTAACAAGAACAAGAGAAAAGATGATTATAGTTAATCCAGCTAATATTAAACAACCAATCAATTATAAGGATGTTGAATCTATGTCTGATATTTTAGGCTATGCACATGAAGATATAGAAAAATATTGTAAAGAAATAAATAGCCTTGAATTATCAAAGGATTATATATTTAAAACAAATAAAAATTACAATATGTATAATCAAAAGCCTAATTATATTTTGAATGATTATTTAGGAAATATCATAGAGAAAAATAGAATATCAAAAGAGGTAATAGAGGTTTTATCTGATGAAGAACAGGAAAACCTTGATTATGGTAATAAGCTACATGAAATAATGGAAGCAATTGATTTTAATAGTCCTGATATTTCATATCTAGATAAAGAAGAATATGATATTATTTCTAATGTGTTAACTAATGATTTATTTAAAAATATTAAGAATGCTAAAACATATCATGAGCATGAATTTTATATGACATTAGATGATAAGCTATATCATGGTATAATTGATTTACTTGTCGTTTATGATGATCATATTGAAATAATTGATTACAAATTAAAAAATATTGAGCATGAAGAATATAATCGACAGCTAGATATATATAGAAAATATGTAAAAACTATATCTAAGCTACCAATTAAGTGTTATTTATTATCACTTTTAGAAAATAAAATACGAGAAGTAGAATAATTTAGAGAGTATCGTAGGTATCAATACGATACTCTTATTATTTTTTTTCTTTATATTTTAATTTATTTGTGCTAAAATTAATTTAACAAGGATATCTATTTCATAGATATAAGGGAGTCGATTTATAAGGAAATAAAAAGGCAGTAGGAAAATTCGAATTATTTTCTCTTTTTTATTTACTTATTTTGAAATAGTTTATCAATGTGGGGGAGAGTCTAAAAAAATTTAGGCTCTTTTTGGCTTTTTTCAATAAAATTACCTTTTTATTTGTTATAAAAATAGAACCATTTAATCAATTAAATGGATGCGATTCAAAAGACTTTGGTATAAGGAGAATTAATATGGTTAAACAGTATAAGGAAAATATGGATTTAATTTTAGAGCTTGTAAGAAAGATATTAAATTTAGGTCCAAAGGATAAGATTGTTTTTAATACTCTAAATGAAACATTTGATGAGGAGTTTTCAGCACCAACGTATAAGGATGACAAGCTCTTAAATAAAATGGATTCAATATCTAAAAAACAGCCCAAATATTATTATCCATCTGGTTTGTTTTTATTCTTTAGAGATTCATTTGAATATCTAATCAAATATGAAGATAGATTCCATGAAATTAAAAATCAATTAGAAAAGACAAAAGATTTATACCAAACTGTAAATAAGCTAAAGGATGATATGTGGCCATTCCATCCTTTCTTCCAGGAAGCAATTGTATTGTTTTCGGTATTGATTGATCCTGATAATTTCTCTACAGCAATGAATCCTGATTTTGTCATGGAGGAATTGATTAGACAAAACGCATTTTATGATGATGAAGGAGATGTAGTTCCTTTTGAATTACAGCTATTCTTCACTAGAATGGAAGATTATTTCGTTTACACAAATGACATGCTAAAGGAACTAGATGGATTTAAGGAGAAGAATCCATCATTCCACCAAATTTGTGAAATCAAATCAGTATTAGATCAACGCTTCAAATTATTTGATTTAGGCTTTATGACAAAATATCAAACATTATATCAATTTGCCCTTATGCAATACGATAAGATTAATGATATCTTAAAGGAAGCATCTAGCGGTGTATTTGATAAGGAGCTACACGCAACTTATAAGCACATTAAAAATAATGTTGATAGCTTTGAATTTAAAATTAAAACAATTAAGAGATTAGATGAATTAGATAAGCTAAATGATGAGGTTAATGATTTATATAATTTCTCTGTCGAAAGATATAACGAATATGTTGATTATGTTAATTTGATGTATGAAGAAATACCTGAAGCCTTCAATAATTTGACAAATATAGTTACATCTGAGGATGAAGGCAGTATCAATTATTTATATACATTAATCGATTTACAAATCTCAAAGATAGAAGTTATTTATGAGGAAAGAAAGAGATTAAGTGAGGTTAGAGATTTATCAACAAAGATAAAGAATTTCAACGAATTCTTAATTGGATTAAATGATGAAATCGGAAATAAAGAAGAAATTACTAAAAAGAAGATTGGTAATTTCGTTTGTAAGAGTGATGCTGAATTCTTATATAAGAGATTGATTAAACAAAAAGAGAATTATTTATCACACGTTAAAGTATTTGATTATATCGCAATGACTAATGGCTTAACTGATGTGCCATTTAAAATCTATACTAGATTAGATTTCCAAAATATCGCAAAAGAAATAAGAGAAATTGAAAAGTTCTTAACATTCGTTTTAGAAAGTGTATTACCTGAAAATAAAAAAGCACTTGAAACAGACCTTGAAAACGAAGGTAGAGAAATTGATTTATTTGGTAAAAAGGTAAAGGTATCATTAATGAATGAGGATTTCAGTGAAATATCATTCGATGATGATATGAAATCTCATACATTTAATATTCATGATTATTCAGCTTATCATAAGCTTGTAGATTTTGCGGTTGATGTTAGAAAACAACCAGTATTCCAGGATTATGGTGACATTTCTGAATATCCATATTTTAAGCCATTCAAATATCAGGTTGAATCAGTTAGAACAATGCTTGGAAAATTTGAGGGTAGAGGCGTATTTGGAGATCAAGTAGGTCTTGGTAAAACATTAGAAGCATTGATGACAGCTGATGTTATGTTTAGATGTGCGACAATTAAAAACTGTGTAATTGTTACAACTAAATCTACAATTCATCAATGGAGAAATGAATGTAATACTAAATTCCGTCATGAGGATGGAAGCCCAATGTTTGAGGTTTATCCAAAGCATGATTCTTATTCATTCATTGATTTAATTCAGGAATTAAAGAAGGATAAGGCAGCTAAAAATCAAAATGCCCTAAAGGTTTATTTAGTATCTACCGAACAAATTAAATCTAATTCGACACTTGAATATATAAAAGAATTAAGTGAATATTTCGAGCTTAAAAATTCAGTATATAACCCAAGACCAGAGGTTCCAAGTGATATCGATGTAACAGATATGGAAATCAATAAGATAATGTCTATTAAATATCTAGATATCATCAAAAAGAGATTGCCAAATGAATTATCTAGAAAGATAAAGGAATCATTAGCTTTAAATGAGGATTATCAAAAGCTAACATCATTTAATGTATATGGCTTTTTCACATACGAATTTGATGAAATAAAGAAAAAGTTCTATCCGACAAATGATAGACTTACAGCAATGAAAAATGATAAGGGCTACATTTTAGAAAATGAAAAGGAATTATTACAAAAATATTCTAAATGCTTAGCTAAGATTGAAGAAAGAAGAGCTACATTAATCAAGATGGTTTCAGATATGAACCAAAATGATAAGCTAGCTGAGGAAAGATTGATTGACCTTTTAATATTCGATGAGGTTCAGGATTTATTAATCGACTTCAATAAGAAGGGTAATAAAGAAGAAATATTACAGGAATTCATTGCGAATATCCAAAAGAAATATTGTATTTTAATTTCTGCAACACCTATTAGAAATGATCTATCAGATATTTTCAATTTATTGTATATGGTTGATAAGAATAGATTAGGTGAAAATAAGGAGATGGCAGAAGCTAAATTCTATAACGCATATTGTGGTGGAGCTAGAAGCTTATCTGAGATGGCTGCCTCAAATGAAGCATCTAAAAAATTCAGTAAGCTTAATGGCTTAATTAACTCAATGTTTACAAGAAAGAGATTATATGATGCTGATGTTATAGAATCAATTAGACGTCATTCAGCAACTGAAGCTGAAATATCACAAGCTAAAACGAATAATCGTGACGATTATGGTGGACAAGCATTTATCAAGCTTGTAAGTGCGATAAGAAAAGCACCAGAAATGGTAAAGATGGATGATGAGGAGCTAGATAATTTCATTACTAGATTTATCAGTCCTCTATTCCCTAAGCGTAATATTCCAAATAACATATTAAAGGATGCGTTCATTAATATGGCTGATTTGGTTGATCAATCAGTTAAGATTTGTACAAAGAGACTAGAATATCAAATGCGTATGAAGCTAGAATTATTCAACGTATATGATAAGTTCATTGAAAATTACAGAATAATATTAAAATCAGAAAGTGATAATGATTTATCAGATATTTATAGAAAGGCTATTGGAACATGTGATTTATTATCATCATATATCAATAGAGGTCTATTAGCCTTTTATAAGGGATATCATGAATATTCAACAGTCTTCATTTCAGATTATATTGACTGGAGACGTCCAAGAAAGATGGGCTGTGCTTTAGAGGTTAAAAATGAAGATAATAAGATTGACATATTAACTAATTTATTAACAGTTAATGATAATAAATTTGATAAATATGAGATATCTAAAAATAATTTATTATTCATTGAAACAGCTAAGACTCTAATATATGAAAGAAAGCCTGAATTAAGAGCTAAGCTATATAAGAATATTAGAGATAATAAGAATCTATTCAATAAATCAAGAAGAGTTTATATGAATTTGCATGTGACTGAAGAGGATAATTACAGCTTTTCAGATTTTGTTGAATTTGGTTATTTCCCTAAGGGTAAATGCTTAAACCAAATGAAGGAATACATGCAAGAAATCTCTAAAAAGCCAGAAGATAAGCTAACATATGAGGAAAAGAGATTAGTTGAATCCTACACATTAAATGGTTCCTTAAAGAAGGCTGAGGTAGGAGATACATTTAAGGAATTAAACTATAATTGGTTTACTGAATTTACATCTGAAAATGAAAATTGGAATTCGTTATATTTTATTGATAAGACAATGGTTGCGGGAACTGATTTCAATGCGGCAAACCTATTAATAATCGGTCAATTAGATAAACAAAATGGCGATTATCTTGATCCGCTAGAATTAGAACAGCTAATTGGTAGAATCTCAAGAATGGGTCAAACAGAAACATGTCTAGTATTAACATGCTTGACTAATGAAAATCTAGATTTAACATTCAATAAGGAATATTACAATATTTTAACAGATGAACAGGGATTTGATTTATTCGGCGTATGTCAAACTGAGGTTGATTTCGTTATGCCTGTTATTATGGCAGTATCAAGAAAGCTATTCTCAAAAGAATCATCTTATTTAATGTCAAATAAGCCAAATTTAGATGAAGAGAATAAAGATTTTATCGCAATCTATCATGATTCATATATTGAATTTGAAGCTAATAGATTCCCAGATATAGTTAGATATGTAATCGATAATAATGATAAGATTGATGTTTATTACAATAATACTATCTTAAAGCCACTTGATGCCTTAAAGGAAATGATTAGACTATATTCTAAGGTATTAAGAAATGACGTTAAGGAATTGGGATAGGACGTGATTAATATGAATATTGAATTTGAAAATAATTTAATTAATTACGCTTTAAAAATTGGTATGCTAGAAAAAACAGAAGATGATAATTATGTATTATTAGATAAGAGTTATCATTTTGATTCAAATAATCTAGATTCCAGTGAAAATGAATTATTGATAAAGGATTTAAGATCTAATTTACCTATTACTGAAGTAATAGATTTAGTTAGAGAAGCTATATCGCTAAATATCGTAACTGATATAAGTGAAGAAAATAAATTAGTTAATCTTTTATCATTAGATGATTATATAAGTATCGTAAATGAGAATTATTTCTTATTTAAAATAAATAGTGAAACATTTGACGATACAGTATATAAGGTAACATTTGATAAGCGTAAGCATGATATTAAAAGAAAAATTGAATATGCAAGCCGTACATCTCAATTCGTAGATACATTGATGAAGCGTATCATGGCTAAATATAATATTTTATTAGTTAGAAAGGCAGATTTCAAAACTGATAAATATCCAACATTAAAGGAATCACCATATTATGATTCTAAATTTAGTCATATTCTGGATACTGAAAGTGAAACAGATACAATTCAAAATGAAATTAAGGTTATGGTTAATTATAAGGATAATTTCAATAACCAAACATTATCTGAAAATGTAATTGATGATATTTTCATTTCTTTATCAAAAAATGAAATATCATATGGCTTTTACAATATCGGCCAAAGTGAAGCAGAGCCAGTATATGATGCAATAAATGAGGATGTAGATTTAGAGGATATAGATTCATTATTAAGAATTAGAAATCTAATATCTTCACCAGAGGTTAAATTTAATATTTTTGAAACACTAAGAAATAACAAAAATACAAATTTAGCTAAGCTTATAGATAAAAGAGAAGAAAACTTAAATGAAACAAATTCTCTAGAGCCTAAAATTGAATTTACAGTTACACCACTTTCAATTTATTGTAATCACATAGTTGAGAAAAAATGTGTATATGAAATAGTTAGTAAAAATCCTCATTATAAGGATTATCCACTATTATACGAAATTACATATAACCCAGCTGATTTAACTGATATATCATTTGATGTTGATATTGATGGAATAACAGAAAGAGTTAAAAACCAGGATATAATATTAGCATTTGATGATGCCCCAACAAGAGGTGCAGTTACACCTAGAATGACTATTGAAAGATGTGCAGTAATGCTTTATGGCTTTAACGAAAGATTTAATGATGAAATTTATAAGGATGTATATTTTTTAAAGGATTCATTAGTTAAGCTTATCAATAATAGGGTTGAGCCTTTTGATGGTAATTTAGATGATAATACATATTTAAAGAGCCAAATTGTTAAAGGTGAAATCACTGGTAATTATTATTATATTGGTGACGCAGTTGAAATGAAGCCTGAAGATATTTTAGGTGCAGCAATAATAGATGACAATCAAAAGCATTATGTAGCAAAAGAATATGCTAGAGAATGTCAAATATGCCACCATAAATTTGGTGCGACAAATGATGTTTGGAAGATGTATATAGATTCTCATTTAGTCATCAATAAGGATTTCAATGTCTCATGTTGTGATTATTGTGCGAATGAGGATGATAATTATAAATATAATGAAGGATTATCTATCCTATATTCAAAGGGACAGAAGAAATATTATTTAGATAATGTAAACAATTTAAAATATACAGATAGATGTATTTCATGTGAAAATAAGCGTGATTCAATTCTATTTGTAGATTTAACAAGAAAAACACAGCTACCTGATATGTGTATATCTTGTAAAAGATATTATTGTCCAACCCACATTGATTCTAAAACAGGTGTTTGTGTGAATTGTTCAAAGAGTGTTCCAACTAAGGATATTAAGGAATTAAATCCAAAGCTTAGAACATTAGCGAGAATGAATATTCAGGCTAAGGATATGTTTAAAAAGAATCTATCATTCTATTTTAATGATGAATGGAATGCATTATGGATTTATTCAGAGGGTAAGAATAAGCTTACTACCTATTATTTAATTACAGATGATAATAAGAAATTTATGCATCTAGAAAAAGTATTTAAGATAAAGAGGTGATAATATGGTTTTATACGATAATATCGATAATTCGATAAAGCAAAAGAAACAAAAACTTAATAATACCCATATTAGAAATCTTAAAATCATGAATATTTTAAATGTCTTAGTAATGTCATTTTTAATCGCAATAGATTTATTCTTACTAGTAAAAGGTATATTTACTGGTATGCCAAATGCGGTTGCGGCATTATTAATAATTTTACTAGTTGCCCAAATTGGATCACTTGTAATATTCGCAATTAAAAGATTTGCAAGAGCTAGTATGGTAACGAAGGTTGGTATAGTATTAGTATGTTTTTTACCAATCATTCCATATATAATGTATCTTTCAATAGGTAATAACATTTATATCGCATGCTTACTAGGAAGAATAATAGGTGTTGCAGCATTATCAATGCTATTATTCAACACTAAAACAACAAATGATAGAAAGACATTTGGTGTTAAGGGTGTACCTCTAGCTATCGCATCTATATTCGCATTTTTAGTTTTAATGTATATAGTAGTTTCAACAACTGATAGAAAAGTAATTTATTCATATGATGATTTATATGGTGGTTATGTACTAACAGATGTTTTAGCAGGAAAAGGTAATGTAAATATCAAAAATGATACAGTTGCCATTTCATCAGATTCACTAAAAAATGTAAGTGGTAATCTTGAAATTCCTAAGAATGTTAAATTTATAGCTAATGATGCTTTTGAAAATTCAAAGGTTACATCTTTAACAATCCATTCATCTGATATTACATTTATGAACGCAATAAACAATTCAAATATCAATAAAATCTATTTAGATGTAGAAGATGCTAATATCGATATAGATGATTTAAATAAGGAAATAGATATTATAACAAATAAGGATACAATAAATTCTTATAGAGAAAAATATAGAAAATATGATTATTTATTTATTCCAAAACTAGAAGATAATGAATATTATGTATGCTTTAATGGAACTAATCTTCCAGTCTATATTTACGATAGACCAACTACAATTAATCAACCAGCAAAAGAATCACTACCATCAAAAATAGATGGAAAGAATATATTATATGATGGTTATTATTTAGATAGTAAAGAAATAACATTCCCTATTAATGTATCTTCAAATACAAAAATCAATTCAAGATATAGCTTTATTTATAACATATCTTATGATTTTTCAGGCTGTGAAGATGAATATGATTTACCAACTACATATTACAACAAGCTTGGCGATATCGAGCTTCCAGAATTAAGTATGGATGGATATCAGTTTAGAGGCTGGTATGATGTTGATATTTATGGTAATTACACAAAGGAATATAAAAAGATTGATAGAACATTAGATAAGGATATCAATCTAAAGGCTAAATTCTTAAAGGAATTTACAGTTACATATGATACTGTATTAGAAAATGCATCATTAGATGGAGATAAAGAGGTTATATATACAGAAGAGGATGCAGTAGAATTAAAGGAGCCAACAATTAGTGGATTCACATTTGCGGGTTGGTATTTAGATTCTAATTACAGTGTTAAAGCATCTACATATTTAAATTCAGATACTACATTATTTGCTAAATGGGATATAAATAATACTATCAAATTATCAGATAATTTAGATAAGGTATTTGATAATAAGGAATATAATATCAATGTTTTAGCTACAACTGAAATTGATAATGTTGATATATCATATTCTTGGTTTGATAAGGATGACAATTTAGTTGTTGCTGATAATAATTTCAATGTTAAAAACGCAAAGGAATCTAATGATTATTATGCAGTAATTACATTAAATTATAATGATATAGTAATATCTTCAATTAAGACAAATTATGTTAATGTCAATATTAAAAAGGCTACATATGATATGTCAAATGTTAGCCTAGAGAATGTGGAATTTGAATATGATGGATTATATCATACACCATCATTAGTTGGTACACTTCCAAAAGGAATTGATAATTTAACTGTTATATATGATTATGAAGAAGGTATTAAATATGTAGGTTCAAAGAATGTGGTATGTAATTTCAGCACATTATCTGAAAATTATGAAACACCAGAATCTATGACTGCAAAGGTCACAATTACTCCAAGAATTATTACAATCAATTGGAGTGATGTAAATGTATTTGAATATGATGGAGAGGTTAAGTCTCCAGCCTATACACTAGACAGAGTTTTAGCTGCTGATTCTGATAAGATATCATGTGATGAAGATGGCAAGGCTAATGGTGTTGGTGATTACACATTTAGAATCCTATCAATTAAACCTGATAGTGAAAATATTTATAAAAACTATAAATTAACTTCAGATGAAAATAATTTAGAAAGACAATTCTCTATTGTTTCTAAGGTTAATATTATAGAAGGAATAACTGTTACAGACACAATAGTAGAATATGATGGTGAGATTCATTACCCTAATGTTATTATTGAACCATCTGGTGTTAGGGCAAATTATAACATAAAACCAAATATTGTTGGTACTTATAATGTTGTTGTAACATTTGAATATAAGAATAATCCAAATGAGATTATCGGTAATGTCTATAACGCAACAGTTACAATCAAGAGACGTAAAATTGAAGTATCATGGGAGTATGACACGGTTGAATATAATGGTCAAATTAATACTCCTAAATATAAAATCACTAATAAGGTTGTTGGAGATGATATTTCTTTAAGCCATAGTATTATCAATTCGGTAAATGTTGGTACATATTCAATTGATTATATATCAGTTGATGGCGAAGATAAGGATAATTATGAACTTCCAGACGGTAATTTCGTTTATACAATTACACCTGCAACAATTACGATTAATCTAGATAACTTAGGATTTGAGGATACTTCATATGAATATAATGGAAAGAATCAATATCCAGTTATCGATAAGAACAAATTACCAAGTGACGTATCTGTATCAGTAACATATGAAGGATATGGCAAGGATGCAAAAACATATGATGTTATTGCAAGATTCAGTATCAATTCAAATAACTATGTTATTGATAAAAAAACAAGCTTTAAGAAGATAACTGTTGTTATCTATAGTAAAGTAGCTGAAATTAAATGGGGTCAAACTTCATTTGTTCATGATAATTATGAGCATTGTCCTACAGCTACATTAGCAAACCTATTAAGTGGTGACGAATGTAATGTTACTGTAACAGTAGCAGGATCTAAGCTAGCAATGGATGTTGGTGATTATACAGCTGTAGCATCAGGCTTAGATAATCCAAATTATAGATTACCTGATGATGAAGAATTAAAGACAATTGATTTCCATATTGAACAACAAAAATATGATTTCATTTATACATTTAATGATATTAGCGTTGAATATGATGGCCAATATCATAGACCAGAGGTTGTATTTGCAGACGAAAAGCCTGACTGGCTAAATGTTATATATAGTTTAGGTGATGTTGAAAATACAAATGGTATTAAGAACGTTGGTGTTGCAACAATCACAGCTAGATTCGAAACAACTGACGATACTTATGAGGTTCCAGCTGAGCCTATTACAGCGACTGTAACAATTACAGCACGTGAAGCACAAATTGAATTCAGTATTGGTGATACAACTTATACTGGTATGCCAATTTATCCAACTGCCACTATAGCAAATGCTATACCTGGTGATACATACGAAGTAGTATTAGACTACATCGATAATATTAATGTTAGAAATTATGTTGTTAACGCAATTGAAATTGCTGGAAATGATAACTATAAGATCACAAATCAAGTACAATATTCATATGAAATTACTAAAGCAACATATGACACATCTAATATTCAATTTAAGGGTGAAAAATTCACTTATGATGGATTTAAGCATTCATTAGCACTTACAGCTAAGGATGAAGCATTAGGCACTGAAATAAAAGGTGCTGATGGATACATCGTACAAGTAAGCTATACAGATGGTATAGTAAATGTTGGTTCTAAGACTATTACAGCAACATTTACAGTTTCTCCAAATTATAAAGATATTCCATCTATGAGTGCAACTGTTACAGTTACACCTAAGGAAGTAACTTTAAATTGGGGTACTAACTCATTCGTTTATACTGGCAATGTAATTAAGCCAGAATGTCATTTATCTGGATTAGTATTTAGTGATACATGTGATTTCACAGTTAATGCTCAAGGTGTTAACGTTGGTCGTTATGAAGCATCTATTTCTAATTTAACTAACCAAAATTATAAATTACCAGCTAATTCATCAATTGAATATGAAATCACTAAGGCTACATTAAGCCTAGATGGTGTATCATTCAATTCAACAACTAAGGTTTATGATGGAACTCCATTATATCCAGAAATGGTTGGTACTTTACCTCAAAATGTAGAAGTAGCTTATGAAAACTTATCAAGTGAAGCAGGATTAAATACAGTTACAGTTACATTCAATGTAGGTAATAACTATAATTCAATTTCACCTATTAATGTTCAGGTTGAAATTACAAAGCGTGTAGCATCTATTAATTGGTTAAGCCTAGAAGCAGTATATACAGGCACATTATCATATCCATCTTATGAATTAACAAATATTATATTTGGTGATTCATGTAAACTTTCAATTAATGGTGGTGGAATTAATGTTGGTGAATATGAAATAACTATTATCGGATTAGATAATACAAATTATGTATTAGATTCAACTGATAGTGTTACATATTCTATTATTCCAGCAGAATATGATATGTCAGGTATTTCATTTGAAAATGTAGAATTAGTATACAATGGTCAAATGCAAAGACCAGTAGTATCAGGAATATTACCAGGCGTTAATATCACATATAGCGATGGTGCAACTAATGTAAGTGATGGTTTAGTTACAGTTACTGCAACATTCGTATCAAATGATGATAATTATAATAGTCCAAAGCCAATGAAGGCTACAGTTAAGATTTTACCAAAGGAATTAACTGCAACTTGGAATAATACATCAGTTAATTATGATGGAACTAAGCATTCTCCAAATGCAACATTACATGGCTTAATTGCTGGTGATGAATGTAGTGCAACAATATCAGGATATGGTATTACTGCAGGTACATACGATTGTAAAATTGTTCTATTAAGTAATCCAAATTATTATATAGAGGATGCATCAACAATCCTTACAATTAATAGGATTGATTATGATATGTCAGGAATAATGTTAAATGATGCAACATATACATATGATGGATTGGAGCATCAAGCTACAATTAGTGGTAATTTAACATCAGTTATAGGTCTTGATAATTCAAGTCCTGAAATTGATCAAATTATTGGTACAGTTCAAAATGTAAGTGATGGAGCTGTGACATGTACTGTAACATTTAAGACTACATCAGTAAATTATAACGCTCCAGAGGCAATGACTTGTCAGATTAGCATTAACGCTATTAAGGTTGATTTAATTATTCAATTGGATACTAATTCATCTGTAAGTGCATCAGCACAATCTTGGACTAATTCATACGCATTATCAACTACATATGATGGTAATTATCATGGCGTTGTTATTACATATGAAGAAGATGA
>OCVV012832305.1_pt1 | contig 13389 bp, 13 predicted proteins | sample 1539721 | NCBI WGS metagenome assembly OCVV01 (sample SAMN02144230, study PRJEB22623) | gut metagenome | biome: sheep rumen | host: Ovis aries | place: New Zealand
CTATACAAATTTGGAAATCATCTTGGTAGATGATGGCTCCCCCGACGGTTGTCCGCAAATTTGTGACGAATACGCAGCAAAAGACAAACGTATCGTAGTCATTCATAAGGAAAATGGAGGATTATCAGATGCGAGAAATGCGGGCTTAGATATATGCAAAGGAGAATACATATCTTTCATAGATAGCGATGACTGGGTTGCCAACGTATACGTTGAGATATTGTTAAAATCCATTACTGAAAGTAACGCCGACATCGCTATATGTAATTTTATCAAAACCTCTCAAAATTACACTCTTAACATTTTCAACTACCAAAAATCCAAATCAACAATTCTTCAACCAAATCAAGCCGTTGCAAAACTATGGCAATCCGGAGAAGACGCAATATTTGTTACCGCTTGGGGAAAACTATTAAAAACTAAATTATACAAAGTAATTAGATTCCCTAAAGGAAAAATTCATGAAGACGAGTATACATCATACAAAGTTTTAAACGCGGCAAAAAAAATTTCCTTTATAGACATTCCCCTATACAATTACTATCAACGACAAGACAGCATCATGGGGATGGCTCGTCCAAATTCAATCAAATTATTAAGATCACAAGTTGAAAAATATATCTTTTTTAAGAAAAAAAATGAATTTGACATTCTTAATTTAGTACTTAACAATTTATGCTGGAATTTACTTTACGCCCTCTATCAACTAAAAAGAGGAAATAGAATTCCAGACTATTCCCCCAAAAAAACAAAGGAACTTTTATTTATTTACAAAAAGGCCGTTACAGACTATTGTAAATGTGACTTTCCCAAAGCTTACAAAATCATTCTGTCTCTTTTTAGACAATTTCCCAATTTATACTTTTTATACCAAAGATTCTCTCCTTTAAAAATCAGAAACAATTAATATCCGATATGATTCCGAAAATCATTCATTACTGTTGGTTTGGAAAAACGCCATTGCCTCCTTTGGCCTTGAAATGCATTGAATCATGGCAAAAGAATATGCCTGATTATGAAATTAAGGAATGGAACGAATCAAACTTTGAAATCAGCACAACTTCTTACACTAAAGAAGCATATGAAAAAAAGAAATTTGCGTTCGTAAGTGATTATGCTCGTTTTTGGGCGCTTTACCACCACGGGGGAATATACCTTGACACAGACGTAGAATTATTAAAATCCATAGATTCATTAGTTCAAAAAGGCCCTTTTTTGGCTCGGGAAAAATCAGTCAAAGAAGACAACTCCTTCGCAATGGTCAATCCAGGTCTTGGCATGGCATGCTATAAAGAACATCCTCTATATAGAGAAGTTCTTGATTATTACGAAACACATCATTTTATACAAAATGGCAAACCAAACTACACAACCATAGTATCCATAGTTTCGGATATTTTAACAAAACATGGTTTATCCAATCTTGATGTTTTTGACACTTGCAGCAACATAACAATATATCCAACAAATTATTTCTGTCCACAAAAAGGTCCATCAGGAAAAATTACAATAACACCAAACACATATTCAATACATCATTTTGCGGGTTCATGGGTTGATCCTTCACAAAAAAGCATAATTGAAAAATTATGGAACTTTTTCCACTTACCCAAAGCAAATATTAGAAAGAAAATTTTTCATACGCAAAACAAAACCATTCAATAAAATGAACATCCTCATCCTACACAATTCTCTTGATTACAATAAAAGTGGCGTAGAGCGAGCTTCCTTCTTACTAAAGAAGGAATTAACAGATCGTGGTTATAATTGTTATGAAGGATGTACAAAAGGTGAAAATTTCAACCACAAAGAAGATGTTTTTGAATACAATTTCAACGATTCTAAACAAAATGTTTCAAAAGGCCTCGTTGCATTCGTCGCAAAATACCATATACAAATCATTATCATTCAAGGATTATTTGACCCAAACATAAACAACGCTATATTCCATTTAAAAAAGAAATGTTCTTGCAAAATCATTTTTTGCCTACACAATGCGCCATCAGCATATGCAAGAAAAATACCTCTTTCGTTTTTTGATCAAGTAAAAATTTTCACATGGTATCTCATAAAATTTCACACTATAATTTTCAATTACCGAAAGCATCGTTTAAAAATGCTCACAGAAATGTATGACATTGCAGACAGGTTTGTTTTACTATCTACCTCATATATTAAGGAGCTTTGCAAGATTACAAAAGATCAGGACTTCTGCAAAATAACCTGCATAAACAATCCATTAACATTTCATAATCCAAAAGTCGACTTTACCCAAAAGAAAAAACAAGTGCTTATTCTTGGTAGACTAGAAGACTTCCAAAAAAACATTTCTTCTGCATTACGAATATGGAAGTTAATTGAAAATTCAAAATTTCACGATTGGAAGCTTGTCATTGTTGGTTCTGGAGTCGATGAGAAAAAATTACAGAACTACGCAAAAGAACTTAATTTAAAAAGCTACACCTTTATTGGGGAAACCTCAAAGCCCGAAAAATATTATCAGGAAAGCTCTATTTTTATGATGACCTCCCATATTGAGGGTTGGCCAATGACATTGCTAGAAGCTCAGCAATACGGGTGCGTTCCTATCGTTTACAACACATTTGCCGCTCTTTCTGAAATCATTGAAAACAATGTTAATGGTTACATCATAGGAAAATACGATGAAGAAGCATTTGCCCAAAAAACTATAGAACTAATACGCAACGATTCAACACGTCTAGAATTTGCTCAAAATTGCATTGAAAAATGTAAAAAATACTCATCTAAAGCAATTGGTGACAAATGGGACTCTCTATTAAAAGATTTAACAACCAATTAGCATTCGCGCCGTTTTCTAATTAAATAATAAATAAAACCAGCCGGCAACAGCATGTAGCACAATTGGGGATAAACCGTCTTTTTTAGAAAAGAAAAATTTTTCTTTAAAAAACAGCAATACAATATTTCACCAATCAGTTGTATTTTTTGAAATACGCCTTGAGCATATTTCAAGTAAGTATTTGCACTCATCGCAAATCCAATGGGATTCTTTTTTCTTAAATCATTCCATCCCTTGGTAAGGCCATCTTCTAAATAATCACAATAATATATCTTTTTGTTATGCCATCGCATAAGATATCCAGCTAAAGCAATAGCATCCCACACAACATTTTCAGGAGTGAAGAATTCATCGTCCGCAACAGGGAACGGATATTTCCGTAGGATTTCTGTTTTATAGACTTCAGCCATATCAGCTTGCAATTTATACTTTCGGCGCTCCGTATTTAAACAATCTATAAAAGATTTTCCCTCAAATAGGGGTTCAACAATATATGATCCATCTATCTTACAGCGAATTCCTGAAAAACCAGCATATTTATCATCCTTTTCAATTTCAGGAATTTTAGAATAAATCCACTCTACAGCATCAGTAGATAAACAGTCATCAGAATCCACGATTAAAAAGAAACTTCCTTGCGCAACAGTTACAGCACGATTTATTGCACGATTTTTTCCACCATGAGACAATTGAATAAAATTTATTTGAAATTGTCTATTATCATTCAGCCAACGCTGAATCAAAGAAACAGATTCATCACTAGAGCCATCATCAATCAAAATCCATTCAAAATCAAAATACGTTTGATTGCACAAAGATTCATACAATTTCGGCAAAATGTATGCACGATTGTACGTTGCCGTAAAAATAGTCAATTTAGGCATAAATTTTTCTCATCAAGAAAACGACACTTTAACCAAGAAAAACGTTGCAAGACCCTTTTTGAAACAGACTTTTTTTTCACCCATGTTGCCGCATAATGATGAATAGATCTAGTATTCTGCGTAATACTCATTTTCCCTAAAAAATAATTTATTGGACAAAAATAGTCTTGCGGATATATACTTATATTTTTCAAATGAGCAATACCTTTTTCATCCATCACATAGCCCATTTTATTGACAATTTCAGAAAAAAACTTTACAACCGTACCTGAATACGACCCTCGCAAATTAATAAAGTGTTTTTTCGCATACAGGTCCAACATCATCTTAAAAATCAAATTACCTTTTTCACCACCAATTCCAAGTCCAGGATTCACCCCCCACAAGCCTTTCTTTTTTTTATACGGGGGTTCCATTCCAGCAAATGCCCCCTGCACAATAATGTCATCAATCGGCTTAATTATTTCCACATCAGTATCAAAATACAAGCCACCATAATTATACAATATCCAAAATCTCGCATAGTCGCTAACAAAAGCATACTGTTTCAACGTATAAGCTTCATACGTAAATCGATTAATATTCACATCAAAATTTGACTCATTCCATTCTCTAATTTCATAATCAGGAAGAAATTTCCGCCAACTTTCAATACATTTCAAAGCCAATTCAGGCAATGGCCTCCCACCAAACCAACAATAATGAATAATCTTTGGAATCATTATCTATCTCCCACATAACTTGGGCTAATTCGTCTATATATCATATAAAGCCATGGGAAAACAGCAATTACCTTGAAAGCAACAAACCAACTTAAACCAATACTCTTTTTGTATTTCAATTTCCTACAATTTTCCCTATAATCATTTAATACGCTATCAGCCATCTTTTTATTTTTCAGCATGCACCTTACCCCCCACCAGCAATATATTTCACGCATCAGCATTGGCGGGATAAATAATGACGCAATTTCGTTTTCTCCTTTTTTATCAAAGAAATCAAAACCACTGCGAAACGCATCAACCATTTCAAGATGCTTTTCTCTAAAAGACTGTCCAAGAATACTTTGGGGATTTATGCGATAGAAATATAATTTAGATGGCGTGAAAACGATTTTTTTCGCTTTATCAAGAAGTTTATAAGTCGTAAAAGCGTCTTCATATAATTTTCCTATTGGAAATCTAATCGATGCAAAAAAATCTTTCTTATACAATTTATTGCAAGCAGAAATAAACGGCATCGACAATTCTGCATTCAATGATCCATATCGTCTAAAGCATTCATCTCTTGTTATTTCAACAAAAGGTAATTCATTGCTTTGTATTTCTAATTCATCTTCTTTCGTAAATGTACAAAACGAAGCAATCGAGATGTCTGCATCAAACTTAAGCATGCCATCATACAGCAATTCAACATAATTTTTCGCAACAAAATCATCGCTATCTATAAATGTTAGGAATTCACCACGAGCAACATCTATTCCAGAATTTCGTGCAGCCGATAGGCCTCCATTTTCTTGATGAATCACTTTTATTCGATTATCGTGCCTAGCATATTCATCACAAATTTCAGGGCATCTATCCGGCGATCCATCATCTACTAAAATAATTTCCAAATTTGAATACGTTTGATTTACGATGCTATCAACACAAGCATTCAAATATCGTTCCACTTTATAAATCGGAACAATAACACTAATTAATGGATCCTTTTTCAAATTATTCATGATGCAATCTTAAAAAATTATACAACCCGATAAAGTGATTCCAGCATTCCATAACATTTCCGAATATCAAACCGCCCGCTTTTAATCTGCGGATTTTCGCGATTAGCACCTACATTCAGCGAACTTAATTTTTCACACCAAAGTTTAACATCATCTATCGGTAATGAGAATACATTATCCGTAATCGAAGTTTCTCTCGGCACCGCATCGCTCACAACACAAGGCAATCCTGAATATTGCGCTTCCACAAGCGTTAACGGCAGCCCTTCCCATAATGACGGAAAGCAAAAGACATCCATAGCAGTATAGAACGAAGCTGGATCTCTTTGCAAACCTGCAAAAATCACGCAACGAGACAAGCCCAGCTTTTCAACTTTCTGCTGAATATGTTCTTGCAAAGGGCCTTTTCCCAGCAACAGCAATTTCGCATTTGCCATCTGTTTATGGAGTTCTGCAAAAACATCTATTAAAAATTCATGATTTTTTTGAGGAAAGAACCTTCCCACATGTCCCACTACAAAATCGTCATCCGAAATACCATAGCGGGCTCTGACTTCATTGCGTTGTTTTTCATTAAACTTAAATCGATCCGAATCAATCGCATTGGGCAAGATCGTCACCTTGCCTTTCTTTACCGCACTTTTGCCCCAGCCGTTAATCGCCGCAGCTTCGCCACAGGCAAGCCAATGCGTCGCAAATAATTTACAAGGCATTCGCAGGCAAACACACAAAAAAATCAACAACGGATTCGTTGGATGATACGCTTGATGATGATGCGCAATTCTTTTTTTGATCCCCGCAAGCCTTGCCAAAAGGCACACATAGCCATTCATGAACCAATCTAAATGACTATGCACAACATCGTAGCGGCCCTTGCGAAAAATTTTGAACATCGTCCACAGATGTTTTAACGGATGGTGCACCTTGTCAGGAATCTGAATACAGTTAATATTTGCTTCTTGAAAACGTTCGAGAATTTGAGAATTAGGTTCGTATTGATACAGCAAGTCAAAATGAATATCCGGCATACGAGAACAATAATTCAAAACAACCTGTTCCGAACCACCTCCCACAATTCCGTGGAGCACTTGACAAACACGAATACTCATCGGCTTAAAAATATATATTTCTCCCATGCCTATTAAAAAAGCTTTGGTATTTTCTGCCATCATCAATTTATTCTTCCTAGCTCTTTGCCTTATCTTTGGGGATCTCAAGTTCGGAGCCATCGACGACTATTTTATGGCAGCCAGGCTTACAGGCGCATTCGGTACCGAATACAACCCGCACCTGATTTTTGTCAACGCAATTTACGGCTACGCGCTTCTGCCTCTTTATCACCTTTTTCCCAAAATCGGTTGGTATTACATCGGCGAAATGGCCGCCGTCTTTATCTCGTTCTTTACCATTGGCTATGTCCTTTTGCGTAAAATGGGAGCAAACTGGGGAACGCTTTTAGCCTCGCTGTTTACAGCCCTCTTCGCCAGCGACTTTTACTTGGTCGTACAGTTCACGCAATGCGCTTCCATTTTAAGCGCAGCGGGCATGCTTTTATTCGCCTACGAAATTTGCGAGCTCAATAAAAAAGAAACCCACTCTACATTCAAAAAAACATTCCCTTTTGCGATCGCTTTATTCCTCATGCTCTGGGGATCCATCATGCGGTGGCAAGCCTTTTTAATGGGAATGCCATTCTTTTGTTTGGGTCTTTTGTTTATGTTTAAAGAATGTTGGAAGGCCAAATGGCATACAATCGTTTGCCTTGCGATTTTATTTGTCGAAGCCTATTCTATGCATGTCTTTGACAGGCGCATTTACGAAGCCCCGGAATACAAGGAGTTCAACGAATTTCAAGGTCCACGAGTAGCATTGGGAGATAAAAGTAATTACAGTCAAAATGCAGTTTATGAAGATGTCGAAGAGCTTGGTTTGAGCGGAAAAGACTATCATATGCTCACGTCGTGGGATTTCTACGATACAGAAGCGTTCTCTGCAGATAATCTTAAACCTTATTCGGCAACAATCCAACCCTACAAAGACAAGATCCAACGTTCACAAATACCTCGCAATTTAATTGCAGCTTTATCCCATTCCCTGCAAGCCCCTCTGTTTTGGACCTGGTTTGTTTGTTGCCTAGTTCTCTATTTTACCAATCGATCCAAATTTATTTATCTCGTCGCTAGTTTAACTTTAATTCTTAGTCTAATAGCTTACTTACAATTCGCAGGACGTTTGGTCTACCGAGTCGAAAATGGATTTTGGCTTTACGCAGCCGTTCTCGCGATACCTTTAACAAAAGGTATAAGATTCAAGCTTCCCAAAAAAATCACCCTACTTGCATTGCTCTGCATTGCATTTTTCAACATCTATCTTTACACAACTGAGGGCGAAATGGTTCGCGACCCAAGCTCCGGCAATGCACGCAAACTTGTTGTCGACGACTCAACAGACTACGTACAAGTTTTTGAATTTATTAACAAAAATCCAAACAAAATGTTTTTACTCAGCATGAATTCTTTCATGCGCTTTAGCCATCACAAAAATCCGCCGTATTTAGCAGAGTCTATCGGCAGCTATCGAAACACAATTTCTTTTGGCTATTGGACTCCCTATCTGCCAGAAGTCAAAGAAGCATTAAAAGATTATGGAATAGCCAATCCAATCAAAGATGTTGTCAAAGAAAACGTCATCGTTCTTGACAATTCTACTTTAAACGACTATCTGCAACGACATTATTACGATAGCGTTGCTGTAGATACATTAAAAACCTTCGGCGAAATGACATTCTCTAAATATCGGTTGGTTTCTAATATCGCAAACACTCAACCTTAATGCAAGAACCTACGTGAAGTTGCAGCAGGCTTATGCTGCTGAATCTAACGCAGCTGGCGGTTGGACCCTCATTGGCTATAGTGCTCCGGGTACAAATGGCGTTACCACGAACTTTACTTATACTGGCGCAATCGCTGCGGGCGGATCCACGGCAGACGCGACTGCAGATGCGTGGAAGGCCGTTCCTCGTGTTGACTTGAATGATTGTGCTGCTTCTAACAGCGGCTGGCATGTCAAGGTTACCCCGGGTGACGGCGGCTCGGTTGCATTCGAATCTACGATTACCGAATCTACGGCAGGTGCTTGCCAGGCTTTGACCCCGACTTTCACCAAGATCGGTCAGTAATTGTTTTCAAAAACTATTGCTAAAAGAACTCTCCCTTGGAGGGTTCTTTTTTTATCATCATCAGCTTTTAAAACAGAAAAGAGTTCTCCCTAGGAGAACTCTTTTTGCTAATTAAATCTACGAGTAGATTACTTGCCGATTTTGTCGAAAGTCGGGGTAAGGGCCACACAGCCAGCATCACCAGCGCTAGCCGCAAACGAAATATCCGCAGAAGTTGTACCGGAAGCCTTGCTCAAAGTCACAGTCCAGTTCACATCACTTGCGCATTCGTTCAGCGCGACGTTATTTTTCGCATCCCAGCCAATCTTAGAGGATTCAAGCGCATCGGAATTCTGAGCGTCAATGCCCAAGTCGTTTCCATAAGTGAAGTTCGTGGTAGAACCGTTGTTCGGTGCGGAATAGCCAATCAACTGCCAACCACCAGCCATATTACTTTCACTAAAATATGCCTGCTGCAACTTCACGTAGATTGCGACGATGATTGTTTTTTTCGACTCGTTATAAGTAAAAGAGAATTGATGTCTTCGTATCTCTGTTGAAGGATGCGAAAAATTGCTTATCGTACATTCTGATTGCGAAATTTCCAGACACGAGGATTCCGTTAGGATCCTGTAAAAGACTCCTGCCCGAGCGTTCGTTTTTTTATAGCCTGCTATCGCCTGAATAACAGGCTTTTTGCAACTTAATCTCAGGAGAATAGAATGCTTTTTTATGACGCAGCCGTTCAATATTTAGTGCATGACAAGGATAATCTTGCCCCATTGACACGCCGCACCTATTACTGGAACCTCAAAAAGATTGAATCCTTTTCGCCAGAACTTGAGTGCCTTTCGGTCGATGAAAATTTCATTTGCGAATTCCGCGCACATTTGCAACGCATCGGAAATAAACCCGCAACGGTAAACAAGGCGTTGTCGGTACTTCGAGTTTTTGTGAACAAGATGGTTTCGGACAAACTCATATCCATCAATCCTTTTGAAAAAATCAAAATCGGGAGAACTTATTCTCACCGAGGCTTTTTGACCATTCGAGAATTAAAAAAATTGTATCTCGATTTCTTTGAAAGGAAAAGTTGTCTTACGCCAAAAGAAGAAACCGTAATGAAAGTATTTTTATTTAGCTGTTTTACTGGGCTTCGCTACGCCGACTTAAAAACTTTAGATGCGTCTGAAGTTTTCGACTGGAAAATCCGCAAGCAAACACATAAGACTGGCGAACCCGTTTATATTCCGATTCCTATCCAGGCTCGCTTATTAATGCCAGAAAAGATCAAGGCGGGCCCTATATTTCAAGTTCCTGACAACTGCACATTTAACAGAACTCTTCGTAAAGCGGCGAAAAAGCTTGGCTATTACAAACATATTCACTGTCATTTGGCTCGACATACTTTTGCGACCACATGCATCACGCTCGGCATTCCATTGCCCGCCACAAGTAAACTGCTAGGGCATCGCAATTTAGACACAACCTTGATTTATGCGAAATTTGTGGACACTTTTTTGGACAAAGAAATGCGAAAGTTCAGCCGTTTGTGATAACGATTAAAACAGAAAAAAGAGCTCTCCTATGGAGAACTCTTTTAATGATTAACTCTGCGAGTTGATTACTTGCCGATGTTCTTGAACGTCGGGGTAAGGGTCAAACAGTTTGTTTCGTCGCTGAGTTTTGCATCGAAAGAAACCTTTGCAGAACTAACGGTTGCTTCAACATACCAGTAATCTTCTGTTCCGCAGTCATTCAACACGACCTTTGCGGTAGATTTCCAAACTTCTTCACCGTCAGGATCGTCTGCAATCGTATTGTTGGCATACGTTCCCTTCTGTTCGTAAGAGAAGTTGGTCGTAGAACTGGTTCCAGCCGTTGCGCCAGCGGTGCCCGGTGCGGTGTAACCAATGATAGCCCAGTTACCAACATGATTTGATTCAGAGAAGTATGCTTCCTGCATCTTCACGTAGGTTTACGATTGAAATCGCCTGGAATAGACTGATTTTCTACAAGTAGGCTAACGGCAATATATTGACCTTATCCGTTAACGGCAAATGCGTTTTTGCAAGGCAAATTACGGCTCCGCAACCGACGTCCATTCCATTTTCTTCAAGAATGTCAAAGTGGCGAATGTCCTTTCTAGTCGGATTTGAAGTTTGCTTTATTTCGACCGGGCATAACTTTCCGTCATCCTCGACAATCAGGTCAATTTTCCTTTTTTCCTTGTCCCGGTAGAAACTAAAGTTCGGTTGGCGACCGTTGTGCCAGTAGGTTTTCAAAAGTTCCGAAACAACGAAGGTTTCCAACATTTCCCCGCTCTTGGCACCGGATTCAAGCACTTCCGGCGAAGTCCACCGTGTCAAATAGCAGGCAAGGCCCGTGTCGAGAAAATAGACCTTGGGCATCTTTGTCATGCGGTTTCCGATACTTTGTGCGTAGGGGTATAGCAAGTAGACGAGCCCCGAAGCAATTAATAGCGATAACCAGCGCTGTACGGTCGGCACATTCTTCCCGATGTCCTTTGCCACATCGGAATAGTTAAGGAGTTGGCCCGTCCTGGAAGCGATGGCGGTGATGAACTTGGCGAAAGCGAGTTCGTCGCCGATGTTTATCAATTCGCGGACATCCCGTTCTACATAGGTCTGGACGTAGGAACTATAGAAGTCTTCCCAGTCCATCAGCGGATTTTCATAAAGGGCAGGGTAATTTCCCCGCCATATACGGTGGAATATACTCCCGTAGTCCATGCCATCGACTTTTGAAGCGCGTTTTTCTATCCATTCCGTTGTCGGTACGAACTTTTCTATATCGGGGTCGCCAGCGGTTTCGTTCAACGAAAAACCTTGCAGTTGCAATACGCCGACACGCCCGGCAAGGCTTTCGGAGACGCCCTTCATCAGGCGAAACTGTTGGGACCCACTCAACCAAAATGCTCCCCGCTCATGCGATTCGTCTACGACCGCCTTGATATAAGGGAGTAACTGGGGTGCATGATGCACCTCGTCAATGAATACAGGGGGTGGAAAACGCTGGAGAAAAAGATCCGGGTTTTCTTGGGCAAGTGCCCTCAGTTCCAGGCGATCCAGCGATACGTAGCGCCTGTTCGGGTCGCAGTTGCGTAACAAGGTGGTCTTGCCCACCTGCCGTGGACCGGTAACCATGACCACCGGAAAGGATGCGGCCAGTCTTCTGATTGCGTTTTCGAGCGTCCGCTTAAAATAATCCATAAAACCTCTTGTGTAATACTGACTCATTGACTAATATAATATTCAATATTAAATTAGTCAATATTTTTCTTAAATCACATGGAAGAAGGCGTAAACTTACGTGAAAATGCAACAGGCTTATATTTCTGAAGCCGGCAAATCCACGGCAGCCGCGACAGAAAATGCGTGGAAGGCTGTTCCGAATGTCGCCCTGAATGATTGTGCTACTTCTGGCAGCAGCTGGCAGGTCAAGGTTACCCCGGGTGCGGGCGGCTCGGTTGCTTTCGAAGCCACGATTAAAGAATCTACGACAGGCGCTTGCCAGGCTTTGACCCCGACTTTCACCAAGATCGGTCAGTAATCGCTTAGCGAAACATAATTGCAAAAAAGAGCTCTCCCTTGGAGGGTTCTTTTTTTATCATCATCAGCTTTTAAAACAGAAAAGAGTTCTCCCTAGGAGAACTCTTTTTGCTAATTAATTCTACGAGTAGATTACTTGCCGATTTTGTCAAAAGTCGGAGTAAGGGCTACGCAACCTGCGGTACCAGCGCTAGCCGCGAACGAAATATCAGCAGAGGTCGTGCCAGTAGCCTTGCTCAAAGTCACGGTCCAGTTCACAGCGCTTGCGCATTCGTTCAGAGCGACGTTGTTTTTCGCATTCCAGCCAATCTTAGAGGATTCAAGCGCATCGGAATTTTGAGCGGAAATTCCCAAATCAATACCGTATGTGAAGTTTGTAGTAGTTCCGTTGTTCGGTGCAGAATAGCCAATCAACTGCCAACCACCAGCCATATTACTTTCACTGAAGTAAGCCTGCTGCAACTTCACGTAGGTTCCAGCAGCCGGGCCGACTTCGGAAGCCTTAGACTTCGCGATCATGCCGAAGAGCTTAGGAACTGCAACAGCAGCGAGGATACCGATGATGACCACGACGACCATCAATTCAATGAGGGTAAAACCTTGTTTCTTCATAATGAACTCCTTGTTAAAAAAAAGGTTTTTGTTGCTTTTGATCAACACAGATAATATATACCATTTGTTTTTCAAAGGCAATAGTTTTGTCATAGTTTTGTCATTTTTTAGTCAAGTAAGTGCAAAAACTTGCGAATTTCTTAAAAATTCGCCCATTTTAGTATTCCAAATTGGACTAAACTTTCATTTACAAGATCGAGAAATCGACGAAATTTTGGGATAAAAAAGTCCAAAATTACATTTATATGACAACATTTTCTGATTTTATCCCAGAATGGAGCCTTTCAATTGTCATAAAAACGTCACAGTTCATTTCTTGCACGCAAAAGGCCCTTTCAAGAGAAAGAGCCTTTTCGGTTAATTTATTCACATTCTAAAGAGTTTTCAAATCTTCTTTCGAAAGATGAATTCGGGCCGCAATTTCATCTAACGGGACTCCACTCGCTTTGAGAAGCTTTGCCAACTGAAGTTTTTCTTCTTGCAAACGGGACTGCTCTGCGGTCAAACGGGACTGCTCTTCTTGAAGACGAGACTTTTCCGCTTGAACGCGGGCGGATTCCTCTCGAACGCGAGACCTTTCCGCTTGAACGCGAACGGTTTCTTCCTGAACGCGAGAC
>OCVV011326837.1_pt1 | contig 13387 bp, 11 predicted proteins | sample 1539721 | NCBI WGS metagenome assembly OCVV01 (sample SAMN02144230, study PRJEB22623) | gut metagenome | biome: sheep rumen | host: Ovis aries | place: New Zealand
ACAATGAGTTCTACTGACAATACTCATCCGTAGAAAAAGTGCCCCACAGTTAACTTTGTGGGGCACTTTTTTCTACCCATGTTTTAGACCATCGACAGACTGTGTCGAAAACGAAACAAGCTGTATGTCTTAACCAAAGTCATTTCCTTTAGAGAATTAACATTCATGTTTGACATTGACTCCAAAACAATAATTTTATGTACATTTGCATTGGGAAATGCCAATCTATATTTTTTCTATACATCTGACAATCTGACAAATATATCAAAATGCTCATATCAATCATCACTATACTTACACTGCTTCTCATCCTATTCAGAGTGCTGCGAGGAGAAAGTTTCCGCGACATACACAAAGAGATTAAAGAACTCAAAGCCAAAGAGGTGCCCCACTATTTCCTCAAATCGCTCAAAATAGTCTTCACTTTCAAGGGACCCCAATTCAAAAAAAACAAAGATGCTGAGGCAACGCGTCAGAAACCATCCTCGTAACGATTGACCAGACGGAAGCACCAAAGCAACAACGCAGCAGAGACCACCGCACCAGCAACAGAGAAGAGGAGGATAGCCTGCCGGAAGTCATTGTTGGCAATGCCAATCCATACCGCCAACGCCCTCATTACAAGGAGTGCCAAATAGAAGACAAATTCCGTCTTTTGTCGAGAGAACACGTTGCTCAGGAAGAGCAGTGAAGTGGCCGTCAGCGACACAAACACCCAGGGAAGCAAACAGCGGATATAGTAACCGCAGCCCGCCCAGCGGTCGCCAAAAAGGAACGCCAGGATATCGTCGCCGAAAAGGAAACCCACCACGAAGAACGGCAAAGCGATGAGGTTGACATTCTTGAAGAAACGAAGAATGTCACGCCTGATTGTGTCGCCGCGACGCACTTTTTCGGCAATACGGACATACAAAAGTTTTTCGAAAGCGCTGTTGAATACATTGACTGGCCGAAAGGTGCACGTCAATGCCATGCCGAAAAGGCCCACCTCAGCTTTGTCGAAATACAATGCCAAGCAAAGAAATGGGAGATTGAAAGAGAAGCTGTTGACCAACTCCTTAGGCATGGTGAACAGCGGAAAATTGCGAAACTTGGCGGCGACCTGCTTCATGGCAGAAGAGGAGACCTGAGGCGATGACGGCAAGCGGCGTTTGAGTAACAGATAATTAATATTGGATGCCGCTCTGCCCACTACCGTGCCTAAAGCCAATCCGAGAGCATGCAGCAACGTCAGAGCCAGACATGGAAGACCCAGAAGCACCTTGGCGACGACGCCGGAAGAGGCACCCACGACCTCGGAGAGGGCAATCTGGCGGAACTGACGATAGCGGTTGAACAGCGCCGAGTAGACCCTGGAAGTGCCGCAGAAAAAGACCATCGGAGCCAAGAGGAGAGAGAAAGAATAGTTGAACACCGAGAAGGGAAAAAGGAAATAGCACACAAGACTCAGCGAAAGCAAAATAACGCAGACCCATGTGTTGATGCGCAATGCCAGACGGCTGACGGCGGCAGCCTCGCTGTCGTTGTCGGCTATCACCACGGCCAATTCGTATTTGCAGGTAGACACGATGATGAGGACCTCGATATAGGAATAGAAGATGTTGTACAGTCCGAAATCCTCAGGCGTATAGAGACGTGCCAGTATCAGATAGGCAGCAAAGGCTATTGCCTGAGCCCAAACATTGCCGCCGACAAGGGCGATGCCATCCTTGATAGAAGCAGATACGCGCATCGTTTTCACTATACTTCACCATTATATTTACGTACGATCCATTCCGTGCCCAGCAAGACGACCAGCAGAACGAACAGCCAGGGGATGTTGAGCATGTCGCTGTAGCGTGTCTCACTGTAGATGACGGTCTTCATGTCGTCGCGTTGCTTCAGCAGCTGTTCCAGACGGTCGACCTCGCGGGCCGGCACCATGGCGCCTCCCGTAGCCTCGGCCAACGTGGCCAGGAGAGAATGGTCGGCAACCAGACGCAACGCCTCGAGGTTGGACTGTTCGACAAGGAACGAGCCCGAAACACGATAGTCCTTGCCGTTGAAATGGGTGGAGGCAGTGTAGCGGTAAGAGCCGTGGCCCAAGATGCCGAGGTTGAGGGCGTAGCCTGTAGGCACACGGTTGAAGACATAGCGGCTGCCCTTGTCGGGAGCGCCGTCGTCACCAGCGATGCGCTTTATTTCGATCGACACCTCGGGGGTGTTGACCATCTCGTAGTTGTCGTTATACAGCTGCGCGCCAATCTCTACAGCCTCGCTCTCGCCGTAGACAGGCTTCGCTTCGACATGGAAGCGTTCCTTATTTACGCGGAGGGCGGTGAACACGACGAGTTTGTCGAGGAATTCATCGAAATGGGCATAGGACTGGTTCTCCTGCCAGTCGGCGAGACGCCAGCGCCACAACCCCTCGCCAGCAATAAAAGAGTAGCGATGTTCGCCCTGTTGGGCTACGGCCACCAAAGGCATGCCCGAATTGACGCCTCCGATTTTGGAGACGAAAAGTTTCTGCGCCGTGCCGCTCAGTTTGTAGTCGCCAAAAGGCGACACCAGGGGAGGAAATTTCTCCAGTTGGCGGCGTGCGTCGTCGGAGAGGGTGAAATAGGTGAAGTCGTTGTTGAAAGCGGCCGAAACCTCGTTGACACGGTCGATGCGTGAGAAGACCTCCATTCCGGTGTGGAGCGCGTTGAGGCGAGCCAGGTCCGTTTGGCTGCCGACGACGAAGAGAGCCGGCGTACCCTCTTTGAGCAATGTGGCGATATCGATATTGGCTTCCGACAGCTTGCACGGCAGTTGGTGCAGAATCAGCAAGTCGTAATCTTTGACATTGCCTTTGAAGTCTTTGGCAAGGAAGGTTTCCACCTCGTAGTTCTGGTTCTGTTCCACCGAGCGGCGCAGGGCGCCCACATCGGGATGGGGTGCCGCATAGAGGATGGCCACCTTCTGATGGCCGTCGATAACCTCCACGGCCACGACGCGACGGTTGTTGCGTGTGGTCTGCTCGTCGCGAAGCGGAGCGATAACGATTTCGTAGTTGTGCACACCCGCCTCAGCGGCATCGAGCATCAAACTTTCGGTAGTGGAAAAGCGGCTGTCGTCGAAGGATATCTCCTTCGAGAAGACCTTGCGTCCATCGCAAGCCACTGACAGCGTGGAGCGTTCGCCCTTCATCTGGGAGGCGTTGACAGTCACCTCCATGGGGAAGTTGTTGCCCATATAAGCGATGCGGTTGCAGCGCACGTTGGCGATGGCGGCGTCGCGTCTTACAGTGGTGTCGCCCATAGCCACAGTATAGACTGGGAAAGTGGCCTCGCTGACCGCGTTCAACGGGTTCGCGCCGCGGTTGAAAATGCCGTCGCCCGTCACGATCACAGCACCGACGTTGCGATGGAAATAGCGTTCGATGACCAACGACATCATCGCCCCCATGTCGGTGGTTGACGCCGTGAAGAGCGAATCCTGTTTTTCGTCGGCGGCAAGAACGTCGGAGCCGTAGCGGTAGCGTACCACTTCGAAATCCGCCGACAGTTTGTCGGCAAGACGGTTGACGGCTTGCTGGAACTCCGTATGGTAGTAAGCCGAATCCGGGCTGTAGTCCAGCGACTTGCTGTTGTCTTCGGCCACGATGACGACCGGTTTTTCTTTGCGGTTGGTCACATGCCTCACCAACGGTGCCAGCAACAGAAAGGCGATGGCAGCCACCGAAAGGGTGCGCAGCGCGGTGAGCAGCCAAGTGAGGCGGGATGAGAAAGGAGGGTCGGTACGCCTACGGGTGCCAATCCAATAGAGCACAAGCGCATACACGACGCCCAAGGCGATGCACAGCAGTATGAAATACCAGGGATAGTCAATAATCAACGACACGGTCAGATACGATTCGATGGGTTAATAAACACAGGTTATAGAACTCAAAAAAATACATTTTATTGCCCTCATTTGAAAGAGAAAAGGACAAAATCAAAAAAAATGTGTACATTTGCAAAAAATTTTATACCCATCATGATGAAGAAATTGACCCTGCTGCTGGCAATGGCAGCAATGACAATCAATGCATTGGCCGACGAAGGCATGTGGATACCCATGCTTCTGGGCCGCAACGAAGCCGACATGCAAAAAGCCGGAATGCATATCACAGCAAAAGACATATACGACATCAACAACGCCTGTCTGAAAGACGCCGTGCTCCTTTTTGGCTCAGGCTGCACAGGAGAATATGTGAGCGACGAAGGGCTCCTGTTGACCAACCACCACTGCGGCTACGGCTACATTGTCCGTCACAGCACCGTAGACCACGACTACCTCACCAACGGATTCTGGGCCATGAGCCGCGAGCAGGAAATTCCCTGTCCCGGGCTGACGGTCACCCGCCTGGTGCGCATGGAAGATGTCACCACGCAGGTGCTGCAGGGCATCAGCAGCGAGACCACAGAGGGTGAGCGCAACGCCATCATCGAGTCGAACATCAAAAAAATCACCGCCAAAGCCATAGAGGGCACACACTATCAAGCCATCATCAAGCCCTTCTACTATGGCAACCAGTACTTTATGTACATCAACGAAATCTTCACCGACGTGCGTCTCGTCGGCGCTCCGCCGTCCAATATCGGCAAGTTTGGCGGCGACACCGACAACTGGATGTGGCCACGCCACACCGGCGATTTCTCCATGTTCCGCGTTTATGCCGGCAAGGACAACAAACCAGCGCCCTACAGTGCCGACAACAAGCCCTACAAGCCCTTGAAACACCTTGAAATATCGCTTGACGGGGTCAAGGAGAACGACTTCACCTTCGTGTTCGGATATCCCGGCACCACGCAGCGCTACGTGACCAGCGACGCCGTCGAGTTGGCTGCCAACATCGAGAACCCCATCCGCATCAACCTGCGCACCATCAGGCTCCGCCACTACAACAACGCCATGAACCAAAGTGCCGCACAACGGCTCAAATACGCTTCACGCGTAGCCAGCATCGCCAACGGATGGAAAAAATGGCAAGGCGAATCGCAGGGCATCAACCGGCTGAAAGGCGTAGAGCAGAAGAAAGCCTTCGAGAACCGCTTCCAGCAATGGGCAGCCGACAAACCCCAGTATTACAACGTGCTGCCGCAACTTAAAGAAGCCTACAACCAGCTACGCCCCATAGAAGTGGAGCTCACCTATTTCAACGAAGCCGTGCTGGCCAGCGACTTCATGGATCGCGCCATCGACTACTGGAACCTTGCGAACGAAGAAGATATCCTCAAAAACATGGCCACCGTCAACAAGCTCAAAGAAGATAACGCCCGTTATTTCACTGACTTCAAACAACACACCGTAGTCGACCGCGCCATCTTCATAGAGACCTTCATGGTGATGTGGAAAGCCGGCTATGCTCCCTATATCGCCAAAGGCAACGCCAGTGCCAGCGCCGTAGAGAAAGAGCTTGGAAAGATATACGACGAGTCGCTCATCAACAACGAGAAAAAGCTTCAGAAGTTTCTTGACAGCTACACCGACAAGAGCAACAAAAAGCTGAAAAACGACCCTGCCGTGGTGCTTTTCGACAACGCCTACCGACAGGCCCGCGACCCGCAGAAGCTGGCCGTCTACCGTCGTGCCAGCCAAGACATCCAGCGCCTCATGCGCACCTACGTCAAAGGCATGATGGAGATGCAACCCGACGTCAACTTCTTCCCCGATGCCAACCTGACGCTGCGCGTGGCTTACGGCCATGTGGAAGGCTTCCGCCCGAAAGACGGTGTCTACTACAAACCCTCCAGCACCCTGAAAGGCATCATGGAGAAAGAGAATCCTGACATCTACGACTACGTCGTGGAGCCCCGCCTCAAACAGCTCTACGAAAGCCACGACTATGGGCGCTACGGCACAGCCGACGGCGAGATGCCCGTGGGCTTCATCGCCACCAACCACACTACCGGAGGCAACAGCGGAAGCCCCGTACTCAATGCCGACGGACAACTGATAGGAATCAACTTTGACCGCTGCTGGGAGGGTACCATGAGCGACCTGCTCTTCGACCCCGACTACTGCCGCAACATCTGTCTCGACATCCGCTACTGTCTCTTCATCATCGACAAATATGCCGGTGCCAAGCATCTTGTCGACGAGATGACCCTTGTCGGTGGCAAAAAATAGCACACACAAACAACCGTAAATGAATCTGTTCAAAAAACTCTTCAAACACCACGAAACAACTGAAGAAGATCCGACAATGAAATACCTTATAGTGGGGTTAGGCAACATCGGCAGCGAATATGAAGGCACCCGCCACAACTGCGGGTTTATGGTCATCGACAAGTTGCTGAAAAGCACAGCTACAGAAAAAAACGAGCGCCCCACCTATGTGCTCGACCGGCATGCCTACCGGGCAGAGATGAAATGGAAAGGGCGTACACTCATACTGATAAGACCCACCACGTATATGAACCTTTCAGGCAAGGCGGTGAAATACTGGATGCAGAAAGAAAAGATCGCTCTTGAGAACGTGCTGATAGTCGTCGACGACATCGCGCTTCCCGTGGGCAAAATCAGGATGAAGAAACAGGGTTCAGGAGGAGGCCATAATGGACTGTCTGACATTGAAGAAGCATTAGGCACCAACAACTACTGCCGACTACGCATCGGGATAGGCGACCACTATGGTCGCGGGCACCAGATCGACTATGTCCTTGGACGCTTCAGCGAGGAAGAGCAAGCCGAACTGGAACCCGCATTAGAGCATGCTGTTGACGCCATTAAAAGCTTTGTCACCTTAGGTCCCGACCGGACCATGAACCTCTACAACTGACACCCGGCGACGGGATAACCGTTCACGCATTCACAACTCCATGAGCCACCTGATTTTAGACATAGGCAACACCCGGACGAAAGTGGCCGTTTTCGCCGACGGCAAGATGCAGACCCTCACGACCTGTCAGCGCATAGACCGTGACGAGATCACGACCCTTTGCCAGCAGCATGGCGTAACGCGAGCCATAGCGTCGGTGGTAGGTGAAGCGCCCGACTTCGAGCAGCTGCTTCCGGCCGATGTCATGTCCCATTTCCACCGTTTCAGCGTCCATTCCCGCATGCCTGTCAGCATCGACTACGACACACCCCAAACCCTCGGGGTAGACCGTCTGGCCGCCGTCGTCGGCGCCCACACAATGGCCGAAGGCACACCCCTACTGGTGATAGATGCAGGGACATGCATCACCATCGATCTGCTTGACGACGCCAACTGCTACCAAGGAGGAGCCATACTGCCAGGGCTGCAAATGAAATACAACGCCTTGAATCATTTCACCGCCTCGCTGCCCCTCGTCGAGTTGGCCCCCGACGAGCGCAATGGGCACCGCACAGCACCCCTGACGGGCAAAAGCACACGCGAATCTATCCTGGCAGGAGTAGGCAGAGCTACAGTGTATGAGATACAGGGCTTTATCGAAGAATACAAGAAGAGGTATCCCGACATTAAACTTTTTTTAACAGGCGGAGATGCAGATTTTTTTGTCAATCAATTATTTTTTCCGACATTTGCAGTTCCAAACCTGGTTCTTATAGGACTTGACAAATTATTGGAATTGAACACCTAACGCGAATTTGCCGGTTATACAAACCAGCCTGTTCGCCTAAAAATATTGTAAACAATAGTCTATGCACAAACAGAAGGGAATAAAAAAATGGTGTATACTGATGATGATGATCCTGTCCGTCATCACGTCGTGGGCACAAAGCGGCACCAATTATCCCAACGGCATCAACTCGCCCTTTTCCCAATACGGGCTGGGATGGAGCAATATGCCCTACAACATGCCGTCAGCCACCGCATTGGGTGGTGTGGTCTACACCACAGCCAACAGCAATACCGTCAACCCCTTCAACCCCGCATCCTACGGTGTTGTCAACATGGAGTCGTTTGTTTTCGACATGGGACTCTCGGTAGAGATGTCTACGCTACGCAACAGCAGCAAATCGCAGTTTGATGCCGACGGCAACCTCGGATATATCACCTTGGCATTCCCCCTCACCAAATGGTGGAAGACAGCGTTGGGAATCATGCCGTACAGCGACATCGACTATCAATCGGTATATCCGTCGCAAGGTCCTATGGGCGAAGAGGTCAAGACCATCTATGAAGGTCAAGGCGGCGTCACCACGCTTTTCTGGGGCAACGGTTTCAACATTATCGGTGCCAACAATCCCCAAGGCGTGCAGCTGCGTGCCGGTTTCAACGCCAACTACCTGTACGGCACCCTTGTACGCGCCATCACCAAAGACTTCAGCGCCAACGACACCAACTATTTCCTTGACTCCCGCAACCAAAAAAACACCTACATAAAGAACTTTACGCTGGACTTCGGTCTTCAATACGAGCAGCCCTTAGGCGAAAACTACCGACTCGGCGCTGCCCTCACGTTGAAGCCGGGTCGCACCATGACCGTCAAAGACAACGCTTTGGTTTACACCTATGTCACCAACGCTGGCAATGAATGGATGCGAGACACCATCTTTCCCGCCAATGGCGAAAGCAGCGAATATGAGAGCACCCTTGAGCAGCCCTTCACAACGGGCATCGGCCTATCGCTGCAACGCAACGACAAATGGCTTGTGGCTTTCGATGCCACCTTCTCACCCTGGTCAGGCATGAAGTATACGGAGAATCCCAATGTCAACATTTTCGGAGTCAGTCCACTGCGCTACGGCAACAATTCCCGCTTCGCATTAGGATTCCAACTGTTGGGCAACAAGAACGCCTCCAGCTATCTGCGACGCATCACCTATTCCATTGGTGGACATTACGAGAGCGGACGTTTGCAGTTGCAGGTGATCAACAACAGCAGTCGTCAGCTCAACGAATGGGGCTGCGGCTTTGGTGTAGCACTTCCGATGCGCAAAGGGCGTTCGGTGGTCAACATCGGTGTAGGCTACTCATCGCTGGGCACCACCGACCTGCTGCGTCGCGACGCCTTCACCATAGGTATTTCGATAGGCAGTTGCGAGAGTTGGTTTGTGAAACGTAAATTCAACTAAGACAATATACAACGCAGCCCGAAAAAAGTTAAAAAAACACAAAGGGCACCCAATGCTGCAATATCGAAAGGCACACAAGAACTAATAGCCAAAAAGACAAAGGTCTGGCAGACCAGACAAACGAACAAAAATATTAACAATTAAAATAACACACAAAGATGAAAAATGTCAAAATTTTAGCTTTCACGCTTTTCCTGACAGCCACTTCATTGTCATGCTTCGCCCAGAAATGGGGAAAAACGCCTGAAGACAGCGTCAACTGTGTGACCAATACATTCCTTTACCGCGATGCCTACTCCAATAAAATGTATGCCGAGGCCTATGAGCCCTGGAAGGCATGTCTGAGAGATTGCCCCGCCAATCAGAAGAACCTCTACATCCGCGGCGTTACGATTCTGAAATCGCTCTACAATGCCACCACCGACGCCAAACGTCGTGAAGAAATCATCGAAGAGCTCATGACCATGTACGACATGCGCATCCAGTATTTCGGTGAAGAAGCAGAAGTCAAGGCCAAGAAAGCCTCTGACCTGGCCCAGCTGCGCGGCGACAAAGCCATCGAACAATACTACACCCTTTACGCCGAAGCTATCAAGATTGGCGCCAACGAGATTGATGTAGCCTATGTGGAACGCTTTTTCGACGCCACCATCAAATATGTCTCCAAAGGATTTGCCGACACCACGCTGATCATTGACAACTACGACATTGCCAGCGAGATTCTTGAAAACCGCGCTTCGACCGAGACCGACAGCCTCAAGAAAGTCGAGATCTACAATGTTATCAACAACATCGAAAACAAGGTTTCGCCCTTTGCCACCTGCTCCGAGCTCATCAACATCTACTCCAAGAAATATGCCGCCACTCCCAACGACGTCACCCTGCTGAAGAAGATCACCACCATCCTGCGCAAGAAGAGCTGCATGAACACCGACCTCTTTTTCTCGGCCACCGAAAGCCTCTACAAACTTGATCCCTCGCCCTCCACAGCCTACCTGATGGGCCAGATGTGCTACAACAAAGACCGCTTCAGCGAAGCCGTCAAATACCTCAACGACGCCTTCAAGGACGCTGAGACCACCAAAGACCAATACAACATGCAAATCCTCATCGGACTCTGCTATGCCAACATGAACAGCTACGGTGCAGCCCGCAGTGCTTACCAGAAAGCCGCCGACATCGACGGTTCGAAAGGCGAGCCCTACCGCCTCATCGCCCAGCTCTACGCCAAAGGTGCCAGAGCCGTAAGCGACGGTCTCGGTGGACGTACCGCCTACTGGGCTGCCGTTGACGCAGCACGCCGCGCCATCAATGTCGACTCATCGCCTGAAAATGTCGAGGCTGCACAACGTCTCATCAACTCCTACTCCGCCAACTTCCCCAAACAGAGCGATGCCTTCATGATGGACCTCATCGACGGACATTCCTACACCGTGCCCGGATGGATTGGCGTAAGTACCACTGTCAGAACAAAGAAATAACAAAAAAACTTACGGTGCATAGCCTATGAGCCGTCGAGTGCCATACAAAACGAAGAAGCCCATCAACCATGGGCTTCTTTGTTTGTTTCTGTGTCTGCTGACGGTTGCCGGATGCCGCAACGACATGGAGAAAGTGCACTTTTTCGACGACAAAGAGCTGCCACAACAATCGCTCGACACCATACAGATGATTATGAGCAAGCATGGCAATGTGGAGATGATCATGACGGCACCCAAGGTGGTTATCTATGACAAACCCCAGAAAAAAACCGAATACCCTAATGGTGTGACGCTTCGCATCGTGGACAAGAACAAGAAAGATGTTGCCGTAGTCAGAGCCGACTACGCCTGTTCCTTCGACGAGAAGAAAGAGATAGAAGCCCGCAAAAACGTAGTCGTAATCGACTACAGTACCGGAGACACCTCCTATCTTAACAGCATCGTGTGGAACTCTGGCGACCACAGGATCTATTCGATGGAACCCGTCAAGTCCGTCAACGGCCAGCGCGTCACCTACGGCGACGGCTTCGAGTCCGACGATGAATTCCGCCAGCCTGTCATCCTACACCAACGCGGCACGATAACCTTCGAAGATGAATAAACCCACTCACGGTCAATGGAAAGGCTACGCCGTCATGAGCATGGTGCTTATGGCCGCATTGATTGTATTGATCGTCAACCCGTTCCACAGAAGGGCGCCCCATATTTCCGACCACAGCGAGATGGAGGCTGCCATAGAGCGCTTCGGCGACTCGATGTTGGAAGCCAACGAACGACAACGCAAAGAGTGGTATGCCACACGAAGCCACAGGACCGACAGCTATCAAAGCACCACAGGCGACAAAAGCTGGTATAGAGACAGCAACCAGAACCGCAAAAAAGCACCCCGACAGATAGTGGAACTCAACAGTGCCGACACCCTCCAGTTGCAAGAGCTGTATGGCATCGGACCCACCTTTGCACGGCGCATCGTGAAATACCGTAATCTGCTCGGTGGATACGTACGCAAAGAACAGCTGCTCGAAGTCTATGGCATGGATGAGGAACGCTACAACCAGATAGCATCATATATATCGGTAGACCCCAGCGCCGTCAAGAAAATCGACATCAACAGCGCCAGCATCAACGACCTGAAGCGGCATCCCTACCTCGACTACTATCAGGCAAAAGCATTGGTGGCCTATCGAGAACGCGGCAACACCTTCAGCAGTATGGACGACCTGCTCAAAGTGAACCTTATCGAACCCTCTACAACAACAAAATTACAAGGCTATATACAATTTAATCCGTAAGACGCCGTTGTATATTTATTTACACCTCTCTGGGCACAAAGGCACCCAGACAAAACACAAATAACAACATGAAATTCAGCACCAAACAAATCGCCACCATCCTCAATGGCACCATAGAAGGCGATGAAAATGCACAAGTGTGGAAACTCTGCAAGATAGAAGAAGGCGAAGAGGGAGGTCTCTCTTTCCTTGCCAACACGAAATACACCAACTATATCTATGACACCAAAGCCTCAGCAGTCATTGTAAGCAACGAGTTCGTTGCCGAACATCCGATACATGCCACCCTCATAAGGGTGAAAGACCCCTATCTGGCCTTTGCCAACCTGCTGAAGACCTACAACGAGATGCAGCTCGACAAAAAAGGCATCGACCCGTTGGCCTTCATCTCGCCCACGGCAACCATCGGAGAGAACTGCTACATTGGACCTTTCGCTTTCATCGGCGAAAACGCCAAAATAGGCAACAACAGCAAGATATACCCGCAGACTTATATAGGCGACAACAGTGTGGTAGGCGACAACACCACCCTCTTTTCAGGAGTGAAGGTGTATCAGAATATACAGATTGGGTCGCGTTGCATACTGCATTCCGGCGTCGTAGTGGGCGGCGACGGTTTCGGCTTTGCGCCGACCCCCGACGGCAGCTACCAGAAGATAGACCAAATCGGCAATGTCGTTATTGAGGACGATGTGGAGATAGGAGCCAACACCACCATCGACAGAGCCACATTAGGTTCCACCGTCATCCACAAAGGCGTCAAGCTGGACAATCTGTGCCAGATAGCCCATAACGTAACCGTTGGTTCCAACACCGTCATGGCCTCCCAGAGCGGCATAGCCGGTTCCGGCAAGATTGGCAGCAACTGCATCATAGCCGGACAAGTAGGCATCGTAGGCCACATTGAGATCGGCAACCATGTGACCATAGCAGCCCAGTCGGGAGTGACGCGCAACTACCCTGACAATGTAACGATATTAGGAACGCCCGCCACCGATGCCATCAAACAGCGCAAGAACTATGTTTACCAGCGCAACCTTGAACAGTTGTACAAACGCGTGGACGAGCTTGAGAAACTCACCCAAAAGCTGCTTTCAGAATAACCCTGAGACCATCTGAACAAACCGCATGAAAGCATCAGGGATTCTAAAGTTCTTTGCCTCTATTGTAGTCCTTCTTGCCCTGCTATGCCTCGTTTTTCCAACCGACGGCATATCTCTGGGCGGTACAAGACTTTATTTCCCTAAACTGCACAATGTGCTCGTTCGCGAAAAGACACAGCGCATGGAGGAGCTTTTGGTTGCCGTGAAAGAACGCGACCTCACCAATGCCCGCGACTCCGTCGACGACTGCAGATCGGTACTCTTCGAGTCGCAGACACGCGTATGGCTTCCCGACGACGACATCACATACTTTGACCGCTTCTTCGAGAAAGCCGAACGAGCCCAGAGCGATGGCAAAATCATCCGCATTGTCCACTATGGCGACTCACAGATAGAACAAGACAGAATCTCGTGCCGGCTGCGAGAGCGCATGCAGAAAACCTTTGGCGGCGGCGGTCCCGGCATGTTGCCGTTGCGGCAGCCCATACCCACCTTTTCGTTC
>OCVV011335552.1_pt1 | contig 13387 bp, 13 predicted proteins | sample 1539721 | NCBI WGS metagenome assembly OCVV01 (sample SAMN02144230, study PRJEB22623) | gut metagenome | biome: sheep rumen | host: Ovis aries | place: New Zealand
GGCAAGTGCATGTTTTCTGCATAAATGGAACAGTAAGGATTCGTTTCATCTGTCCATTCAAGTTGTGCTGGTGCAGAAAAAAATCCGCGTTCATTTCTAAAGGGTGCAACTTCAAAGCCTTCTGAAAAGCGTTTGATATATTCTTCTTGTTCACTTGGGTCACATTCATTTTTAAGACAAACAAAATATGTTTTAGGACTATGCGTTAAGGGGCTTGTTATGCGGTGAGAAAGTTTACCATCTGTGGTTAAAAGTAAAAGACCTTCTGTGTCAAAATCAAGACGACCTACAGAATGAAGAGCAGGTAAACCTTTTGGTTTTACATATTCTTCTGGGAGAGTAGAGAAGACACTCTGGTGCAAACCTTCTGCATGTGTGCAAACAGTCGCTTGTGTTTTGTTCAGCATGATGAATAAATGAGGCGGTGTCTCAATACTTTTTCCATCTATGCACAAATGGTCAGTGTGTCTGTTAAAAGCAAAAGCTCCGTCTGTTATGCGCTTTCCGTTAACAGTTACTTCTCTACTTTGCAAAAGTCTGCGGCTGCTTCGGTGTGTGCTGTATCCCTGAGTAATAAGAACTTCGTCTAATCGTTCAGTCTTTACTTTTTCGGCTGACATGATATAATTGTACTGCAAACTGCTGCAAAAATGACAGAGGTAGACGCATGAAAAAAGAAAAGAAAGTAGGCATTATAGGTGCCATGTCAGTTGAAGTTGAAACGCTTACCAAAAAGTTAAAGCCTCTTCAAAAAGGAAAAACAGTAAGTGTTACTCAGGCAGGTGGACTTACTTTTACAGAAGGACTGTTAGAAGGTGTTGCTGTTGTTATTGTTAAAAGCGGAATTGGCAAAGTAAATGCAGCATTGTGTGCACAGCGTCTTGTCATGCAGTTTGGAGTAACACACATCATCAACACGGGAATTGCAGGAGCTATGGCAAGCGGTTTAGGCATACTGGATATGGTGGTTTCAAAAGATGCCGTCTATCACGATTTTGAAGTAACTGCATTCGGTTACAAGCAGACTAAGATTCCGCAGATGAAAACCAGCACATTCAAAGCTGATAAAAAAATGATTGATGCAGCAACCATTGCATTTGCCGGTCTTAAAGAAGCTGCCGGACATCAGATGGTAGTGGGACGCGTTGCAAGCGGAGATCAGTTTATCTGTGATGCAAGAGCAAAGGATGCTATCCGTAAGATTTGCAAACCTGCGTGTGTTGAAATGGAAGGTGCAGCTATTGCTCATGCTTCTTACTTAAATAAAGTTCCTTTTGTTATTATCCGTTGTATGAGTGATATGGCAGATGATGCAGGCGGAAAGACATATTCTTTTAACGAAAACAAAGCGGCAGCATTAAGTGCAAAACTGGTGTGTGCAATGCTTTCACTTTTTTAATAAGCGAGGTACAAGATGGAAAAGAAAAAGTACAATGTAGACAGTTTTAATTTGGATCACACAAAAGTAACAGCTCCCTTTGTTCGTAGAGCAGCAAAAAAAGAAGGCGAAAAAGGTGACGTTGTTTCTAAGTACGACATTCGTTTCTGTCAGCCCAACAAAGAATTTATGTCTACTGGTGCCATGCATACACTTGAACACTTAGTAGCAGAATATATTCGAGATGAACTTCCGGGAATTGTTATTGATTTTTCTCCTATGGGTTGTCGTACTGGTTTTTATTTTACTGTTTGGGGTGACCACGAAGAGTCATACATTGCAGAACATTTGGTGAATGTTCTTAAAAAAGTTGCTGTGTGGGATAAAGAAGTTCCTGCTGCAACAGAAGTTGAATGTGGTAATTACCGTGACCACGATTTGGAAGGAGCAAAACTTCTTGCACAAAAGTGGGTAGATGGCATTAATACAAAAGGCTGGAACTGCTACAAATAAATTATAATCTATGGATCTTCTTCAAAAGTTTAAAGAAACAGTCCTCTCTGTTGTTCCTATCATGATTATTGTGCTTGTGTTGGGACTAACTGCTGCTCCTTTGGGAACAGTAACAATTGTTCGTTTTCTTGCGGGAGGATTTTTACTGATTATTGGCCTTACTATTTTTTTGCTTGGTGTTGATATAGGTATTTTACCTATTGGCGAACGAAGTGGTGCGGCTCTTACTGCTAAACGAAATCTTGCTTTGCTTTTAGGAATATCATTTGTTATAGGTTTTATGGTAACCATAGCAGAACCCGATGTTCAAGTGCTTGCAGATCAAATTGGAAATGTTGCAGCTGGAGTAAATAAGTGGGTGCTTGTGTGCATGATTGCAATCGGTGTGGGATTGTTTGTCATGCTGGGTTTACTGCGAACTGTTTTGTCAATTAGTTTGCGGTGGGTACTTGTTATTTCATATATTCTTCTTTTTCTTCTTGCGTTTTTAAGTCCGAAGGAATTCCAAGGTGTTGCTTTTGATGCAGGCGGAGCAACAACAGGTCCTATGACAGTTCCCTTTATTATGGCACTAGGTGTCGGTGTTGCAGCAGTTCGTTCAAGCGGAAAAAAAGATGGCGACAGTTCTTTCGGTCTTACCGGCATGGCTTCTATTGGTCCTATTGCAGCAGTTTGTGTGTATGGCATTATCTTACATGCGTGTGGTTTTTCTTCAACAACAGAACCAATCTCACAGACTGTTCATGAAACAGCTTCTGCACTTTCAGATAAAGCCTTTGGTCTTGGAATTTTTGTACACTTGGTTCCCGAAGTTGTTAGAGAAGTAAGTCTTGCGCTTACACCGCTTTTGCTTATGTTTATAGCCTTCCAGATTTTTCTTGTAAAAATGCCACCCTTCCAAGTTCGCCGTATGATAAGCGGTTTGGTTTACAGTTTTCTTGGTCTAATTATTTTTTTAGTTGGTGTCAACGGAGGTTTTATGCCAGCAGGCCAACAGTTAGGAGAAGTGTTAGGACAGAAGGCTGTATCTTTAGGGGGTGTGTGGACTGTACTTTTAATAGCCGTTGGTTTTGTTTTTGGAGCAGTTGTTGTTTGTGCAGAACCGGCAGTATGGGTTCTTACTGAACAAGTAGAGAGTATTTCTGGTGGTACGATTAAACGAAAAGTAATGCTTATTGCTCTTTCTGCAGGAGTTGCACTTTCTATTGGATTAAGTATGCTTCGTATTTTCTGTGGATTCAGTCTGTGGTATATTCTTCTTCCTGGATACGCACTTTCTCTTATTCTAACTTTTTTCTGTCCGTCACTCTTTACAGGTATTGCATTCGATTCTGGCGGAGTTGCAAGTGGACCTATGACCAGTACATTTATTCTTTCATTTGCGTTAGGAGCTGCTTCTTCTTGTGGCGGAAATGCAGTAACAGATGCATTTGGTGTAATTGCTCTTGTAGCTATGACTCCACTTATTGCTATTCAGATTTTGGGAATTATCTTTACGAATAAAAGTTCTAAAAAGAAAAGTTCGGAGGTTGTAAAATGACCTATTCGTTACTGATTGGAATTGTCTTGCATGACAAAGGAGAACTTATTACCACAAGTGCAGTTGCTGCAGGAAGTTTTGGCGGAACAGTGCTCATGGGTCGTGGACTAAGTTCAAGTCGTTTTGCTGCAGCGTTGGGCATAGAATCTTCAAAAGATGTTGTTTATATTCTAACAGATGACGAACATAAACAAAATATATTTGATGCGATTGTAAAAGCTACTCAAAATGAAAAGCAACACTTTGGCTGTCTTTTTTGTGTAGACGCAGGTTATATGATTAAAACAGGAACTATTTCTGGAGGAGAAGCAAAAATGGAACAGAACCGCTCACACGAACTTATTACAGTAATTGTAAATAGAGGTTATGCAGATGATGCAATGGCTGCTGCGCGTAAAGCAGGTGCCAGCGGTGGAACTGCCATAAATGCACGAGGAACTGCTCGCGAAGATGATGAAAAATTTTTTGGCATGCATATTGTTCCCGAAAAAGAGCTTTTACTCATTGTTGTAGATCAAAACAATAAAGCTGCTGTGCTTGAAGCAATTCGTACGCTAGACTGTCTGTCTGAACCCGGAAGTGGCATTGCTTATTGTTCACCTGTATCAGACTTTACCTTATTAGGAAAGAAAAGCTCATGAAAGAACCGCTTGTTGTAGAAAGTATAGACAGCACCAATGCAGAACTTTTGCGTAGACTCAGTAGTGGTGAAAATTTACACAAAACATCGATTATTGCATTTGAACAAACTGCGGGGCGTGGAAGAACAGGACGAAAATTTTATTCTCCAAAAAACACAGGAGTTTATTTTAGCTTTGTGTATGTTCCTGAACAGAGACTTGTAGACCCTGCGCTTATTACAGCGAGTGCTGCTGTTGGAGTGTGTCGTTCTATTGGCAGTCTCTTTAATGTTAATAGCGGTATAAAATGGGTTAACGACATTTATGTCAACGGAAAAAAAGTTTGCGGAATTTTAGTGGAAGGATATGTTAATCCGAAAACAGAAAAACTTGAGTCTGTTGTAGTGGGCATTGGTATTAATATCAGTATGGACACAAGTGATCTTCCCCAAGAATATAATCTTTCTAATGCTGGTGGAATTGTTCCTTACGGAACAGCTCCTCTTGTTATGCGTGAATTGCTTGCCAAAGAATGTATAAGTCGCATTTATAAAATCTTAGATGATGATGAAAACATTATGGATGAATACCGTAAGCGTTCATTTATTTTGGGAAAAGATGTTACTGTTAGACCCCTTGCGCTCGACAGTGAAAATGCACCCTCTTACCCAGCGCGCGCTGTAGATATTACTGATGATGCATCGCTAATTGTTCAGCTAGAAGACGGAAGTCAAAAACTGCTTCATTCAGGAGAAGTGACGCTTAAACTAGATTAAGGCTACTGTTAACCCAATCAAATGACAAGGTCTTTTTCTTACTTGTATACTTGCATATTCCATGCTACAATAAAAAGAACACACAAAAATGGAGTTATAGATGGCAGATAATGATATTGACCCCAGTATTGCGGCATTGCTCGACAACGCAGAGGAAATGACTACTTCTGAAAGTGATGCGCCAAATTACCATTTTGAACCAAAACTGAAAGATGTTCCTGAGCCAGTTCCTCAGAAGCGTTCTTATTCTGATGTAGATTTAAGTCTTACTGAATTTGCTCCCATAACAAAATTTTTCGAAGATACACCTAGTAAAGTTTTTGATGACCCCGCATATTACAAAACAGCACTCGGTGGTGAAGGAGAAGCGGCTCAGCGTCTGCATCAACTGTTGGTAAAATACCTTAACTGTACAGACAAAAAAGACCGTACCGTATACCGTCAGCAGATGGTTAACTCTTACTGGGAGTTTTTAAAGAGTCTTGCTCCAAAGATGGTTAGTTCAAAAGTTCCCCAGTGTAAACGCTTTGCTATGCGTTACGGTGTTGTGCTTCCGTCTTTGTTTAGTCCTGAACAAAAAGATTTTTTCTCTCGTGCTATTGTTAAGAATGAAACGGGAGAACCTGTTTTGTATATGGACGAATGGATGCAAGAAATTGCAGCAGGTCGTATTTCCATTAGTGCTACCGATGAAGTTGCTCCTAATCGTGCAAAAACTCCAGGCGCCGAACAACAACGTATTCAACAGTTGAAGAGCAAGAACAGCGGTAAACTGCAAAGTACAGAAAACTTAGTTAACGGAAAAGAACACGAGCGTGCTTCGGTTGAACGAGAAGTTAAAGATCGCATAGAGCAGTTGTGCGAACATCAGCCTTTCTATGGTCTTGAACCACATACTCGCCCTTACGACGAAATGCAGAAAAAACTCTTTTTGGAAATTGCAAACCGCATGCGTCAGTTGCAAAAGATTGACCGCGAACTTACACAATATCTAAAAGAGTTCCAAGAAGCAAAAGAAATAGAATCAAGTCTTGATGCTAAATCTATGGACTTACCTGAAGAATCAGCTGGCGTTGGTAAAGAAGAAATCATGACAGAAATGTCCAGTGTTCGTCAGATGGCTAAAATGACTTGTGGTCGTCAGGGTAACCAGTTCCCAATCTTTACGCGTGAATTCTTCCACTGTTTCGACAAGAGTACGGGCTTCCGTGAAAATGTTTTGCGTGAACTTGCATGGATTGAATCTATTGACCCAGAAGCATACATTCGTATTCACCGTGGTGTAAAAAACCGCATTGTGCCTTATGTTCTTCTGTTGCCAACCTATGGTGATACTGGATTCTGTTGGGAACCCTTTGACCGCTTTAACCGTATTACCAGTCGTGGACGAATTATTATTCCTATGTATCCACGCGATCTTCGTACGGCATGTCTTACCGCTGTTGCAGATTTACGCTGGCAGGTTGCAAAGGAAAAAGCTTCTTTCGACTGGATGACAGACGGTTTAACTGGACATTACTATCAGTACATCGACTCAAAGAAAATGAAGGGTGATGTAAAGCAGTTCTTTATTGATGATTATATTTTGTGGATGACAAAAGAATCTAATGGAACTCAGAAACTTGAAAAAGAAGTTCGTGCAATTTTCTGGCGTTATATTCCCTTCCCACAGAAGCTTAAGGATGAACTTAAGACACGCAGTATGATTTATCAGGAACTGTACCAGAGAGACATCAACCGTAGCATGAGTGACGGATATTGATTTATTCTAACGGATCTTCTGTTGGTTTTACGGAATCGGGCATATTGTATGTAAAAGATTCTGCCTGAGCATCGCCGCGTTCCTTTCGTTTACTGGGAAGATATTTACCCAAAATTGTAGGATCAAGTTTGTCGTAGAACCAACGGTCAATGACTGCGCCACACACTTTACCAAAAAGTGACATGTCTAAAATCATTGCTGCAACAAAGCATACCATCCATATTCCAACATACACGGTACCGTTTTGAACATGAAAGATTTTACTCAGTAAAAAAGTAAATCCAAAAATAAGAACGCCTGCAATCGCAAGTGCCATAATAATGTTTACAACAGATGCTATTGCCATAAAAACATAAGAGTTTTGTCGTTTAGTCATTGTTTCCCTTCTTTTCTTTTGCAAACTGCACAATAAATGTAATTACAAAAATAATTCCACACACAACAATAACAGAATCTGCAATGTTAAAAGTAGGCCATCGTTCCATACTAAGCCACGAAAATATGCCTTTAGTGGGCCAGTTAACACCCTTAATGCTACCAAAGAAAATGCAGTCAATAAAATCTACAACGCCATCTGGTCTAAAAAAACGGTCAATTAAGTTTCCCAAGCCACCACCTAAAATTCCACAAATGCACCAACGTTGTGTTTTGGTAAAATCATTATTGCGGAAATACACAGCAAAAACTAAGGCAATAACAATAAGTGGAATAATTGCAAGCAAAATAGAACGTAGTGTTTGCGGAAGACCGTTTCCCATACTAAAGGCAGCTCCTGTATTGCGCACATGAATTAGACGAAGTGCATTTCCCAATACATTAATTATGCTACCGTCACCTGCTTCTGAAAAATAAGTTAAGCGTGGAATGTTTTTTACAACAAGAGCTTTTGAAATTTGGTCAAAGATTATAGTTCCTGCAGAAAGAGAGACAGGAATAAGTTTTTGTGAAAGAGACTGTTTATTTGCCATGTGTGTAAGTATAACGCAGTAAACGCTTACAGTCCAGTGGGAATATCAATGAAGACACCTTTGATGTCGGTTTCTTTTTGCATTTTTTTCATGACTTGTTTAACGCCAATTGTTTCTGTCTGGTAATGTCCACCTGCAATGACTGTCATGCCCAATTCTTTTATAACATGAAAATCTTGGTGTAAAACTTCTCCTGTAATGTATGCGTCAAAACCTTGTTCGTAAGCTTGAGTCACATCTTCTGCAGCACCGCCAGAAATAATTGCAACAGTATTTATTTTTGTTTTACCGAATGAAAAAATGCGATTTGCTTTTTCTCCATCAGGAAATAAATTTTCTGCAAGTTGTTCGGGGCTAAGCGTTTGAGTTAATGTTCCGCCTACACCAATAGTCATGCCGTGCCACTGTCCAAAGGGTTTGAGATTTTGCAAGTTAAGACGTCGTGCAAGACCATAGTTATTGCCTACAAGCGGATTTGCATCAAGCGGAATATGTGAAGCGTAAAGAGCAAGATCATTTTCTATAAAAGCTTTTATGCGTAAATAAAAGTTTTGTGTAATTCGTTCACAAGAGCCCCACAGAATTCCGTGATGAACAAAGAGAACATCTGCACCAAGCCGAGCCGCTTCTTGGGCTGTTGCTTCACAAGCATCTGTTGCAAAGGCAACTGTTTTTATTTGTTTTGAATAAGGCTGTTGATTTTGAATTTGAATACCATTTCGAGAAGGGTCTGCACTGTAAGAATCTCTTTGTAAAAAAGAATCAAAATATTCATCTAGTTCTGTTAAGGTCATGTTCTTAGTGTAACTTAACTACTTTTCAAAGGCAAGTGGTGGAAGTCTTGAATGATGTTATAGCTTTTGCATCATCTTTTGAACTTTTTCTTTGTACATGTTTTTTAATTCCGGAGGATTAAGAATTTGTACTGCATCTGCAAAACCTAACACCCACCACAATGTTTCTTGCAACTGATTTGATTCAAATGAAAGATAAACCGAACCGTCTTCGTTTTGTCTACATTCTTGTTTTTTGTGCCAGGTTCGTTCGAGAATAAAGGTGTTAATTGATTTGTCAAACAAGAGTTCAATTTTTTTATAAGTTGTATTATTGTTCCAAATTCCAAAGTTGGGGTCAATGTTTACTTTTGTTTTATAGTCAGGGTCAGGAACAAATTCATCAAGAATAATTATATTTTTCATGCGTGAAAGATTGTATGTTTTAAACTGTTTGTCTTTATGTGAATAGGCAACAACATACCAAAGACCTTTTTGACAGTAAATTTTGTATGGGTCAATGTTTGAGTGAAGGGAATGATGTGTGCTGCTTATCTTACGATATTCAAAACTAATGGTATGATGTGTTCTAATTGCTTTAAATATGTTTTCAAAAACTGAAGCATCAATAACGGGAAGTGGATCATAAATAAATTGAACATCATTTAAAAGAGACGACTGAACTTCCACTTGGTTGGGTAACATTTGACAAATTGTGTTGTACACTTTTGAAATGGTGTCTTTAAGTGGAGTGTTGTCGTATCTTTCCAAAAGAGGAAGAATTCCTGCGAGAGCTACAACTTCTCCTTCAGAGATAAGTGTGTTTTGAATAAAATATGTTTCGTCAGTGTAATAGTAGCCACCTTTATTGCGATCGTATTCAATGGGAGCAAAGTAATTATTTTTTAGTTCATCTATGTCTCGTAAAATAGTTCGTCTAGAAACTTCAAGTTCTTTTACAAGACGGTCAACACTGGGGTAAGGAATGTTTTGAATAGCTTTTCCTAGTCTTACCAAACGTAGTGATTTAACATGACTTTCTCTTTGTTTTTCTTCACTCATATTTGTTCCCCATTATAAAAAGTATTCTTTGTATTATACTCGCAAAAGAGAAAAAGTTTAAAGTAAGAAAAGTGTGCAGTTTTGCGCTCTGTCGGTCCTAAGGGATGTAGTAACAGAAGATGTTTTTTTTGATTTGGTATAGAACTAAGAAAGAAGACTTTCCACCTTTTCCAAAATCGTAATGTCTGCTGGAAGCGGGCAAGTCTTGCGCCTTTCCTACGAGTTTTTACTGCGTAAAAACATCGCAATCTTGTCTAAAATCAATTCATCTGCTGGAAGCCAATTTACGGATTTAAGGGTCTCTTTCGTAAGCCAGCGGGCATTTTCGTGCTCCAAAAGTTCCAGCTTTCCGCTTATGACAGAACATTCATAGCATCTCATGGAAAGATGGAAGGTAGGGTAGTCGTATTCGATTGTATCGATATAGTCACCGACTTTTATTTCTGTGGCAAGTTCTTCCCTGATTTCTCTTTTGAGTGCATCTTCGGGGCTTTCACCATCTTCGATTTTTCCGCCGGGAAATTCCCACCAGTCTTTATACTCACCATAGCCCCGCTGGGTTGCGAAGACTTGTTTGCTTCCGTCGCTGTCTGTGCGGATGATTACTGCTGCTACTACGGATATGGTTTTCATTGGTGAGAAGTATAATGGAAATGGTTACAAAGTGAAACCAGTTAAACGGAATATTTGATATTTTCAATGGAGTAACCAATAGTCAGATAAGTCCTTGTTAGAATTAAAATCTCTACGTTCTCTAACCATTTGCAGTATTTTCTGTATCAGTCTTTTAGGTTCTTTTTCTGATAAATCAAATGGCAAAACATATAGATACATACCATAATTATCTTCCTCTGTATAGTAGTCAAATCGTGGTAGAGGATTCTTAAAGTTTTTTGTACAAGGATAAAGTAAAATTAGTATTGGTTTTGGTTTGCCCCTATGAAGCTTAAAACCATATTTTTCTCCGTATGCAAATAATTGGTAGATGTCTTTTATGTCAATCAGATAATTTTCTCTTAAATTTTTTTCATCAAGACATTTCCATTTTGTATCAATTATAATATCTTGAGTTTCTATTCCTTGAGCTTCCTGATCTTTATTTCGCGCATCTAAAAACATATCCGGCCTAATTTTAAAAATTCCATGATTTTCATGTCGATGCCTGTCAATCAAATAGAACTTAGAATGCTGAGTGTTTGTAACATAGTCGTATGCATATTTTTTAAATAGTTTTGCTATATAACACTCAAAAAGCTTTTCGGCAGGGAATAAAAGAGCCTGGTTATAATGCTCTCCTGAAAAAGGTGTAAATCCTTTTCCTTTTAGGATTTGAGCACTCCACTTCATCAATAAATCATAATATTCAAAGTTTCTATTACTATTCAATGCATTTTGCAAATCAAAATTGATATTCTCAGACTTTGGAATCTCATTAAAAATCAGCTGAAGTTTTTTGAGATGATTTCGATTTTGAATATCTTTGGAAAAATAAAACAGTTTGTCTAGGGTTGTCTTTATTATTCTGTTTTGCGGAATATTCAGTAGATATTTTGAATAACGCACATAAAATTTTTCTTTTGTTACTGCGTTTCTTTCTATCTGCTTGTTAACTAAAAGTTTTCCTTTTAAGAATCTTTGATTCTCATCAATTTTTGTGTAATTATTTTTTAAGCCATGGTTTAAAACTTTTTCTACTTCGACGATATAATTAGAAATATAATATTCAAGGATTGGGAAGTTTTTACGTGCTTCAATATCAGCAAACTGAAAAGATTTTGCTTTTTCCTGAGAAAGAGCTGCCAGCATTTTTAGAAAAACTACACGAGATTCTTCTGCATCATATCTTGGTTCTTTATTTGACACATCGTGATCATAAATTTTTGGAAGAATTTCTATCGATAATCCATCGCTAGTTTGTATTGTTCCGACATAACTATTAGTTTTTATGTATCTTTTTCCATTTTTTGAATGAATTGACATTATCGAATCCATGTCGGAATCTGAATTTTCAAGAATAAAATTCCATAAATTATCAAAACTTTTTTTCGGAAGTGTTGTGTCCCATTCCGTTATTGCACCCATTTCTGGATAAAGAGAAGAATACTCAAAAGTTGTTTTTACAGTCTTCATCATTTACTGGATATGGCTTATAAAAGAAGTTGCCTGAGCTTCAGATATATTGGCTAAATTCTCATTCAATTTATAAATAAGAGCTGAATCTTCGTAATCAGATAGAGAGTCAATTGCATCTGTATCTTCGACATAGAACAGATTATTGGAATGCTCAGGCAAATTGTCATTTTCATTTAAAACAATACGGATTTTATTAGTTTCTCCATAAAAATATTCTTCCAACAGTGGAATTATTTTGTCGCGAATACATTCAAAAATTTCCACATCGGTAAAAGCATTCATAAAATATGCATGGCCTATTTGATAGTCTTTGCCAATTAACGCTCGAATTCTATTATTCATAGCTTTTAAGATTGCACATGCTTTTTCATTATATCCTGAATATTTCGGCATACATTCAATGAAGCGGAACCTTCTTCTCAATGCAGAATCAAGAAGCTGAATAGATCTGTCTGCGGTATTCATTGTCCCTATAATCTTCATATTTGCAGGAACACCAAATTTTTGTCCCGAGTAGGGAAGAGTTACTGTAAGTTCCGTGTCAGGATTTGCGCCAATTCTTTTTGAGGGTTCTATCAGAGAAATTAATTCTCCAAAAATAGAAGCTATGTTTCCACGATTTATTTCATCAATACAAAAATAAATAATCTTTTTATTGTTAATTGCTGTTTGAATCTTTTCTGCTCTGTTTTCATCTTTTATCATTTCTTCAATGGACGAAAACCCTGCTAGTTGCGCTGCTCTCAGACATGCTTTAAAAAAGATTCCAGGTTCAACTTTATATTCAATTTGATTTTGTGGATTAACTTTAGCTTTAATTCCTTCTACAAATTCCTCATAGTTAAATGATTGATGAAAAGTTGTTGTTATAGTGTTTTCTTTGCGTTCTGCGTTATTTATATATTTTTGCTGAATTTCATAAGTCTTTCCTGTTCCTGGAACTCCATAATAAATTTCATTTGCTAAGTCTTCTGTCATGGTTGCTACCTCTTCTCGTATAGATGGAATTGCAAAAAGCGTTTGAGAACTTTTCTTATCATCAAGAATATTTAGTGTTTCTCTAATCTTTCTTATTATGTTATGTTGTTTTTCCGATGAATCAATTTTTGCGGCTTCATCCAGAATGATATTTACCATTTGTAAATTTGCGTGAAACAGATATCCTTGATTAACTCCACCATTTACATTTAATGGAGCATGATCGTTTGGCTGAGAGTTGATGAGAGCTGTCTTAATTGAATCTTTGTTGACAAAAGTTTTGAAATGAAATTGTTCAACATCGACTCTATATCCCTGCTCATTCCACTTATTAAATTCATCACTTTTAGGGCTTGAGGCTTTATAGTAATCATTTGTGGCTATTGCTATTCCAACAATTGTACCATTATATTGAATAATTGCATCACCTTTTTTTATGTCACGCATTGTTTCATGGTGCCAAACGCCATCACTTGGTGCCCACAAGCATTTTTGAGAATGTTCAATTTTATAAGTTTGCCGTTGTGAAACAAAAAAACAATTCATTTTTTATACCTTGTATTTTCATCCCTTTAAACCGACGTTTAAAATGCTGTTTTATTCTTTGCCCTTTGTAGTTTTTTTCGTTATCTTGAAAACATGACCTACGGATACATTCGTGTGAGCACAAACAGGCAGACTGTGGAAAACCAGCGCTTTGAGATTCTTGAGTTCTGCAAAAAACAGGGGATTTCTGTCGATTCGTGGATTGAAGAGACAATCAGCGGGACGGTTGAGCCTAAAAAGAGGGAGCTTGGTAAGCTGCTTGAAGGCGTAAAAAAGTATGACCTTATAATCTGCTCGGAGCTTTCACGGCTGGGGCGAAGTCTTTTTATGATTATGGC
>OCVV011243982.1_pt1 | contig 13385 bp, 26 predicted proteins | sample 1539721 | NCBI WGS metagenome assembly OCVV01 (sample SAMN02144230, study PRJEB22623) | gut metagenome | biome: sheep rumen | host: Ovis aries | place: New Zealand
GAAGAGATCGATGTTAATAAGGTCTCTAAGGCTTTACGTACTGCCGGTATTAATCTTAATGAGTTTTTAACTGGACAGCGCGGCCTTGATGAAATTTTCATAGAATTAGCTTCAAAGTGGGATTAGCTGGATATTGTGCAATAGAGATATATTGCTACAATGGCGGCAGGTTCTCGTCAGCAATCTCGTTTTATTGCTTTGATGTCTGACTATCAGCGTACTTAGGAGCTTACTAGTGCAGCAGAGAATGCGGCCGGCGCATCTATGGAGCAATACAATAAGACGCTTGAGTCCGTTTAGACGAAACTAAATAGATTAAAGAATGCCTGGAATGAATTTCTTATGGGTATTGCTAATGATAAAGCGATCCGTTTTGTATTAGATACATTAATTAATTTCTTAAATGGAATTAATAAGGTTACTGATAGTATTAGTGGCGGAAAAGGACTGATTAAATCAATTGCAAGTTTAGGTATTGCAATTGGTGGTTTAAAAGTTGGTGGTAATATTATTAAAAAGATATTTGGTGATCCTTCTGCGCACATTAAGGGTTTGGTTCAAGAAATTATTACTGGAATTAAATCTCCTAAGCAATCACACACTTTATATGGCGTGGGATAGTAGTGGGGGTCCGCTCTTGTAGATGGGATGTCATCAACATTTGATAATGTTAAACATTTATTCGCTCGTACTTTTAAAAAGAAACTTACTTTTGAAGATTTGGGCATAGATAAAGCAGAAGTAACAGATATTATTAATTCACATGATACGGGTAAAGTTGCTGAGTTATTTAATTTAAGCAGTGGAAAAACAAAATATCTTGATTCTTTAAATTAGCGTTTAAAAGAAGGACAAATCTTTTAGAAAGATTATGAAGCTGGATTAAAAAGAATTGGTGTAACTTCTGAAAAAACATTTGAAAATTAGCAATAGGCGTTAAATACGACTCGAATAGCCTGCCTTGGTTTGGGAGCTGCATTTACAACAGTAGGCACGATACTTGAAAAGACTCAAGGTAAATCTAATAAAGCAGCCAAGGCTTTTAAAACAATAGGAACTGCACTTATGAGTGTAGGAGCTATTTTGCCTGTGCTTAGTGGGGCTTTTTAGGTTTTTGGAATTTCTGTAACAAAAACCATTCTTGGTATTCCTATTATAGGCTGGATTGCAGCTGTTATTACTGCGGTTATTACATTAATAACTTTTTTAACTGATGCAATCGAGACTCCTGCAGAAGTAGCAGAAAATGCAAAAAAGGCTTTGGATGAAGCAACTGAAGCTGCCGAAAAAACCACAAATAAATTAAATGAATTAATTGATGCATAGACGAAATTAGCTGAAACAAAAGATAAATTTGAAGGTTTAACTCGTGGCACGGAAGCTTGGAGTAAAGCTATCGAAGAAAATAATGCCTAGGTATTAGAACTTTTAAGCAATTATAAAGAACTTGAGGTAGTTAATAAAGATGGCATTTTAACAATTACTAATATGGATAAAGCGATTGAAGCTTAGAATCAACGAAATCGTAGTGCTAGAGTTGGTGAGATTGGAGCTTAGATTAATTCTGTTGAAGCTTAGGTAGATTCTTATGTTGAAACCGTTAGTAAAGAAATTGGTACTAACTTATCTCAATTTTTTGTAAGTAGAGTTTTAAGCGGTATCGCCAATCAAAGAATAACTAGCCTCGAATAGATAGAGATTGAATATAATAAGGAACTTAAAAGAAATAATAATCAAGTTGAGGCAGTTGGACGTTTAGCTGATAATTTATCTTTTGAAGATTGGCAACGATATGCACAATCAATTACTTCAATGTACCACGAAATTGATAATTTTGAGCGTGCTTTAGGTGCGGAAGCCTCATCGCTAGCAGATTTAACTGAAGAACAGTAGAAATATATAGGAACAGTTAGTAATTTAGACAAAACAATTGATAATTTAGATATTGCATTATTTCAAAGTTATAGTAGTGATCATAGTAAATGGACCTCTCAGCAAAACGTAGAATATGACGAGTGGGCAAAAATGCGGTATGGATCGACCGCAAAAACACTTGAGAACGGAGATGTTATTACAGATGATGGAACAGTTTTATTTGATACGGCACGATCAGAATTTCTTAATCAAAAAATAGTTAATGAGTTGACAAAAGAAATAGAAAAAACTACTTAGGGTTTAATATCGTTAAGTAAAGGTAATACATAGGCAAAAGCTGCCGCGCGAGCATTTGAAGAGGGTGGAACTCTTCTTAATCTTGCAGATCTGTAGGCTATTGTAGGAAGTGACGTAAATCCGTTTGATTTGACTAGTACAGATGCTTTTAGGACTTATGCAGAACAAATTTATAACAAAAATGGTGGAGAAGCTTTAGGAAATAAAGAAGATTTTATTCGTAATCTTTCAGAAGCATTTTTTACCGCTTTAACAAATTATCGAAATGCTGGTGTTTCAGATACATCGTCTCTTTCTGGCGTTTCCGCTTCTGTTATTGGGGCTTTTAATGATAAATTTGAAGACTATATTCAAAATATTCTAAGTTTTGATAACATTATTAATTCTAAACTAAATGACATGGGTATTACAGAAGCTGGAGATATTACCAAAATTTTAAATACCTTAACTGGAACCGATTTAAGCTCAAGACGAGATATAGAATCTGTTACTGGCATCTTAGAAACTATGGGTTTAGACGTTGCTTCAGAAGAATGGAATAATTTTATAAACTTTATTATTGAACGTACTGGCGCGCTTGATGAAATTGATTTAACTCATTTTAAAGAAAATCTTGATAGCATTAAAAAGACTATTAGTGACTTAAGAAGTGGCGAACATAATAATATTTTTACTGATGAGGAATATGCCGCAATTCGTCCTTATGTAAATGATGAAGATTTTTAGGAAACTGCATATGGCGTAATATATGTCGGTGATGATTTTGAAAGTCTTGGTGATAAAATACAGTAGGCAATTAGTGATGGATTTGAGGAAACTTCTCGAATCTTAGAAAACAAAATAAATTTAGTTGATGTCTATGAACAAGCAAGCTCGGAAGCGGTTAGACAGGCTAGAGTCTCTGCTAGAAATTTATATGAGCAATTAGGATTAAGTTCGCGAGGTGTAAGTTTTGATTAGTTTTATACTAGTAGAGAAAATGAATATACTGCACGTGAAACTCTTAAAAATGTACTTCGAGCTTATGGAGAAGATATCAAATATCTTCAAATTCCTGGTCTTGTCGACCTTGCGAAAAATGGAGGAGTAGAAAATTTAAAATTAGAAGAGGTTGAAAATTATTTAAAATTAATTCAAGCTGAAGTTGCAAAATAGACTGAAAATGAAAGTCAATAGGCTAGCCTTGAAATTAGTAAAAGAATTGAAGGTGGTATTCAAAAATTAATTGATCAGTGGCAAGGAAATAATTATGATACAACAGCATTCGCGCAGTTAATTGAATAGCTTGATTTACCCAAACAAATAGCCAATTCTTTAACACAAGGTCTTCAAGATCTAAACGCTCAAGAAATTGGAAGTCGTTATAGAGCGGCAGAAGAATTAAAGATTAGAGAAAAAGAAGGCTTAAATTTAGATGAATTGACTGCTTTTGCTAATGCGCTAGAAAATACGAAAGATCTTGCTATAGATACTTCTATCGCAGTTGCTGCAGCAAATACAAAATTAAATACTGGTTTAAAAAGTATTATTGATTCGTATGAAACTGTTAATGAATTAATTGAGAATGGGCCTTTAGGTAAAGATTAGCCATTAGTTTTTACTAATTCAGAAGAATTTAAAAAATTTGATACGCTTAAAAAAGATCTTTAGATAGCTTTAGATTTACATGGGGATTTAAGCGATAGTTTCTTTGAGTCCGCAGAAAATATGGAATTATTACGTTAGGTGGCGAACGGTACGGTTGAAGAACAAGAAATTGCATTTGAAAAATTACAAAAAGCTGCGGCGTTTGATTTGGTTGCAAATGTTGATTTTGGAGAAGCTCAAGAGGAAGTAGATGGATTTTTAGATACTTTACGGAATCTTGAAATACCTGATTTAGAAGTTGGTGCCGTTCTTAAAGATGGACCTTTTCGCGCGGCATTAGATGGTCTGGCAAAAATAAGTAAAGAGGCTGCTCAGGCGATTGGTTCAGCGCTTGGCTTAAAGCAGAGTTATGTTAAGATTGGATCATAGGATATTTATGTACCATCAGACCCCAATGAAAATGATATTGGAGGCGGCGCGAAAGAGTTAGGTCTTGAGATGGGGTTAAAGAAAGTATCAGCACCTATTTATGAATTATAGTGGGTGTCTACCGGATCAGGGAAAACAGATTTTAGCGGATTAGATAAAAATCGTGACGATAATGGTTCTAAAACCTCCAAATCTGGGTCAGGTTCTTCTTCAAAGCCAAAGCAATGGAAAAATCCTTACGATGAACTTTACAACCTCCAAGAAAAAATCAACTCTGCGCTTCGTGAGCGCGAACGCCTTGAACATCGCTATCAAGATATGTTAAAAGACCATACAAAAGTTGCTCAGGATCTCACAAAAAATTCTTATGAAGAAATTGCTTCACTTAAAAAGCAATTAGCGCTTCAAAATCAGATGTTATCTGGTCGTTAGAAGCAAATGAAAAAGGTTTTAAGCGAAACCTACGAAGATAGTGAAGGAAATCGTCGTACTTATTCTTCTATGGGCGTTCAAAAATATGGATGGTATGAAGCTAAAACTCAAACAGTTCATATTGAATGGGATAAAATCAATTAGGTAACGGATGAAAATCTTGGCGGTGCTATTGAAGCTTATATTTCTCGATTAGAAGAGATTCGAGATAAAATTCAAGATACTGAAGATGCAATTGAAGATGCAAAAGATTAGCTTTTAGAAATCGTCGAACGCGGTAAAGAAGAGTATATTGATTTTGAACAACAAATTTATGACGCTCTTATTAATCAACAATAGAAAAACATTGAAACTCTTGAGAACATTAATTCTTCTATAAAAGAAGCTGCGGATAAAACAATTAATGCCATTCAAGACGAAATTGAAAAAGAACGTCAGGCGCGCGAAAACGAAAAAGCACAAGAAGATATTTATGACAAAGAAATGCGTCTTGCATATCTGCAGCGTGATACTTCTGGCGCGAACGCATTAGAAATTCAAAAACTGCAAGAAGAAATTCAAAATGATCAATTGTCTTATCAAGACAAAATAATTGATCAAACGATTCAAGAAATGCAAGACGAAGCTGCTCGCGCAGAAGAACAACGTCAAGCTGAAATTGATTTGTTAAATGCGTAGTTGGAATGGGATCAGGAGCATGGATTCTACTGGAGCCAAGTTGAAGCTTTAATTCAAAGCGGCATGAACTCTGATGGTAGTTTAAAACTTGATAGTGAACTTGATTAGTTATTAAAAGATACTGAAGGGCCACTTAGTAAGTTTGGTGATATTAAATGGAAATAGGATTTGGCTCGTTAGATTGCTTCTGCTATGCAAGGTCGCGCTAATTGGGAAATGAGTGTTGCAAAAGAAGCTGGTGAAATGACTTTAGCTAATGGAACTAAACTTTCATATAATGCTAAAAATGATAAGTGGTATGATAGTAAAGGTAAAGAATATACAAACTTTAATTGGAATTCTGAAGCGGATGCTTTTACAGCATCAAAAGTAAAAACATCTAGTACATCTTCAACCACGTCTACATCATCTAGCAAGTCTGCTTCTTCATCTGATTCTTCAGTTAAGGCTTATACTGTTAGAGATGGAGATAGTTTATGGACGATTGCGGCTCGTGAATATGGCGATGGCAACAAAGCTTATGATATTGCTCGTTATAATAATATTGGTAATGCTGATATGATTTATACAGGTCAAGTCCTTAAGCTTCCGAAAAAATTTGCGAAAGGTGGTCTTGCTGATTTTACTGGTCCTGCTTGGCTAGATGGTTCAAAGTCACATCCAGAAATGGTATTAAATGCGGCCGACACACAAAATCTTATCACGCTTAAGAATGTATTAGCTGCAATTCTTCAAAATGATACCAACGCCGCGAAGAACAGTAGTGGTAATAACTATTTTGATATTAACATTCAAGCAGATATTGATTCTGATTATGATGTTGATAGACTTGCGGATCGTATTAAAAAACAAATTTATGACGATGCTTCATATAGAAACGTGAACGCCATTAGTTATATTAGATAATTTAAAATCGGTGTGGGGCCTCTTTTGAGGCCCCAAGATCGCCGAGATTTCTATTAATTTTTCTACTCTATTTTAGAGATTAAAGGAGAAAAAGGATAATGGGTTATTATGGAGATTTCATGGGGTTCCAATTTGGTGAATATCATAGTCATGATCTTGGGTTGGTAAGAGTTAGTGATGGAAGCCGGTATATAGACCCATCAATTCCTAATTTTACCGATACCACTACTAAGATACCTGGCGGCGATGGCACCTATTATTGGGACTCTTTTTATTCATAGAGAAATTTTAACATTTAGTGTGCATTTGATAATTTAACTGAAACATAGATTAGAAAAATACGTTAGGTTTTTAACGCTAAAGCTGAAGGTTGGCTTATTTTTGATGAAACACCTTTTAAAAAATATCGAGTTAAAATGTCGTCTCCTCCGCAATTGAAATATGTTGCTTTTGGAGAAAGTCCAACAAATCGTATTTATAAGGGCGAGTTAGATTTATTATTTGTGAGTTATACACCTTATGCCCTTAATACTTTTAAATATTTAGATCAAGCTACTTATATTAATGCGGCTGGAAACACGACTAATTACCCCAATAAAAATGAGTGGCAAGATTCTGTTTAGCTTGTTAATTCTAATAATTCTTATATTTCTAAAACAGCTACCAATACGTTTTATGTATATAATCCTGGAGATGTAGCAACTGATAATTTAATTACTTTTTCTGCGCCGCCATCTGCCGCGACCATGACTATCAATTATGTACGACAGGGTGGATCTACTAATTATTTAGGACAATTAGTATTAGATGGAATTGTTAAGGCTGGATCTGACTCTAGTATTGTGGTTGATTCTGCCAAGAATTTAATTTATGGATTGGATTCTTCTGGCGCGCAAACTGGTAATTTATATAATAAATATGTCACAGCAGGGGACTTCTTTAAAATTGCTGTATCATCTGTATAGCCGCCAACTAGTCGAAGTGTATTAGATTATGTACAGTGCGCGACGAGATCAATTACTGTTGATTATAACTATTTATACTATTAATGGAGATTTAAATGGCTAAGGATAAATATGAAATCTCATTATGGGATGATATATTCGTTTCTGCAAGTGGCACTATTCCTGGCCATTATGAGGAACAAAGAATTGCCATCATCGGATCGGATTCAATGACGGCATAGTGCCGCGCGATCGAACCAAAATTTGTATAGAACATTAATGGTAAAAACACTTTAACCTTTAAAATGTTTTATACTTATCACGATGAATTAACTGGCGAAAATTATTAGAATCCATTTTTAAATTTATTGGTTAACGAAAGAAAAGTTAAGGTTAATTGGTATGGTAATTGGTATGATTTGATTATAAAAAATATTCAAGAATCATCTAATGGAAAATCGGTCGTTTATACTTGTGAAGATGCTAACATAAATGAATTGGCTAAATCGGGTTTTGAAATTGAATTTGATGATGAGTTAAACGACGAAGAATTCACAAATTAGGGAACTGCGCAGGAACTTGTTGCGGCTACCTTAAGTGGCACAGATTGGGCGTTAGATGAAGACAGTTCAGATACCATTTAGCAAACAAATGAAGAGCCAACCTTTGAATTTGTTTTAACTGCTGCACTGTCACCTGTTACTGATTAGACAACGGAACAAACTGGAGTGACTATACCTAGTGGTGCTACTATTTTAGTATATTATTCACAACTATAGACCTTATATGATGGAGATGTAAATAGAGTTGATCTTCCAAAATTATAGTTTGCTTATGCGGCGGAATATAGTCGGGAAGTAAATAGTGAATTAGTTGTTAACGCACATTGTTATGAATTTGCTAATAATAGTACCTATTGTGAAAAAATTAATTCACAATTAAACTTACATATTGGCAGTATGATATTGACTTGCGGCGCCGTTTCAGATCGTTATCGCGCGAAAAGACTGATAGAATCCATCAAAATGGTAAAGGATAGCTTAACAGGAAAAACTTGTTATGTTTATAAAGCTTTATCGAATGGTAGCGGCGATTATGCTGGAAAAATTTCTGCTAATGATATTATTTATAAATATGTTGGTTCTGATTTTGGTACAGCAAATTATATAACCAATATTGTTGCAAATTCAAACAATTTTCTATCTACTGATGGTTGGAACGGTGATGATACACATTTGGTTGGATTTACAATTTATCCAATTTCTAATAATGCTTTACCAGAACATTCTTATATCACCATTCCCGCGCAATCAAATGCATATGTTCCTTATTATAATGATGGGATGCGTGCTAATTCACAGTATTTTTCATAGGGTGTGGTTTAGGGCGAACAATATGTAGTAAGAATTAAAGCTAAAACTGATTTAAGTTCTGCTAATTATGCTCAATTAGGAAACAATTTAAAAATTAACCCAGAGATTAGATAGTGGTATTTTCCTGAATCAAGTAATTATCGACAGCCATTAAACAATGGTATTGTTTATTTTTCTGCAGCAAGTAGTTCCGGTACTTTTGTTGATGATTGGATAGAATTTACATTTGAATGTAAGAATTCTTTTAGTGGAGCAGATATTTATAGTAAACGAATTGGCTTTTTCTTAAATATCTAGACAGCAACACAGTTGTATATAGAAGAAGTTCAACTATTTAAATATATTACAGATAAAAATAATACTCGTATTAATCCAGGTGAATTTGATAAAGAAGGAATTGTAAAAACAGTTTATACTTATTACAATTTTACTAAAGCTAGCGCCGCTCTTGATGGCGCGAATAACTTAACTGAATATGAATTATATAAAGGCACTAGTGATTGGAACGGAAATATTGGTAGTTCCACTATTGAGCCTGTTAAAAATGAAAATTTCGTAAAAATTCGTTCAATTTCAGTTAAGAATTCTAATCGATTTAATATTTTATAGTCTATTGCTGAAACATTTTAGTGTTGGATAAAATTTATTGTGCCGCACAATGAGGAAACAGGACAATTAATTTATGTAAACGGAGTTCCAACTAAAAAGGTTAGAATTTTAAGTTCGATTGGAGTAGAGCGCAATATTGGGTTTGTTTATGGAATTGACTTACAAACAATTTAGCGCACCATTGAATCTAATTCAATTGTGACAAAAACTATTGTTAAGGCTAATAGCAATCAATATGCGGAAAATGGTACTTGCCGTATTTCGCGTAGTGAATTTAATATTCCACGTACAGATTTTATCTATAATTTTGATTATTATATAAATCATAGTTTATTAGATGGAACTGAGCTTAATAAAGACTTATACTTAAAAACCATAGCTGATGAGGCAGCCGCGAGTGTATTACCGGAAGGGTATTACTATTGGATGAATAAATGGAATTTAGAGTATGAAAGTCTTGCTCTTTTAATTGCAAAATATCAGATTACAGTATTAGAAAGTGAGGCTCGATTAAAAGCATTTTCTACCGCTGTTGATGCCGCGAATGATACTGTTATTAATTATTAGCGTTAGATTTGTAATTTAGCAAAATTATCAGATAGACCATATACTGATGATGAAGTAAAGAAGTGGATTAATAACCATAAAGATGAAGCTTAGGTACAACCAATTCTGGCCGCGATCGTAAGCTAGACTAATTTAAGAGATTAGTATTTAGCATCAAGTTAGGCTTTAACAAATTCAATTAGTAGTTATAGTTCTGAAATTAATAATTTTAATGAACGAAAGAGCGAATTAGAGCATTATATAAAAACAAAATCTACTGCTTTTTATAAGAAATATGCTCGTTTTATATCAGAAGGCTCATGGATTGATGAAAAATATTCTGATGATAATTTATATTTCTTGGATGCAACTTCAGTAGCTTATACTTCTTCTCGTCCGAAAGTAACTTATAATATTTCTGTTTTAAGACTTACTGGACTTGAAGGATATGGACTAAAAGATTTCGCACTTGGAGACATCGCATTTGTACAAGATACTGAATTTTTTGGATATACTTATCCAATTATTAATAATGTTCAAATTAAAACTCCATACAAAGAATAGGTCTTAATTTCTGAAATTACTTATAATTTTGATGATCCATCTAAAGATAGTTTTAAAGTCCAAAATTATAAAACATAGTTTGAAGATTTGTTTCAGCGTATCGCCGCGACTACCCAAAATTTACAATATGCTAATGGGTCTTATGAAAAAGCAGCTGGAATCGTAGAAACTGATGGTACTATTAATGCAGAAACGTTAACTGCCTCAATCGCGGTAAATGCGAATGTATTAAATCATACTTCTCTTAACTAGTCTGTTATAACCGATGAATAGGGTGTAACAGTTACTGATTTAACCGATCCAGCAAGAGTAGTACGCATCACTGCAGGTGGTGTTTTTATTTCAACTGATGGTGGTAATACATGGAAGAACGCAGTCCGTGGGGAAGGTGTAGCAACTTAGTATTTAACTGCAGGATCTATTAATACTTCTATTATTTAGATTATGGATGGAGAGTATTCTGCTTTTAGATGGGATATGCATGGTATTAGTGCATATGATGCGGCTTATGATAGTTCTACTCCACCGCGCGCGATTGGTTATAATCTTGGTAAGTTTGTAAGATTTGATCATTTTGGTATATATGGTATCGATTAGCAATTGGCTAGCGAATATAGTCCATTAAATGAAGACTAGATTTGGGATGACGCTAAATTTGGTTTAACCTGGGACGGATTTTTTGTTAAAAATAAATATAGTAATCATTACGTTGAAGTTTCTAGCAAAAATGATATTGCAGTTGTCGATACTTCTGGAGCATAGTCAATTGATCGTGTAAAAATTGGTAAGCTTGATGATAATTCATTTGGTATTCAGTTAAAAGATTCTGCAGGCTCTAGCGTGATGCGTACTGACTCAACTGGTTAGTTATGGCTTGATAATGCACTTTATGTGTCACGCAGCAATTCAAATTATGATGTTGCTATAGGTGCTTTACCTTCAGATTCTTATGCCGTCAATAGCGCGGGCGCAAAATAGGTTATTAATTCAACTGATAAATTTATTGTATATGAAGATGGTTCTATGCGCGCGACCGATGCATATTTTGAGGGCACTGGTTCATTTACTGGTGCGATTTATGCAACTTCTGGAAAAATTGGTAATTTAGAAATTGGTGACATAGAAACCTCTGTTTATTAGGTAAGAATTGAAAGTAATAGCGGCACGATTTTTAGACCTGAGTCTTCTGACAAAATTTTAACGGCTAAGCTTTATAAAGGTAATAGTGAAGTTACTAATGGAACAAAAACATATCAATGGCTTTTAGACGGATATTCAATTACTGGTGCAACAAGTGCAACTTATACTGTAATGAAAAGTACGTTTGGTGACAATGCAGTACATACTTATGATTGTGTAATTACATATACGCCACCAACTGGAGGTTAAAATGGCAGAGAATTATAAAGGTTCAATCACTTTAGCTTCTGTCGAAAATGGGTAGGATGGCGCGCCCGGTGCTCCTGGCGCGCCAGGAGCAGCTGGGGTTGGAATTGATACTACAGCAACTGTTATAAAGTACGCGGTAAGTGATAATAATACGGCTCCGCCATCGAGCGGCTGGAATACATCTTGGCCATCTAATATACCATAGGGGTCTTATTTGTGGACTTGGACACATTTGGTGTATACTGATAGTACTTCTTCAGATGATTATACAGTCGCTTACCAAGGTGAGGATGGCTCAGAAAAACTTATTATCGAATCTTCTGATGAAAAGATTTATAAATTTTATACTTCTTAGGGTAATAAACAATATAGTCCTGAAGAAATTACATTATGGGTCCATAATACTGGTACAAGTGATTTATTAGTACCGGGGACGGATTATGATCATGAGTTAGGATTAATTGGTACTGATGTTAATGATTATAAAAATTTATGGAACTTTTTTAATCGCCTATATGGTAATGTAGGTACTGATGCAGAAGGTCATCAAACTGGTCGCGTTTTAGAATTAGTTCGTGAAATTTCTAATAACCAAATAAAATTTAAAATAGATGTTTTAAGTGAATTAGTGTTAGAAATAGGAACTGGAAAAACATCCACGGCGGATGCTCAATTATTTGAAAATTTACGGAGCATTTTATATAATAATAATTATTATCTTAACTTTCGAGTATACACTCATTCGAGCAATATTCCGCCAGTAGCTTCGGATTTATTGATACAGAAGCCTATTGGAGTAGAATTTGGTACTTCTGATGATATGGCTTAGTTTGGTTTAACTGCCGCAAGTATCAATATGCTTGTGCGAGATAGTAAATTAACTTTTGACGCAGAAGGACTACATATTGAAAATGGAGCTTTCGATATAACAGATGTAGGCTATCATTCTAGCTATCCTACCGTAGAAGAATTTAATAATAGTAAAACTGATTATTATATCTACAACGAAGGCTCTGATACCTACACCCAATGTACCAATAGCACTATTTATGATGCGAATACTTAGTATTATACTTATGGCTCTTTAGAATTATTAGCTTATGATCCGACACTTCAAACTTTACGAGTTAATGGCAGTGGTAGTTTTACTGGAAGAATTGAAGCAACAGATGGTTATTTTAGCGGTGAATTAAGAGGTGCTTCTGGCACTTTTGAAGGGTCTATTTAGGCCAATAGTGGTGAAATTGGCGGCTGGGTTATTAAAGAAAATGGATTATATTCAACCGCAACAGATGAAAATGAATCATCATTATTAGAACTACTTGGTGCTGAAGGCATTATTAATGCTTAGACCATTAATCTTGGTACTGGCGCGCATATTAATAATTATATATAGCTTGGAAATAATGCTATTTTATATAATCCTGACAACGCTAATGGAAGAGTTTTAAGTTCTGGTGATATTTTATTATTGAATAATGGACAACTTTAGTTAGGTGATCTTTTATTAGACGGCGCGCAATCAACGATAAATGGTAATAATTGGTCAATTGACCCCGAATTTGCTAGGTTTAAAAATGTTGACATATCAGGAAAAATTTCTTCTGCTGTTTTTGAAACGACTTCCGTTTCTGCCGTCGGTGGAATTATGCTTTTTAAAACTTCTTATAAAGTAGAAAGTTTTAATAATACAACTATAATTTTAGACACTAAATATAATGGAATTGTTGGTGATAAGGTTTATTTAACTAATGCA
>OCVV011265956.1_pt1 | contig 13381 bp, 15 predicted proteins | sample 1539721 | NCBI WGS metagenome assembly OCVV01 (sample SAMN02144230, study PRJEB22623) | gut metagenome | biome: sheep rumen | host: Ovis aries | place: New Zealand
GGGTAGTTACGATACCATGTCGGATCTGGTCAGTTCCCCAACCAGAATAGACAATGTATAATATGGCACATGATCACTTGCCAGATTGTACATTACCAGAAACGACAAAAAAGAGAGGCCCGGAAAGCTCCGAACCTCTGCAGCGGTTTCGCTTATTCATCCAGCCAGCATTCGGCCATGAGGACATGTCCTCCCTCGTCCGTGATCATGGCCTGCACATAATCCGTTTCGCTGTGCTGGCCATAGGCATATGCGCCAAGATAGGCATGGTATGCCTGTTTCGCCTCTTCATAGGATGCTTTTACTACGATTCCTTTATCTACCTGGCCCCCGGTTCTTTTGATCTGGTGAAGAAAAAACATCGTTTTTTACCTCCAATTTTTATTTATGAATTCACCGTAATTTTACGGTTAATCATATCCACAAACATAACTTCGATGGATCCATCCGGATCTGTATTGGTTACTTTTAAGGTTTTGGTTCCGGCTGCTGCAATCGTTAGATTTGGCGCGTTAATGAGAGTATAGCACGATACGTTCCCTCCTGAAGCTGCAGAAATGGAATAAATTCCATTTCTGTTTGCATTCAAACCAGCCGAAAACATAACCGCCCTTGTATTATTTGGTATAGTAAAATTCTGGCTGCTATTAGCAGGGATTGCATATGATGTAAAATAGGCCGTGTCTATTTGATTATTCAAGGATACAATATTTTCTTTGAGGCTGTTTAAACCTCCATTACTGTCCGACGTGACCATTGCAGCAGTTATAGCAGTATTTGCTGGAATTGCTTCATTAGAAATATACATTCCTTCTGCAAGTGTTGCATGGTTTTTGATATAAACATACTGGCCTGCTCCAATGGACATATGATCTGCTCCGTCTGCTACAATGGCAATTCCTGCCTGGGTATTATCTACTCTCTCTCCCACATCATATATTGCATCATTAACAACATCGAGCGCGTCCGAGATTGTGAGCGGATCTTCTTCAGCAGCCGGAATATCCTCTCCGGTCAGATTTACAATACCGGTTTTATTGTTTACGCTGACAACACCGGCGCTCTCCGGAATATCACCGCGAGTCAGAAACTTAAGCCGTTGCGTTCCGGAAATCAAATATGCTCCGTCCGGCCTAAACTCGATTCCAGACAGCAGCCCGGCAGCCCCTCTATAAATATTCCACTGTTCCTCAGTCACATCCGGCAGCTGGATCCTGGCATCCTGATATAGAATCACTTCTCCCGTCTGGCCATTAACAGACAGCACGCCCAGATTTTCCAGCCGTTTAAATTCTTTGATTATCCAATCAAGATTTATTTCATGAAAATTTGTATAGGGAAATTCACTAAACAATCGGATCACCTCCATAAATACATTATATGCATTTTTAATCAATAAACAAGAATACAGAACCGCCGTTTAAAATCCTGCGTGATATAGTCGATCACATTAAAGCGCTCCGCGACTTCAAGTTCAGAAATGGCCATCTGCTGCGAAGTTGTGACGCCTATATTACCGCTAATATGGCTTTCCCGAGAAAATGTATCCTGGATCTTTTCCCCGTGGGTGATTGTTCCGGAATCCTCTATTTTCTCCCCATGAGTGATTGTTCCGGAATCCTCTATTTTCTCCCCGTGGGTTACGGTTCCGGTATCCATTATTTTTTCACCGTGGGTGATTGTTCCGGAATCAGCGATTTTCTCTCCATGTGTAATCGTCGCGTTTTTTGTTTCGTCCTCGCTTCCTTCCGTTTCTGTTGACACTGTAGACGTATCATTAATTATAGTTGTTTCTGTGCTTTTATCGTGAGTTACAAGAGAAGTAGAATCATAAGCAGCTATTTCGTTAGTTGTGGTTTTTGTAGGTCCTCCGGAGTTTGTGGTTGTGCTTGATCCGGAGGCTGTGGTTTCTCTGCTGTTTGTTTCTGCTGTGGTATCTGCTCCGGAATGCTGCCGTGTGTTTTCTGTAGTATCGGATCCGGAGTGCTGGCTCGTGTTGCTGGTATTATCTGTTCCGGAGTGCTGGCTTGTATTACTGGTATTATCGGTTCCGGAATGCTGTCTACTGTTTGTGGTGTTATCAGTTCCGGAATGCTGCCGGGCGTTTGATGTGCTTTCCGTCTCGGTTCTGTTATAGTTTTCAATCGGATTATATTCAAGTAAACTCGTTTGATAGATTCGTTCCCATGTAAACAAGCGAGTATTAGACCAAAGATTAATAGCAGTTTTCATAAATCCGGGAGAAGGATAAACGACTTCAAGTTCTGCCGTTTCCAGAACAATGTTATTAATCACTTTATTTCGGTCTAATCCCGTTGGCAACACCATAGAATCAAAAAGCGTAGAATCGTAATCATACAGACCCATTAATGTTAGCATTGCCATAATCGGACACCTCCTCCGTCATGGGATCCACCCTCCAGTCAACAGAAACATTTATACCGTCAAACATTTTATTAACATTTGCAGTGGTTCTCTTTAATTCTTCCAGCCACATTTCCGCCCTGTTTTGTGTTTCAACGTTGTTAGCGTTTACTTCGTCAGTAATCAATCTTTCTCGTTTATCCGTGTTTGCATTCGGAATCCCGACTTCCGTGTCGAAACGCGCTTCGATTTTCCGCATATCAGCAAGAATAGAATCCGAAATATACATCTGTTTTACATTTGCAGCGAAAGGCTCCCACATCGGTTTGCCGGTATCGTCAAAAAGTGATTTATCCACATATACGGCAGGTTCCCCGGATGCTACTTTATCAAACATCTTTTTTAGGCTTTCTGCCTGTGTTTTATTCTGAGCGGGGAAAACCACTGCGGAATGAGTATTCAAGAGATTAATAGCGACCGACTGAGAGCAAAGCGCCATCAAATCAGCGTAATAATTAACTATATCCATAATCCCGGAATAATCCGGCTGAAATTTGATGATCTCACAATCAGTCCCGATATTTTTCTTAAGCGCCGGGAGAAGTGGATTAGAGATAATAACATACGTTGGATGATAAAAAACATTATACCCACCCAGCGCGCCCCACTGAGGAATAACACCAAATTTATCTGTATTCAGCACCGCCATATAACCATAGCAGTACAGGCCATAAAGGAAATAGTCATGATCCCAAGTATCCGGAAGTGTCCACCGATAAACTGACATTGCTTTCTGCAGCAGATACTTTCGAAAATACCTTTGCAGCCTTGTGTCTTTACAATGGACAGTAGACGGGGAGAAGCTGCCGTTATAGATATTTTTTGTCTGATAGTCTACCGGAATTTCATACATATTTTACCACCCTTTCCTTTTTCAATTTGCTCATAAAGAACAATAGCCAAGTTGGAATCTCCGGCTCCGGTTCTGGCCCCGGTCCCGGTTCTGCCTGCGGATCTACATAAACGACAAACGCGCAATAGTTCCAGGCCTCCGGATCATATTCCGAGGAATGCACACCACCGCCCGGGACGCTGGCCCCATCTCTCCCGCCGGATTGCATAACCTGATTGTCACCGCAATATATCCCGACATGAACAAAATTTCCTACACCGTCCCCGCGGTATTCATCCGGAATCGCGGGCGGGCCATCCTCCCCGATCTGATGAAATAGCAGTGTTCCTGCCGGAATATATCCATAGGTTTCAATGCAATTTTCGATTGTGTCCTGATACCATAATTCAAACGTGGGATATTGCCCATTTGGGTCTGTTGTTGGAAATGTGACTGTGCTTCTCCAAATACTATTAGTTCCCAAGGTTAGATTTTTTCCTGCAGCAGCTGGAATATCCCGCCATACTCTATTAACGAAATGGATACAATCGCACTCTTTATAGGGAATGTATTGCCCATCATAAGCAAGGGCCAGTTGCGAAAATGCCTCCCCAGTGATCCATCCTTCCGGAGTAGGTCCCGGCCCAGGTCCCGGCCCCGGCTCTCCCTGAAAGTATTCATACCAATAGCGCGCGTTATCTTTTCGATTGTCTACAACTGAATACGTTACTTCATAGTGCAGCATCCAATAATAAGCCAAGTTTTCCGGTGTGTCCGTGGATGCCGCGTATTCTTCAAAAGTCATGTGGTGATGTGCGGAAGTCTGAGTTTCTGTATCTTTCCATTTTGAATTTGATTCAAACTCCCATAAAAGGCGCTCCATTTGTATTTCGCCTTCGTACCATTCGGACCCGTGACGATATGCATATGAAACAATTTGATTAGCTATTGGCTCCGCGCTGGATAGTCCTTTCCATTGTACAAGCCCATACGCGGGAGATGTTATACTTAGGGCATACTGATTTGATATATCTGCAAGCGTATTTCCGCCGTTTGGGAATTGTCCTTTAGGATCCACATCAGCGGGATTTAGCCAGGATTCCACCTGCATGTTTCCGATCATTCCCGCAATAGCGTTTAGAGTCCAAATACCCGAAAATGTATTATAGACATTTGTCGCGTTTGTTTTCTGGTACTCACTCGCCCCGCCTGCCGTTGGACCTATTTCCGAGCTTCTCGCTGATATATACCAACCATTGGATAATATAGCACTCATTCGTAATAGAAACCCTCCGACATATAGTTCTGTATATCCTGCAGCTCCGGCAGCAGTGCGGAAATAGCCGGCCTTGCATCCGCGCATTTTACAAATCCGGAGAGTGTATTAATGGTAAGTCTTTTTCCGCATGGTCTGCCGAAATCAGTTATATTCTCATCACTGATCTGTGTACACTGAAGAACAGCTATATATTCCGTGATCTGCTGGATAAAAGATCCATTCGCACCCGCGTGGGATTCCTGGGGGAGTAATGACCCAATAGCGGATGCAACCCCGGAAAGCACTCCGCCGATATTACCAGTAATTGCAGATGTAACGACACCAACAGCGGACCCGGCAGCACCTAATACATCTTGTATGATCTGACCAAGTGAAATTGGAATGCCGAATTGCGCTGTTCTGCTGCCTGCTACACTTTTAATTTCTCTCGCAACTGATCCGTCATTAAAATTAATGATAATCTCCGCTTTGCCTGTGATGTGATCTATATAAACTGGAGCCTCAAGATGCCGACCGGCTGCAAGATATGACATATCCACAGGAATAGCACCGAACGGCGGAATATATAAGGTTAATCTGCTATAAGGTGCATAGTTTAAATATGTTCCTCTGCTGGCCTGCGGATGCTGCGGAATTGTAGCGGTCACATATCCCTTTTGTGCTACGCTTGTAACTACAAGACCTTCGATCCCCGTATCCCAATAGCCCAGCCATATATCCTCCGCGCTGCCATTGGAAAAGGATTCAACCCCGAAAGGAAACCACATACAAGACGTTAGATACTGCAGCGGATTAAAAAGAGATTTAACTAATGCAGTAGTTATATCCTCTATTCCGAAGTTTTCGATAAAAGTGTCTGAAAGCATCGCTTCTATCAGATTTTTAAATATAACGGGAGTTAGCGCATAATAAGTGGTAGCGCCAATTCTTCCGGAAGTTCCTCCGTTAATAATTCCGATAACGTAAGTTCCCCCGGATGGAGCTACTCTGTTCCATGCACATGCAAGCGAGACAAACCGATTAGAAAAATTTGTTTTTCCGGGATAATATGTATCTATGATGGATAAATCATAGTTAGAGGCGGATCTTTCGACCGTGCATGTTGTGGCTCCGATCTGGGTTTTGTAGCTTGCCAAAACGTCTACACTTAAGCTTGCTTCCCAAACACCATTTAAATACTGCCAATCTGTTATAAAATAATATCTGGCCAGTGTCGGAATATAAACATAGTTGAAACTCCGCGCGTCCGGCCGGATTGTGGTAATCCGAGGATTAATCACCCCGGTTTCTTCTTTAAATTGGATGGTATAATTAATCCCGGAGCTTGTTTCCGGCCTCGCTGTTGAATTGCGTTTTTTAGCAAACTGGAAAAAATAAGCATCCATATTTTCATCATCCTTTAATCAAAAAACGGGGAGAGGAGAATTTTTCCTCTCCCCGGAATAAGGGGAATTAGTCCAGCAGCAGCACGGCAGCTTTTTCGGTATTATCCATAAACACCTTCTGTTTGCAGTGCAGCCAGATGTTCCGATAGAGGCCATTTGCGTTGACGGGAGTGGAAAGCATCCGCCGATCCAGCAGCGCATAACCCATAGCATCTTCGTCAAACATAAGCCCAAAGATTCCCGCCTTACTGGTAGCGGATCCGGTCACAACCGCCCCGGCTGCGCTGGTATAAGTCGGAGTAACGTTTACCGCGTCAGGAGTTTTGATCGACTGCCAGAAATTCACGGATTCAACATCCGCATAACGGAGGAAAGAATCATGATATGTATCAGCCAGCACGCGGGCATCAAACTGATGGCGCGCGGGAGAATACAGATAAATTTTCTGATTCTGTTCGGGAGTATGCCGGAGTACCGGCTTTCCAGTGATTACCGTCTGATACATCAGGGAATTTTCTGTCATAAGGTCGGAGATCTGAGCAACTCTGGAGTATACCCACTTCATGAAAGCGGGAAAATTATCCGGGGCGTATACGCTCTGAGCGGTAAGAGTCAGACCTGTCTGGGCGTTATATTCTGTTAGCAGATGGACAACCCGGTTAGAGTCATTTTCATCAACAAGGGCGCCGATCATATTAGCGACAAGGCCGCGGGCGATAGCATCCCGGCTCATTTCCAATCGGTTGGAAAGGTTAGTCATAATCAGGGACAGGAAGCTGCCCAGCTCATCAGGGGACCGGAAAGCGGTTTCAAGCTGGTCCTCCGTAATAGTCACATGGTCCGCATAAACAGACTGGCCATAAAAATTGGTCTGCAGAACATTCGGCTTTTTAATTTTCCACTGATCCACCATTTCACCGAGGCCATCAGCGGGAGACTGACTCGCGTCATAGGTCACCGGATATTTATATGCTTCATCATCGGCCCAATCAGAATCAGCGATGGACAGTTTCCGCATATATCCGCCCCACCTGGGGAGATCCTTTTCAAGCCCCGCGAATTTTGCAGAGTAGGGACGGATTGCAAAAATCGTTCTGCTGATAACGTTAGAGATTGCATTCATCACCGCATCGCGGTTAGCATTTAACGCAATCTGACCGACAGAAACAAATTCCGCTGTGTTGGTGGGTGTGATCTGATTTTGTCCCGTTGCCTGAGATACAATGGAATTCAAAACCGTTGCGATCTGCTGAAAAGTCATAGTGTTTACACTCATTTGGTTGAATCCTCCTTTTTATAGTCTGGCCGGATAATTCCAGCAAGAATATTTTCGACCGATTTATCATCGGCTGAAATTTGATCTACGGACGCGTTTTTGATATTAGCAGCTTGAAGCTGTTTCTTCAGATTTTCCACTTCAGACTGCAGCGCGGTAATTTGTGGATTTTCTTCCGGTTCCTGGGCTTCTGCCTGTTCCGGAGTCGCTGCCTGATCCGGGGCAGCTGCCTGTTCCTGATCCGGAGCAGCTGCCGGAATGGTTCCATCATCGGATAGACTCATGATCTGCTCCGGAGTAAATCCGTAATTCATCAAAGATTGAAGCTGTTCAAAACTTGCGATTTTCATTTGATACTCTCCAATTCTGATATTATTGCTTTTAACTTTTTAATAACATCCGCCACCGTTGGCACATCTTTATTATCTTTATTTTTTGAATTATAGTCAAGCATTGATAAAAGCGTTACATGCGTCCAGCCGTTCAGATTCTTTGCCCATTGCACTCCGCCGGTGCTGGAGTGAATAACGCATTTATCCGGCTTTCCGATATAAATTCCGACATGATAGAAATTCCCAAGCCCGTCTGTATATCCTCGTTCCTCTTCCCCGTTATCATCCCGCATTTTAAAAACGAGCGCGCCGGGAGGAATGCAGCCATATTTCTTTCGGCATTCTGCAATGGTTCCGCGCCATTGGTAATAGTAGCGGAACATGCTATTACTTCCGCGCCAGTCATAAACTGTTCCGTTAGATTTTCGAATGCCGGAATCTTTCAATACACGTTCTACAAAACCCTGGCAGTCAAGCGTAGTATAAGGGATCCCAATATATCCGCCATTCTCCGCCCGATCCGCGAATTCCGCCCCCGTCAAGACTTCTCACCATCCAGTTTGTCAATCAGTTTTTGCATGACGATCGTATTATTATGGATTGCCTCAGTCATTTTTAATTCTGATTCTTTATGTTCTTCCCGTTCCTTATTCCATAGCCAAAACGTAGCAATTAAACAAGACATTGGAATTCCGAGATTCTGAACCACCGTGATAATATCCTGCATATAAACACCCCGCACAATTAAAAAATAAGGGGTAATTGGTACTCATGACCGCGCCCGATCTTCCCCGCTCTTCTGGAGCTTGCGTAGGGGATACCAACTACCCTTTATTATTATAAGGATATTTTACTATAAATCAATTAACCAACAACATCAAAATCAGAATACCGATTGCCCTTCTTACTGGTTGTCAGCTTGATAACAATTTCCGGCTTCTCTTCATCCGGGAGAGTTCCGAAAGCTTCATCATATGCCAGAAATTTCTGGATAAAGTTTTTCGTTTCCGACTTGTACAAGGTTCCGGACTTGCCATCCTTCAGAACCAGCACAGCATGAGTTTTTCCTTCCTGATCCTCATATTCATGAGTGTGAAACGCAACCGGCTGCAAAATCTGACCGTCTGCCTCTTTGACGTTCAAAACATCTTTTGAATTCATAGCTTTGAAAATTTCAACTCTCGTAAGTTCCATTTCTTTAATTCTCCCTTATTTTTATATTGTGGGCTGCGTCCTCCCACATCTTTATTTTATGCGGATTTTAATTGATTGCAAGCGTTTTTTCGGATTAATTCAAATTAAAATATTCGCGGAACATTAATTCATTTTCGTATGTTTCAAAAATAAAATTCTGTTTAATCAGATATAGCGCGCGCAAGTGTGCAAAGTCAGAACGAAAAAGCTTTAATTTAATTCCATAATCATCGTAGTATGGAACAGAACAAATGCTGCTGACATAATATTCTTGTCGGTCCTTGTGCCTGTATATTCCAATCTCCCCCACTGATACCAAATGTTTGTATTCTGCAAGTGGCTTGCTGGCTATCTTTGTTGGATCCGTCCGGAAAGCGTTATCAATGGCCATGGAAATAAAACCATTATTCGCATTCTGGTAAAGCGCCGTATCTTTTTTTCTCGCGCTAATGGGAGATTGCAGCAAAAGTATCATCAGCCGGGACCGGTCCGGGGTTTGATATACCATCTGCCGACCGGATATCATTCTCAAAGCGCGCTTTGTAAAATTCCAGCCGGAATAATACGGATTCAAAAGCTGATTAGCATTTCCCAACATAATGCAGCTGACCGGGGAGGATCCTTCTAATTCCCTGTTTCTGTTCACTGTTTCGTAAAAGTTCAAAAAAGCAGAAAATTCATTTTTTATGGGCTTTTCTCCGACCATCGGAATACATTCATCGAATACAATAAAATCATATCCGGAGAAGTCAAACCCGCGGACCGTGGCCACCGTGGAAAGCGCACACCCGACCGCGACCGGCTCAGCGTCCCGATCTGAGCGGAATTCAAGAAGTTTTCCGGACCGAAATGGTAGGATTGTTCTGCCAGTGTCCGCGCAGATTTTCCGGAAAGGATTACCGGAGGCAGTAGCGCACATATCAAGTTGCGTTTGCATCCTACGAACATATACGAATTTTATTTCGTGTTCAATCAAATAGCGCATAATCCCGTAGGTTTTCCCGGTTCCGCGAGGACCAACCATCATCAAAAAAGCCCAGGGGCCATCTTTAAGAATTGAATCCCAGTTAACCCAGCCTTCAGAATCATAGATTTTCATTGTATTAACTCCTTTTATCTACATAATCACCGTATAAGGTTATATCCTGCAGCAGTGTGTTATAATCCCGGCTATAAGTCATTTTGTAGGTTGTCGGTAAGATTGCCAGATTCGGAGTTATCTGGACGCTGTTTCCACTGACAGGATCCGTATATGTAAAATTATCAGTATCGTTATATACGGCCATTGTTCCAGCTGCTTTCCTCCAAATCATATTAACCTTGAAACGGTCCAGGCTTCGGAGTTCCTCTACTGCTATTGGTACTCCCGTTTTCGGATTAATGGCTTTACTAACTCCCGCAACCGTGATACCAATCTTTCCACCAATTTCGTATGCATACCGTTTAGCACCTTGAGTTATGAATTTATCATATGTTCCTTCATATTCAAATACACCCATATAATGAGAAATTCCTTTCCGATCCTTTGCAAAAGCTTTTTGCTGAATCGCGCTTTTTGTCCGCTTCGCGTTAATGCTGGAAAGGTCCAGAGAGCCCAGCACCTTTACGGAATCCGTATCACAATATACCATGGAATCTCCTGCTAAATCTATAGCCTCCTGCAAAGCTGCTCTTGCATATGCTGTCACATACACACCCCACTGATACGGAAACGGCGCTTGCAATAGGGCTTTTGCTGCCTTGTCGGGATATTCATATAGATTTACTTCCGTATATGCTCCGTCATCATACAAAACTTCGCTGTGTATCGGATCTTGACATGACATACCATAAACTGAGTTTAAGAGTTCCTTTGACTTGCAGTATTGATAATATTCCTCATACTCTGTACAACCCTTTAAAACAGTTTTCTTTTCGTAGTAATTCCGGATCACATTACGATACTCATTCGGCAGAAAATCCTTTTTTGCGACCATACAAGTTACAATGTGCAGCTCCTCAAAGCTATATTGCTTTAAAACAATCGTTAAATCTATTTCGGTTAAAACACACTCGCAAACGTCCGCATATAAAATTCTCCCGTTGTCCAGCCCAAAGCCCGCCGATCTGGTCCGCGCAAGTGATAAATACGGAATGGTTACACCCGGCTTTAATTCCAGATTTTTAAATTGGTATTTGCATATCACAGCATAGCCCAAACCAATAAATTTATGAATCCGATCCAATGTCAACCGATCATCAATAAACTTGAATTTTCCCATCGGGAAACGCTTTGTAAGCTGCTGGGCGGGATAGCAGCTTGTCATATCATAAGACTGAACACCTGTTAGAATCTGATTAACATATTTTCTGTTTGCATGTGTGTTTCCTCCACGAAAAGCCTGCCGGAGAAGCATATACCGTTTAATATCCGGCTTTATATCCCGAATATCCATGTATAACGGTTTTATAGCTGCTTTACAATCCCTCCGAACATAGCCGGTCGATGTTAGGGGAATGGTCTGCAGCGTGTCTCCGTCATGTTCCATTCGTTTCTTCATGGCTGCCACAAGGGACCGCACATCCCTAACACAGTATTCTAATTCATAATCATTTAATTCTGTCCATGGAAACCGCTGCTTATCATAGTCAAACTCCGCCCCGCTAAGCTTTTCCTCTACTTGCATTTGTTTGCATAAATGAGACAAACTCATATTCGTCTGCATGTATGAACATCGGAATTCAATACAATCATAAATTCGGCAGTAAATCGGTTTCCGCGGTTCCCGGAAAAAAACATCATCATTATTGAAATGGAATACTCCCTGCAGAAATTGCCATTCATACGCCAAATTATGAACAAACACAATCAAACGCGGAGTATATAAAAATCCCTGGTCCTTCTGGTATTCTATAATCGCCTCCCTGATCCGATCCACAAATAGAACAAACTCCGCCCATGTCCTACCAATAATTGTATGATCCCCCATCTGAAACTGCCAGATATACATAAAGCTGTGCGAATTCTGTTTCGCTCCGTCTGGTATCGGCAGATCTAACCGAGTTGTTTCAATGTCAAAAGCACAAACAAGATTAATAAGATGCCGACCCCCATGCATATTTGGCTTGCGCTTGGGAAGAGGCAGCAGAAATCCGGCTTTCCGTATCTCTGCTGATATGTCAACACTGGACCATGTTTCCATTTTTCCATTCCTCACATGCCGGAAATTAAATCATCCCATAATCCTTGTACATAACTTTCAGAATAACCCGGAGTCTGTTCAACTGATTCAATCAAAGCGCGATTGTCAGAAACAAACCTGTTAAAATCCTTCATAATATCCATCGTGCTATGCTTGTGCTTTTCTGCCATTCGATCAAAATCTTCCACATAGTTAGCAAACAGATAATATTCTGATTCCAAACTTTGAGAAAGTCGAAACTCCATGTATTCAACAAACGTTCCAATATCTTTCGTTGGAACATTGACACCAAGTTTCCGCGCACCTTTAATTAAACCGCGCTGCTGCGGAGTAAGATTTTTTAATGCATCCTTCCGGGCCTGTCGCGCTGGCCGTTCCCTCTCTCTGCGCGTCCTGCCTTGCTGCTGCTTTTCAGTGAGCGCGACCGGAGCAGCCCCGCCCCGGAGAGAAGGACCAATCTTTTTTCCTGATTGCTTCGCGCCTCTAACCGTGGTGTCCGGAGAAGCCAGGAATTTCTGCAGCGAGGCAAGAGCTGCTTTTTGCTGCGCTGGAGTTTTAAGCTCTGATACTTTCGGAATCTGGATTCCCGGAAGCGTCAATCCCGCCTTTTCAAGACGCTCTAAGCGTTTCATAACAACACCGCGCACTCTGCTATACTCTGATCTGGCCATTTGTTTATACCTCCATTCAATATATGTCTATGGTCCGAACATGTCCCCGGTAAATATTATAGCCAGTTTTCCGAAGGAATCCCACCGCTAAATCAGACGGATTTGGAATATAATATTTACTGGTAACGCGTGGATTGTAGATCCCGATCCAGTTACAAGATTTAATCGTGTATAGATAACAGAACCGATCTACAAGGATTTTTTCATACTCAGAATGGGACATTGTACCACTGGAGAGTACAAGTTCACCCGGACCCGCAGACCATGTGTCTAAACGCAGGATATGCTCCCCGGTCCGCATCATACGGCCGGGGATGCAGGAAAGTATATACTTATGATTCATATCAATCATGCCTCCGGAAAAGAATAACCCATGATATCAAAATAAAAATAATCCAATCTTGGCCCGTAGATAAATTCTGAATGCCTGCTTTTTACTTTATCCATCGTTATATATTCATATGAAACGGAAGTAATATTCACTTGGCCGTACTCGCTAATATAACCATGCAAAGAATATTCCTGATTAACTATAGACGTTACCGGAACAGATGCCATAATCTCAAAAATGCACCCATTATCAGAATCGCAAGAAAGCTGCTGCAGATCACACCGAGCCAACAGACCCCGCATATTATCCTTGACATGATTCCGGATCCATTTTTCCGCGCCCATAATAGCCAGGTTCCCTACTATTGATTTGTAAGTCATTTTCTGATCCTCCGTTTTTCTTTATTATGTTTCACATGAAACATATTGTAGTATTCTGCAGTAGTTTTCTGAATTCCTGCTATTTCAACAAATTT
>OCVV011325060.1_pt1 | contig 13375 bp, 14 predicted proteins | sample 1539721 | NCBI WGS metagenome assembly OCVV01 (sample SAMN02144230, study PRJEB22623) | gut metagenome | biome: sheep rumen | host: Ovis aries | place: New Zealand
TATTTTATAAGTAAAACAAAATTCTATAATAATTTAAACTATGAATTAAGAAATTTATTCTATAGTGATAAATATAAAGATGTAGTAGATTATGATATACTTGATTACAACTCTTTAAAAGAAAAAGAAGAAGATGACAAACTATTTGTAACAATAAATATAGATATAAGAATAATAAGACTAGTAAACAATAAAATAGAATCTAAAATAGAAACAAAAGAATTCTTACTAAAAAGAGTAGAATCAAAACTAGAATTAACAAAAAAAGTAAATTTTATTCCTTGCCCTAATTGTGGAGCAAGCATTGATGCTACTACTGAAGTATGTGAGTATTGTGGAACACCACATAACTATTTACAAGAATGGTATTTGCAAGAATTATAATTAAAAACATCGTAGGATGTTTTTTTTATGTCAAAAATTTGATATAATTCTAGTAGATAGGAGAGTTATATGAAAACATTATTAGATTTAGATGTAAATAATAAAAAAGTAATTATAAGATGTGATTTTAACGTACCATTAAAAGATGGGAAAATAACAGATGATACAAGAATAGTAGCAGCCCTACCTACTATAAAATATTGTTTAGATAATAATGCCAAAGTAATATTATTATCTCATTTAGGAAGAGTAAAAGAAGAAGCAGATCTAGCTAAAAATGATTTATCACCAGTTGCTGAAAGATTAAGTGAATTATTAGAACAAGATATATTATTCTCAACAGAGACAAGAGGACAAGAGTTAGAAGATGCAGTTCAAATGTTACAACCTAAAGACGTTTTATTAATTCAAAATACAAGATATGAAGACTTAAATGGTAACAAAGAAAGCTCAAATGATGAAGAATTAGGAGCATATTGGGCATCACTTGGAGATGTATTTATAAATGATGCGTTTGGAACTATTCATAGAGCCCATGCATCAAACTGTGGAATAGCTTCCCACTTGCCAAGTGCTTTTGGATTCTTAATTGAAAAAGAATTAACTGCTTTATCAGAATTAGACAATCCAGAACATCCATTTGTTGTAATATTAGGAGGAGCTAAAGTAAGTGATAAAATAGGTGTAATTGAAAACCTAGTAACAAAAGCAGATAAAATACTAATAGGTGGTGGAATGGCCTTTACTTTCTTAAAAGCAAAAGGATTAGAAATAGGTAAATCCCTATTAGATGAAGAAAACATAGAATTCTGTAAAAAAGTATTAACAAATTATCCAGATAAAATAGTATTACCAATCGATGTAGCAGTAACTAATGAATATACCGATGATGAAGAATATAGAACAAAATCTATAGAAGAAATAGCAACTGATGAAATGGGTCTAGATATTGGACCTAAAACAGAAGAATTATTTGAAAAAGAAACTGCTTCTGCTAAAATAGTTGTATGGAATGGTCCACTAGGAGTATATGAATTCTCTAAATATAAAAAACATACAGATAAATTATTAGCATATTTAGTAAATAATAATATCAAGACTATTTTAGGTGGTGGCGATATCGTAGCAGCAGCAGCAAATGCTGGATATAAAGATAAAGTATATCATGCCTCAACAGGTGGAGGAGCAACACTAGAATATATGGAGGGTAAAAAACTTCCAGGAATCGAAGCAATTAAATAAAAATAATAAGTAAAAACTTATTAAGAGGTGGTAAAGTTGAATAAAAATTATTTTGTTGTCAATCCTTATAGTAATGAAGATTTAGCACGAATAATTGATTTTGAAAAACATAATGATAGTGTATTTATCTCTAAGGCAATAGAAGAGACTAAAACTAAAATGAGTGAAGAAGAGTATAAAAACTTGAAAAAAACAAGTAATACTATTACACTAGATTATTGTCTAAGAGAAGGAAAAGAAGTAAAAGACCTTTGTCATATAGTAGGAGAAAGAGATATTAAAACTGCTACTGTCTTTTTAGCACCTATAAAAGGTAAAAGAAAAAAATTAATAGAACAAGTAACAGACTATATCTTTAATGTATTAGGAATGGAACAATTATTTGTTCAAATAAAACCACAAGATCTAAATATAATTAAAACATTAGAAGAATTAAATTTTATCTCATTAGGAGATGAAAATGGAAATATAATCTATTTAAAAGATAAGGAAGAAGAAAAAGAACTAGGAAGAAGAATAAGTTAATGAAGAATCTAAAGAAAAACACAATTATATTATTACTAATAACTATAATCGTCTTATACTTTGTTTTAAAAGATGATATGAATAATATTATTACAACATTAGGTACTATGAACTATTTCTTTGTTGTAATAGCTATTCTCTTCTTCTTTTTTTATATTGTATTAAGAGCTTATGTTAACTATTTAGTAGTTGATGAAAAAGAAAAATATACTTTTCTAGAAGCAATCAAACATAACATAATAGTTTTATTCTTTAATGGAATTACACCATTCTCAACAGGTGGCCAACCAATGGAAATATATATGTTAACAGAACATGATATTAAATTAAGTAAAGCAACAAACGTTACAATCCAAAACTTTATTTTCTATCAAGTGGCCTTAGTACTATATGGACTTTTAGCAGTATCATACAATGCTATCTTCCATATCTTTCCTAAAGTACCATTCTTAAGACACTTAGTATTAGTAGGATTCTTAATCAATACCTTAGTAATAGTAATATTAGCTATAATAACATTCTCAGATAAATTAACTAAAAAAATGATTCACTTGGTATTAAAAATAGCCAAAAAACTAGGTATATTAAAAAAACATAAAGACTTAAGAGAAAAACTAGATATAAAAGTAGATGAATTTCAAACAAGTTCAAGAAAACTATTAAAGGACAAAAAATTATTCTTTAAAGGAGTATTCTTAAACTTCTTAGCCTTAACATGTTTTTATATAATTCCATTATTCTTAGTATTAGGACTACATAGTAATAGTATAAATATGATGGATTCAATTACATCTAGTGCTTATACATTAATAGTTGGAAGTTTTGTACCAATACCAGGTGCTAGTGGAGGAATAGAATATTCATTCACTCAATTCTTTGGTAATTTCATATCATCTGATATGATAAATACTGTATTATTAATATGGCGATTCATAACATACTATTTAGGTATGATATTAGGAGCAATATTATTTAATTTCCATAATAAGAAGGTGACAAAATGAGAATAGGAATTTTTACGGAAACATATACTCCATACATTAGTGGATTAGTAACAAGCGAAGTAATGCTAAAACATGCCCTAGAAAAAATGGGTCATGAAGTATATGTAGTAACAGCAAACTTACGTAGTTTTAAATACGAGTATGATGAAAAAGAAAGAGTATTTAGAATACCTGGAATTCCAACTGGAATATATGATTCCAGATTAACAAGTACTTATCCAATAAGAGCAATTAATAAAATAAAAAGCTGGCATCTAGATGTAATACATTCCCAAACAGAATTCTCAATTGGAACATTTGCAAGAATTTTTGCTAAACAATTTAATATTCCATTAGTACATACATATCACACTATGTATGAAGACTATGTTCACTATATAACAAAAGGTTATTTTAAAAAATCAAGCAAAAAACTAGTAGAATACTTAACTAAATTCTATTGTGATACAACTGCAACAGAATTAATAGTACCTACTAATAAGACATATAAACTATTTAAAGAAAAATATCATTATGAAAAAGCAATAAATATTATTCCAACTGGAATAGAAGTAGAAAGATTCTATAAAGAAAATGTAGATCCCAAAGAAATAGATAATTTAAGAAAAACACTTAATATATCTAAAAAAGATTTCGTTATCTTATTTGTTGGACGTTTAGCAGCAGAAAAAAACATAGAATTCTTATTAGAATCACAAAAAGAATTAATTAAAAAGCATAATAATATAAAATTAGTTATTGTTGGAGATGGACCAGATAAAGAAAAATATGAAGAATTATCTAAAAAATTAGATATAGATAAAAATACTATTTTTACTGGAAAAGCAGCTTGGGGAGATATGCCTTATTACTACAATATTGCCGATGCTTTTGCAACCGCTTCTAAATCAGAGACACAAGGACTTACCTTAATAGAAGCCATGGCAGCCGATGTCTCAGTAGTATGTATGCGTGATGAAGCTTTCTTAAGTATGGTAACAGAAGACCTAAATAGTTTGATATTTGAAACTCAAGAAGAGTATCAAGAGAAAATACTTTACTTATACAACAATCCAAAAGAACATAAGAAAATGAATCATCAAGCTCGTATTGCCGCAGAACAATACTCTGCCACTATCTATGGTACAAAAGTATTAGATGTATATAAGAGAGCTATTAAAGAGAAAAAAGAAGAGAACAGATTTGGTATTTTTTCACAAATAATTAAGAAATTAAAAGGAGAGTAATATGATAATTGCCTTAAATAATAAAAGTCATTTAGATAAAGAAGAATTTGAAAAATATAATGAAGAATTAGAGACTATTAACACTAGACATACTTTAATACTATGTCCAAGTACTATTAATATTCCTCTAGCAACTCATAAAAACTATTATCTAGGTGCTCAAAATATTTCTAAATTTAAAGAAGGAGCTCATACAGGAGAAGTAACCGCAACACAAGCTTATACATATGATTGTAAATATACAATTATTGGTCATAGTGAAAGAAGAGAAGAACAACATGAATCAAATGAAGATACTAACGAAAAAATAAAAAGAAGTTTAGATGCTAACTTAACACCAATACTATGTATTGGAGAAACAAAAGAAGAAAGAGAAGAAAATCGTTATAAAGAAGTATTATCAAAAGAGCTAACAATCGCAACAAGAGATTTAACAGAAACAGACAAAGAAAAAGTAATAATAGCTTATGAACCAATATGGTCTATAGGAACTGGTATAATACCTAATAATAATCAAATAGATGAAGTATTCTCTTTTATAAAAGAATTTCTTCCAAATAATAAAATACTATATGGAGGAAGTGCTAATGAAGAAAATATAGACGAATTGAATAACTGTAAATATATTGATGGATATCTTTTAGGTGGCTTAAGTTTAAAATTAGAAAATCTACAAGTATTTATAGATAAAATTAAAGACTAGCTCCTAGTCTTTTTTCTATGACAAAGATAAGATTATTAACAAATCAAAGCCAAACCTTAAAAGAACTATTAAATAAGATAAATGTTAATGAACACATCAGCTTAGAAATAGAATTAGAAAATAATGAAACACTATTACTAAATTTAGAAATAAGTCCATATGAAAAAATAAATATTATAAATACTTTATTAAGCAAAAATATAATAAGTAGTGCCATACATATAGATCATAAAGAAAAATTAAAAAACTCATATACATTAAACAAACTAAATATAAATAGACAAATAAAAATATATAAAGATCAATTTAGAAGAGAAGTACTTTTTGAGTTACTAGATATATTACATAGATTAGGTATAAAAACACATCATCTGGGTTACACTTATATAAAAGAAGCTATATACATTGTCTACTACAATAAAACAATTATTAATAATATGACTGAAGTATATAAAAAAATAAGTATAAAATATAATACTTCAATATCAAGTGTAGAAAGTAATATAAGAAGAGCAATAGAAGAAGGCTTTAAAAATGCCTCTCCTGATGACATAAAACAAATATTTGGCTATAGCTTAAATTATCAAAATGTTTGTCCTACTAACTCAGTCTTTATATTAACTATCTCCGATATCTTAAAAACTAAATTTAATAGATATAATAATTAGTTGACTTTTTTTTAATTAAAAAGTATACTTAACTTAGAAAATATGTGGGGAGGCTACAATTTATGGAGCGTAAAATAGAAAAATTTCTATCTAAATGGCAAAAGGATATAATTAGAAAACCATTAATAATATATGGACCAAAACAAATAGGTAAAACATTTACTGTTTTAGAATTTGCTAAAAAAGAATATAAAAATGTCGTTTATTTCAACACATATAATAATAAAGAATTATTTAATTTATTTGTAAGAGAAAAATCAACTGAAAAATTAATTAATAATTTAGCTCTAATATCTGGAGAAACTATTCTAAAAGAAGATACACTAATTATTTTAGATAACCTAGTAGATATTGAATTCGTAAGAGGTCTAAAACTATTTGGATCAGAACATAGTAAATATCATATTATAGGTATAACTTCAAAAAGAGAAAAAATTATTGAATTTAAAGGTGAAGAATTACAATTTAAATCAATGACTGAATTAGACTTCGAAGAGTTCTTATGGGCCAATGATGAGAAAAGTCTAGCTGAATTAATAAGAGAATCATTCAATAAGAAAAAGACTTGTCCATTTCATAAAGTAGCATTAGAATTGTTCCAAGTTTATTTATCAACAGGAGGATTCCCAGAAATAGTAAATGCTTATCTAGATAATAAAACACCATTTGAAATAGATGCTATGAAACAAAAAATAATTGATGTATATCATAATGAATTAATAACATCTCCTAATCTAATAGATATAACAAGAGGAGTAGAAGTAATGGACTCTATTCCAGAGCAATTAACTAAAGACAATAAAAAGTTTCAATATGGAGCAATTGGTACTGGAAAAAGAGCTAAAGACTATGAATCATCTATAAACTATTTAGTAAATAATCAACTAGCATATCGTAGCTATAAAATAACTACAGTAAAGTCTCCACTAAGTAGTTGCAAAGAAAAAGATAGTTTTAAACTATATGTACCAGATGATGGCTTATTATATTCACTACTTCACTTGAATTATAAAAAGTTTGCAACTGATGAACATTTAAAAGAAACAATTTATGAAAATCATATTGCCAAAACATTATCTGAAGGAGATTATGCATTATATTACTATCAATCAGAAGGAAAAGCAGAAGTTAATTTTGTAATACAAAATAGAAATGGTCAAATATTCCCATTAGAATTAACTACTAAGACAGATTCTAAAGCTAAATCCCTATCAGTATTTATGAAGAAATTTACTGTATCTCAAGCATACAGAGTAACAGAAAACAATTTCCAAACAAAAAAAGATATTAGATATATTCCAATATATTCAATATTCTGCTTAAATGATAAAATGTAATAAAAACTATTAGTTAAATAATAGTTTTTTTAATAGTAAAAAAACTTGTAGAACAAAACAATAAATATTATAATTAAAATATAAGGAGGATGTGAAAATGGAAGAGAAAAAGAAAGGAAAAGGTTTAGTCGTAGCATTAGTAATTATAATTATTCTTTTAGTGGCAGTTCTAGCAGTATGTGTAACACTTTTACTAACAACCAATAAAGAAGAACCAAAAATAGATAATAAACAACCAATAGAAGAAAAATATACTGACTTAGAGTTAGATGATAGTCTAGTACAAGATGCAAATAAAATTATTCCAAATTACATGTGTGGCGGATTAGCTATTACTTTAAAAGAAAAAGATATGAAAATTGATGATTTCTCAGATAATGAAAAGTTTAATATGGTAACTGCATTATATTTCGATAAATTAATAGATTCATCAAGCAATAATTCATCATTTACTTTTAAAGAAGAAGAATTAAATAAATACTTTGCAAACTTAAAATTTATGGATTCATTTAAGCCAGGAATAGATACAGGTACTGATGTTAATGGAAAAACTATCCATGAAGGAACAAAATTCATAGATGAAACAATATATCCATTCTATATGACTTATAAAGATGGTGTTTATACAATGGGTGGCTACGGAACAGGATGTGCTGGACCATCAAATGAAGGCTATAAATTATATATGGAAAAAGCTAAGAAAAATTCAAGTCAATTAATAATTAACTATGCTAGATACTATGAAAAACCAGAAATGGATGAATCAACTGATACATTCTACTATGAAGCATATAATCATAAAGGAGATAAAGATGTTGTCTCAAAAGTAGAATATTCAGAAAAAGGTACTAAAATAGATACATCTAAATTAGATCATTATGACTTTATCTATAATATTAAAGACAATAATATTAGATTAGAAAAAATAAAATATTATGAAAGCTAGTTATCTAGCTTTTTTTATTTGTTCGATTGTCTAATGTGAACATTTATTCTATAATCAAATTAGAGGTGGTCCTATGAAAGAAAGAATTATATTTCATATAGATGTAAATAATGCTTTTCTATCATGGACTGCAGTTTACTTATTAAAAAATGGTTATAAAAAAGATATTAGAACAATACCTAGCATTATTGGAGGAGATGAAAAAACAAGAAGAGGAATAGTTCTAGCCAAATCGCCAGTTGCTAAAAAATATAAAATAGTAACAGCAGAAACAATTTATTCTGCAAAAAAGAAATGCCCAAATTTAGAAATATATCCTCCTAACTTTAATTGGTACCATGAAAAATCAAAAGAATTAATGAATTACTTATCAAATTATTCTCCAGAATTAGAACAATTCTCAATAGATGAATGCTTCCTAGATATGTCAGGCATGAAGTATATCTATAATGACTTAATAGAATTAGCTTATAAAATAAAAGAAGAAATAAAAGAAAAATTTGGATATACCGTAAATATTGGAATAGCAAATAATAAATTATGCGCTAAAATGGCATCAGACTTTGAAAAACCAGATAAGGTACATACTTTATTCAAAGATGAAATAGCATCTAAACTATGGCCACTAGATGTAGGTGACTTATTTATGTGTGGAAAAAGAGCAACAGAAGAATTGAAAAAATTAGGAATTAATACTATCGGTGATCTAGCTAGATATGATGAAAAAAAATTAATAAAGAAATTTAAGTCAATGGGAGAATATCTCCATAAAGCAGCTTATGGAATAGATGATTCTAAAGTAGAAAGAGAAAGAGGAGAAAGAAAAAGTATAAGTACAGAAAGAACTCTAAATAAAGATACAAGTAATAAAGATGAATTAAAAGATATACTTTATAAAGAAACACTAGAAGTAGCAAGACAACTACGTAGAAAAAAGATGTATGCTAAAACAATAGGTATCATATATAAAGATGTATTATTCAAAAAATATTCACAACAATTAACTCTATCAACACCAACTAATAGTGATAAAGAATTATTTGAAAAAGTCTTAGAGTTATTTAATAATTCTTTTAGAGAAGAAGATATAAGACTAATAGGTGTAAGATTATCAAATCTAACTACTAATAAAGAATCACAAATATCAATATTTGATATAGAAGAAGAAAAACATGATGAAAAGTTTCAAGAAACAATAGATAAAATAAATAATAAATTTGGTAAATCTTTAATTGAGCCAGCATCATTAAAATTAATAGATAAAAATCAAAAAATATAATTGAAAAAACTGCTCATTTTTGATTAAATAAAAGAGGAGGATAAAGAGTATGGAGAAAGAAAAAGAAAAGAAAGAGCCAAAAAAAGAAACAAAGAAAAAAGTAACTAAGAGTGAAACTAAAAAAGTAGTAGAACACAAATTTTGTGGAGAATGTGGAAATAAATTGGGTAAAAATGATAAATTTTGTGAAAATTGTGGAGCACCAACTCATATAGAGATTAAAGAAGAAAAAAAATCCCCAAAAGCAGTGGAAAAAGAAGAAAAGAAAGAAGAAGTAGAAACTAAAAAAGAAAAAGAAGTCACAAAAGTTGTTGAAAAAGAAGAAAAAGTAGTTGAACCAATACCAAAAAAGAAAAGTAATAAAGGTTTAATTATTACAATTATAGTATTAGGATCTCTACTAGGAATAGGAGTAATAGTATTATTACTATGTTTAATATTAGGCGTATTTAGTCCAAAACCAAAAACTAATTGGGGAGAACTATATGCAGCTAAAATACAAGAAGCAGTAGATTATCACAAAAAATATCCAAAAGCTGAAATGTATGGAGTTGTTCAAGGAATAAACAAATATAATATTAAAATTGTAGATATTGGAGAAAAATATCCAGTAATGATTTCTGAAGCTAAGAAAGATGATAAAACTAGTAGAATGATTTATTATATTGATAATGACAAAGTTGGTTATGTATCTTCAGAAGCAAATGATGATATTAAATTATTTTATAATACTGAAGTTAAAGACTATATCTGGTATAGAGAAACAAAAAGTGGAATCACATCATATTATGATCCAATAGGAAAAATAGTAGATCAAGAAAAGTCCTCATCAATTAGCAATAATAAATGCTATAACTGTACTACACAAGCTAATAACGAAAATATAAAAGCAGATAAATATACAAGCTATACTTTCTATGAAAAAGAAAATTTAAGTGATACAGATATAGAAAAATATATTTCTTATAAAGACCAAGTATTAATCGAAGTAGAAAAGAAAGTTCCAACTAAGACTATTGATATAGATAAACCAAAAGTAAATGAAGTAATTGCAAACTTAGAAGAATCATATAAAGAAAAAGAAAATTTAATTACTAATAAAGATGAAAAGAATGTTGAAAAGGTAACAAAAGAAATAGATGAAAAAGTAGAAGAATATAATAAAAAACAAGAAGAATTAGCACTAAATTCTAGTAACTTCCAATCAAAAGTAGGAGAACATTTAAAATGGTTTAGTGCAGCATATTCTGGTTCATATTATGGATTTAATCATGTATATAAATATATAGATGTAACTGGAAAAGTAAAAGTACCAGGTACTCCAAGTGATTATATGGTCTATGAAGTATCAGGAGCTAAATCAAAAGAAGATATGAAAAATACTGTTTTAAAATATGTAGAACAATCAGTTTTTGATAATTTAAATAGAAGACATTACAAAACAATGTTTAATGACTTATATGATTATAATGGAAAAGTATATCTAGTAGAAGGTGGAATAGGAGATGGACCTTATATTAAGCCAGAAGAAGCTAGATTTGTATCATATGCAAATGGTGAAGCGAAAGTCCAATTATTCCAAAAAGATCCATTTGAAGGTAGCACAACTGCAACTATTACAGTTACAATTAGATATATAAATGGAGAATATAAGATAACAAGTTATAATTAAAACAAGAGACTTATTAAAGACCTTAATAAGTCTTTTTCGTTGAAAAATAAGAAAAAAATAAAAAAATACTTGCCAAAACATACCCCACCATGTTACAATTAATTACGTGTGACTGCTTAGATGTGCGAGGTTGTCGATACACCAGGAAGAGTTGTTAATTTATATAAATAAATAACTAAGATTGAGTATTGGGTTATTCGCGCGGAGCAAGTCTATACTAGATATAGGCGAAGGGAGGATATTCAATGTCAACAGAAAAGATTCGTATCAGAATTAAAGCATATGATCATAGAATCTTAGATAATGCAGCAAAGAAAATTGTTGAAACTGTTAAAAGATCTGGTGGACAAATCTCTGGTCCAGTACCACTTCCAACAGAAGTTGAAAAATTCACAATTCTAAGAGCTGTACACAAATACAAAGATTCTCGTGAACAATTCGAGATGCGTACACACAAAAGACTAATTGATATCAAAAATCCAAGTAAGGAAACAATCGATGCGTTAGCGCACCTTGATTTACCAAGTGGAGTAGATATCGAAATTAAAACTAAATAATGGAGGAAAAAATAATGAAAGGAATCTTAGGTAAGAAAATCGGAATGACTCAAGTATTTACTAAGAATGGTAAATTAATTCCGGTTACTGTTATTGAAGTAGAGCCAAATGTAGTAACTCAAATCAAAACAGTTGAAAAAGATGGTTATGATGCTATCCAACTAGGAACTGACACAGTAAGAGAAAAATTAAGCAACAAACCAAAAATGGGTCATACAAACAAAGCTAACACAACACCTAAGCGCTTCTTAAGAGAAATTAGAGGAGTTAACGTTAATGATTACACTTTAGGTCAAACTATTGGTGTAGACATTTTCGAAGCAGGGGAAATCGTTGATGTTACAGGAACAAGTAAAGGAAAAGGTTTCCAAGGCGTTATCAAACGTCATAACCAATCTCGTGGTCCAATGGGACATGGTTCTCAATATCACAGAGGTGTTGGTTCTCTAGGTACTATGTTACCAATGCACGTATTAAAAGGTAAAAAGATGCCTGGACAAATGGGTAATGTTCAAAGAACTGTACAAAACTTAGAGATTGTACAAGTTGATGTAGAAAATAGTGTAATTTTAGTAAAAGGTAATGTTCCAGGTCCAAAGAAATCATTAGTAATGATTCGTACTGCTGTTAAGAGACCAGATGCTAAGAATGAAGCAGCTGACTTAATCAGTTATGTAACTGAAGAACCAGTAGTAGAAGAACAACCAACTGAAGCTGTAGAAGAAGTTGTAGCTGAAGAAACTGCTGAAGAAGTAGTTGAAGAAGCTAAAGCTGAAGAAACAACTGAAGAATAAAATCATCACACTATATATTAAAGAAAAGAAAATTAAATAGAAGTGATGAAAGGAGGAATCGTTGATGAAAAAAGCAGAACTTTTAAATCTTAAAGGTGAAAAAGTAAAGGACATTAATCTAAAAGAAGAAATTTTTGGAATTACCCCAAATAAAGCTGTTTTAAATGATGCAGTCATCTTAACAATGGCATCATTAAGACAAGGAACACATAAAACTAAGAACAGAAGCGAAGTTTCTGGTGGTGGAAGAAAGCCATGGAGACAAAAAGGAACTGGACATGCACGTCAAGGTTCAATCAGAGCTGTTCAATGGGTAGGTGGAGGAAGATATGGAACTCCAGTACCAAGAGATTATAGTAAAAAACAAAATAGAAAAGAAAGACAATTAGCACTTAAATCTGCTTTAGCAGACAGAGCTAATGAAAAAGCAATCATTGTTTTAGATAAATTAGAAGTAAAAGAACCTAAAACAAAAGAAATGTTAAATATATTAGAAACATTAAAAGTAGCAGATAAGAAAGTATTACTAGTAGTTAAAGAATTAGATGATAATGTAATTTTAGCATCAAGAAACATTCAAAACCTAGTATTAATCTTAGCAGATGAAATTAATGTATTAGATATTGTAGGAACTGATGTAATGGTAATTACAGAAGATGCCTTAAAATACGTTGAGGAGGTGCTTGCATAATGAAAGACACTAAATACTTAGAAATAATTAAAGCACCAGTTATTACTGAAAAATCACAAAATGCACAAGCTGAAGGAAAATATACATTCAAATGTGATCCAAAAGCTACAAAAACTGAAATTAAAGAAGCTATTGAAAAAATCTTCAAAGTAAAGGTTACTTCAATTAGAACTTTAAATGTAAAAACAAAGAAAAGAAGAGTTGGACGTTATACAGGATTAACAAATCGTTCAAAGAAGGCAATTGTTACTCTTGCAGAAGGACAAACAATTGATCTTGGTTAGAAGGAGGAAATAAATTATGGCAATCAGAAATTATAAACCTACTACACCAGGACGTAGAAAAAT
>OCVV011232313.1_pt1 | contig 13373 bp, 21 predicted proteins | sample 1539721 | NCBI WGS metagenome assembly OCVV01 (sample SAMN02144230, study PRJEB22623) | gut metagenome | biome: sheep rumen | host: Ovis aries | place: New Zealand
TTTCTGTAATGATTTGGTCTTTCAATTCAATTAATGCTTGATTGATAAGTTTAATCACTTCTTCCTCTGTAATAATCCCATCATCATCAACATCTTCACCATCTTCAAACTCTTTAAATGCCAAATCTTTTTGTAAACTTAAATCATCAATAATCTGTTTACAAGCCCCATTAAAGCATTTAGCAGTAACCATACCTAATTCCTTACTGGTTTGTACTGTTCCAAAGGTATCCCAATTTGCAGGTATGCCCACAATACTGATTTCAACAAGTTTCACCTTATTGATTTTCCAACCATCATCAGTATTCTCATAATCAAGGACACTTGCTCCGATGCTCAGTCCAAGATTAATATTATTATCTAGTAAATCAGTAAGATACCACTCATACTTAGGCAGGACTGAAAATTTAACTTTAAAAATATCGGAACTTGTTTCAACAACCTCAGTAACACTACCCACAATTTTATCAATTGTATGGTCATGGTCAAGGAAGATATTCAACCCAATGGCTTGTTCTTTCATATCCTCCAAACAATCATTAGTCATATAATCCCCATCTAAATCCACACTATTGCTACTTGCAACTGCTTCAAGGATTAATGGTTCATTATTTGCAATTAATGTATCGACCAGTTCTTTATTTACTGAGTTTTTAATATTGGTGGAACAATAAACCTTAAACTTCTGTTCAGTTTGTTTAGTGTTCTTCATAATGTATTAAATAAATATTAATATAACCCATCATTAACTAATTGTATCATAACCTATTTTTTGTATTTTATTTCTTCTTTTAAATTTGGGAATAAATATGAAATTATTCTCATATTTATCCCATTTTAAAGAAATAGTATGGTGGGTTATAAAAAAGTTTAAATTAGTCGGAATAATTAGGTTTAAACTAATAATATTCCGATAAGATATAAAAAAATATATGATAAATATTACGATTGCACATTTATTCTTGCTTTTATAGTGCATCTGCATCTTGGATGTAAAGGAGGAATATTGCCCTCTGATTCAAATTGATCCAACCTATGTGGATTGTTGGCTTCTATTTCAAGACATATTGAACAGACTCTACTATCTCCTTTTGTTACTAAATCAACCCATTCTATTCCTCTTTCTTTGAAAGTGTTTAGTTTTGCTTGGTTCAGTATTCTGTTCCTTTCTGTGATGGCAGTCATTTCTGCTCTTGTTCTTGCACTAAATTTTCCCTTACCCCTTAATCCATTATTTAATAATAATTGAGTAAGTTCATCTATATCAAGCCCTTGCTTTATGCCATCATAAAGCACATCTCTTAATGTAACGCTTACATCTTTGCTTAAATCAGTAAGTAAATTATAATTGTACTGTTTAATTGAGTCAAAAACCAACCAATCAGTATCAAGAAATACAGGGTTTAAATTTAATTCATTATATGCTAACTTATTCCCATAAGTATACCAAGATAATAACAATGGAACAACAAGGTTTATGAAAGAGTCATGTAATCTTAAACGAATCTCATACTCTAATTTATCAAAGAAATTCAAACCTAATTCCTCTGCACCATCAAGCACCTTTCTTCCATCATCACTATTCAACCAATCAGTTATAACTTCAACATGACCATTAAGTAATAAAATAATAAGATAAAAATACTCTGCTTCATCTTCATCCAAACCATAACCCTCTAATAATACTTCATATTCTTGTGGTAATGCCTTAGTTAAAAGATTATCAAGTATTCTCTCATCTATTACTACTTTCTTATTGTTCATATTTTATTTTCTGATAATCAAGAACACCCTCTCTTTTCAGAGCATTCTTATAATAACTTAACTGTTTACTATTATTATCATAAGTATAATCAACCAATGGTGGCAATCCATAACTTGCTCTAACTTCATTAATTGTGGTTGTGCCATTGCCGAGTTTAATATCATCAATTTGTGCTTTAACAAGTTTATCCTCAATATCTAATTCATTATATTTGAAAAATTCTCTAAAAGCACTTCTTCCTAATACTTTATTGAATGAATCCTCAAACAATTTCGCCTTTCCATTAAATGTTTTCTTGAATTGTTTGTCTTGTGTTTGACCACTTCCAAGATCAATGCTTGATGTTTCAATAATGGATACTTTCGCAGGAGGCACTCCCATAACTGCCAATATCCTATCTCTTATATCAGACATCAATTTAGAATACTCCATATCCTCCTGAGTAATACCTACCTTATTGAATTTAGCACCACGAAGAACCATAGTTCCACGCCGATTACTATTAGCCATTGCTTGTAATCGTGCAATCTCATTATTATACTCTGCATCATTCAAATCAGTAGAATACTCAATCACACCACTCGGATCAAGTCCTTTTCGTTCAAGGATTTCCTTAGTGAATTTTCTACCCAAAATTTCAAGAGTTAAATCACGAGCCAACACATCAACTGGGGATTCACCCCATACACCACCACGAATACTTGGCTCTTTAATATGTATCAACTCATCAGATTCAAACCGATGACCATTATTAACAAAACCCCATTGGTCAGTATCTTCATAATAAAACATCAATTCAGTAGGTATATGCTTGAAACCAATAGGCACATTAGTATATTCAGAATCATAAATCACTTCACTAAAAGCATCACCAAGCAATAATAAACTATGCCACATCGCAGATTGATAAGTAGCATAAGTATCTTGCGAATATTTCCCCATAGGATTATTAAACAAATCAGTTAAATAATTAACCCTACGAACATTTTGATGAGTTTCATCAGGCGATTTAATTTCAAACCCAAGATTTCTCACTTCATTAATATAAACATTAATACAACTTCTTAACCAAACATTCCTACCTGCTTGATAATAAGTTCGCCAACCAACACCACTTGATTTATTACGAGAAGTTAGAATCCAAGAATAATCACGCAACAAATCATCATACCTTGAATTTACTGTTGGTTTTCTAAGAATAGGTAACTTATTCCTTATTCCATCAATTGTTTTCGTAAAAATATTATTCATTGGCATTCTAATAATCTGTTATAAAAAATAATCTTTTGTTTTATTTTAAAAATCTATAAAAATTAAATCTGGTTTAGCACCTTTATCTTGTCTGCAAAGGAAGTTGAACCCATGTGAACTAGCATCAACTTGATCATCGTGTAATAAATAAGGGAATCCATTTAATTCTCTTATTAATGTTCTCCTCTGTTCATCACTTATATCTAAATAAACTTTACCATCGATTATGGCATTTCGGAATGGTGTTGCTCTATCCTCTTTACTCTTTACTGGTACTGCTTCTTCCACAATATATCCTTTTAATTGTGTTTTATACTCTTCTGCTAATAATCTTGCAGAAGCCCCTGCACCAGTTTCCACTACAATATGGCAATCTAATCCATCCTTTTTCGCAGTATCTTGCAGTACTGTCTTTAAACTATTCCCATATTGTCCTCGAATAATATCAGTAATTACAACTTCATCATTCTCATATAATTCCATCTTGACACCCACACTATAATCACGAGCATCTCCAAGTGATGAATCTGATGATGCTATATCCCACGCTCTTACTGTGAATAATGGTTCTCCTAATGGTTTACCATATCTTAAATGAGATAAATCAAAGAAATCACCAGTATCATCTAATGGGATTTGTTGATACAATGCACTAAACATCCTATCACCCATCTCTTTTCGGCGATGTTCCAACATTTCAATAGTATATCTCTCTTTCCATAGTGGAGTGCCATCATCAAGGATTGCAGGATATTCTATGAATTTATAATCATCTGGTTGATGTTTTTTAAGTTTCCCTATAAGATCATCTGTTCCCCATCTTGTATGAAGTATTACAAGTTCTGAGTGGGGTTCAAGTCTTTGAAGTATGATTGTCTTGTAGAAATCCCATAATTTTTCAAGAGAATTAGGACTCATATCCTCTCCTCCTTTTATGGGGTCATCAATAATAAGTATGTCGGCAGATGTACCTGTGATTGCTCCACCTTTTCCAACTAATCTTATTGATCCATTGTAAAGTCTACCATCCTTGTCAGAAAACATCAGATATGACTGACTTTTTTTCACATCTGACAAGTAAACATTAAATAATTCCCCAAATTCACGAATATACTCTCTTAATTCTATACCGAATTTTTCACTCAATGAACTTGAATTATTCACAATAAGAATATTAAGGTTCGGATTTTGAAATAAACGCCACATAGGATACGCTATTGTGATCATAGAACTCTTGGAGTGGCGTGGAGGCATTGACACACATAATCGTTGATAATCTCCTTTTGTCATCCTCATAAGTTCTTTGCTCAACTTCTTAATATGTGGAGCAGGTAAATTCTCACTAAATTTACTACCTACAAAGACACGATAGAATAGATAAAGGTCATTAACAACCTTTTTATAATCTTTTTCTGTTAAACTTTTGTTATTTCCCACCATAACAATTAGTTATTCTTCATCTTCAATATTGTCAGTATCTTCTTCATTAAGTATTTCTAATAATTTTTCTTTATCAAATAATTTTGAAAGATCCACTTGTTTTACATTGGCATTTACATTAGCATCAATTACTGATTTCCTACCGAAATCTTCATGAGCCATTCTTTCTAACCACCAAGCATGAGCCTGCCAAGTACCACCCTCACCTGCTTTCCTAATGGATTCTACTCTATATATTACTGCTCCTGCTTTTGCTTTATTAAATTCACGATAAAATATGCCATATGGATCTTCAGGGTCATCTGTTTCTCGACCCAATTTTAACCATTTGCTTAATGTAGATGGAGATATTCCTGCACCCTCACAAGCATACTTGTAAGGTACTCCTCTACTTACTTCTCCACAAATCGCCTTGCAAACTTCCTTAGTTAATTTAGAGTTTAATGGTAATCTTTCAAATCCCATATGTGCTTAGTACTCCTTTATTCTTTTTTTAAGTTATAATTTTCTCCATTCAAGGTTATGCCCTTGAACTTTTAATTTTAATCTTTTTAGGCTTGTACTGGTTATTGATTTTCTCACACCATCTATATCATAATACTGATAACGATAAATAAATCCATCTTTACATTTAGGACAAGGTTTCTTATTTACTCTAAAATATCCAGTAGTGGTTTTTGCTTTTGATAAACCCACTTTCGTATTTATATGGATAGGTTTTCCCTTATGATGATGTCTTAAATGTTCTTCTTCTGTCATCAGTTGTAGATTACTGATGGAATTGTTTTCAATATTTTCATCACGATGATGAATCACATATCCTTTTGGGATTTTTTGCCCATAATATTCTTCCCAAATCTTACGATGTAATAATTGGTTATCGCTTGTACGATAATATCCTTTATTATTCTTATGAACTAAACCCATCTTGGTTTTTGTTCGGTGTTTTTGTTTCATCGTATTCTTTCACTTTTTTCTTTAATTAATTTAATTAATTCTTGTGATGTTGTGATGTATTTCTCACTATTATTATTCTTAGTAATTGTGATTACTACTTCATCTGTTTTTGTAGCAGTATTTTTTTCTTTAATGTTTTCTTCGATTGATCTATCATGAATATCCTCATCACTTATAAGTTCATCATCATCTTTCAAGATCTCATCATCATCACCTATATCATAATTAGTATACTCATCATTCAATGGTATGAACTCATAATCAATCTCATCTAAATCATAATCAAAACCAGTCACTTTATCTAAATCAAACTCTGCAAGTTCATCTAATAATTTATTTAATTCATCATAATTCCATTCACCACTAATACGATTAAGAGCAAGATTTAATGCTTTCTCATGATTATCATCTTTAATCTCTAAATCAGTATCAGAGAAAACCCAACCAATATCTCCCAACTCTATTAAGTGTAATTCAGTATCTTTTTTCCCATAATAAAGATAATCAAATCTCTGATGACCACCAATAATATTATGATTTTTAAGATTTATAATGATCGGATCAACTAATCCGAATTGTTCAATACTTTCAGATAATTTTTTAAAATCTTTATCACTAATACTTCGTGGATTATACCTTGCAGGTTTTATATCCTCAATTTTTATCTTTTTTATATTTAATCCCATACTATTTTTTACCTTTTAATTATATTAATTTAATTATTTCAGAAAGTATAAATACAAATACACCACCGAATACTGCTATCAATATCCCAAGTGTCCATTTAAGGGTATTAATAATACTATTCAAATGAGTTATTTCAGTTAATAATTCTATTTGTGTTTTATTTATTAATTCAAGAGTTTCATCTATCTTATCTTGTTGTAAAAAGATAGTTTTAATTTTTTCTTCTAATCTTGCAAATCGTTCTTCATGAATACAACTATGTTGAGTATTTGTTTGTTGAAGAGTTTTAGTAATTTCTTCAAGTTTTTTTTCCACTTTTTAACAACCCTCTTCTTCCATTTCATTACTGTTTTCTATTTCATCGGATTGTATATTTTCAGAACAATTGCATTGATGAGGAATATGATTATTGAATATTTTTAATGTATTCGGATTATACGCACTCCATATCGCTATTCCTAATCCGAGAATAGCGAAACAAAATTCTGAGAATAATGATTGTGTTATCCCTAAGGATTCAACATATGGAGATATTAACATATAAATTATTAATATGATTGTTGATAAATTTCCTTGTATATTATTATCTTTAGGATACATTGTGTTCTTTATTCACCTGTATTATTTATTAAAAAAATGATTAATGTTTTGAAAAAAATAGTTTAATAATAAATTATTAGACTTAGGATTGTCAGATCCTTATTTAGCCCATATCAATATCCAACAATCCTTATCTAATAATGTAGCGAAATGACTTATCAAGCCATTAGTTGTAATAATTTAAAACTTAAACAATAATAAGTTCTAAAAAAAGGCATTTATGGGATTTGAACCCATCAAACTTGGTATCTTGTATTAAAAAGGAAAAAATAATATATTAAATATTTGAAGAGGGAACAGGTGGATTTATTAGTAAGGAGGTGTTTAGGGTGGGTGTTTTTTATTTTTTTTTAATTATCCACTTATTTAATAATTATCTCCTTTATTAATATTACAAGCCAAGCAGTTTACCAACAAAACTGAATAAAAAATGCCAAAAAAATTTAAGTACTGATATTAAAAATAAAATGATGATCACATATTATTTTTTACTCCAATCAGTACTGCAAAAACAGTCACCAATATTATTACGCCGAATAACCTTATCCTTATAATAATTCTCTGCACGATTACGATGACCTACTTCATAAGAATCATCATAATCCCATACACTACTAATTGATGAATCTCTTAACACTTCACCTGTGCTAACATCAACTATCTCTGCGTGATGACTATCTTCTTTAATAGTATCCTTACATACAGTTTTCCAATTCTTCCATTCACTCATATCTTCTTATTCATCTTAATATTATACATTGAAATCACTACGCTTGGATAATTCACTTAAATTCATATTTGCTAAATAAACCATAAATTTATCTAATAAATTATCAGTAACATTGAATTCATCGAATGCTCTTTGACATCTTCTCCTTTCATAATTTGAAACATATTCACATTTCACATAATAACAAATTAATACTATCATTTGCTCATTAGTACAACGAGGACAAATCTTATTGAAATTCAATACTTTAATAAGATAAATAGCACGATCTTGTTGTGAACCTTTCAATCTGAAATAATTGCTATTAATCACTCCAAATAATCTCAATTGTTCTTCAAGTATTTTCCAATTACGATATTTATGATTTGCTACACTACTCCATTTTTCCTGAGGTTGTTTAGTTGAGTATTTCTGTATCAAATTTTGTATATCCTTATAATTACTCATAACTTCCTTATCATCTTTCTCTTAGTTTTTCGGTATCCTCTGCATATACTTTAAAAGTGCCATAAAAATTAACATCATCTTCTGATAAGTGATATTCCACATTATCAAGAACAACATATTTCAATTCTGCAAATTTCACTTCATCCTCAAAACCGACTAATTGAATATCAATAGGCACTTCTAATAACTTTTTAAGAAATTCATAATCTTCACTAGCATAAAATACTCCAATTATGCTTATCTTATGTAATTCTTCATTATCCAACCTGTATATGCAATCTTTTGCGTGTATTTCTTTATTATTTATTATTAATGTATAATACATATAGTTCAATTTATCATTTTATCAGTATATTCTACTTTTAAACTTTCAAAATCATAAAACAAACTGATATATTCAATATTCTCCTTAGGAATTATCCGAATTTCTTCCCCACCATCACTACTTGTTTCCACAATAATAAGATAATCATCTGTTTCCTCTTCCAAGAAACATAATGTTAATATATCCCCAGTATTCTTCAAATAAATATTAAAAGGAACAGTAGGTATTGTTAATTCAATATTCTGCAAAGTCATTGCAGAATCTAATGCTTCTTTATAATTCATTTCCTATAATAAGTTATTATCAAATGATCATCTAATGCTTCCACCATATAAAAATAATAACCATACTGTTTCAGAACATGATTAATATGTGTTAAATTATTCATAGTGTAAGGTTTAAGAGTATGTATCTCAATAAATTCCTGCTCTCCCTTATGTGTCTTATAAATATTACAATTATGTAACTCTTCTATTCTACTTAAATCTTTATTCATTATCAAAATATCCCTTATCTATCTCATCAAAATTATACTGTTGAACAAGTGTTCTTAAATTTTTATCAATACTTATCTTATTAAAACAAGGCATACTCGGTTTTAATAATTTCTCCTCTGCGTAAGATCCAGAATAATCAAGAAAATGCCCTGTAAGGACATAATGTTTCCTACTATAACCATCATTATTTTTAACCAATTCACTCCAATTAGAACCAAAATGACAATGACCATACAAGTATAAATTAGCATCAATATGGCTTAATTGTCGCTCTATATTACCCATAATCAAGTTAATTCTTTGAGATGTTTTAGTTCCATGAGTGCCAAAAACATTATAAGGTTCACCATTAATACAAAAAGTATCATAAAACTCATACCCATCATAATGAATACCAAGTGCATCGCAGAATATTTTTATAATATCCAAATCGAACTCTTTCTTCATCCTTGCAGAATGATTCCCAATAACACAACCTCTTATATGATTCTTATAAGGTTTAAATTGCTTAATAAGATAATCCAACTGCTCTTCCACACTATACACTTGCTTATATGCACTATTCCCTAATCTTTTAGTTGCACAATCAATCAGATCACCTAAAAGATAAATCATTTTATGACCCTTAGTATTATCAAATTTATTCAACATATACTCGAAGAATTCTTGATTACATTGAGGACTTCCAAAATGCAAATCACTAATAGGAAATATATTAACTACTTTATTGCTTTTAAGTTTAAAACTCTTTCTACTTCTCATACATTCCTCCATTCACTCATCATCCGATGGTTCATACACTATCTCGGAGTTAGTGAGAATACTTAATAATAAGTTTAATTTCAAACTAATATTCAATAATAAACCCACTACAAAAAAGAATAATCCATAATATACATAAGTAGGATTATTATCATGTATACCCACAACTACTCCCACGAAAGAGATAAAATAAGCAAGTAAAATCCAAAATAAAGAATAATTAAAATTATCCTCTCCACTATAACTACTCATTTATATATGATCCTTATTTATTATTTCTTTTCATTCTCTAATTCTATCAAAAAATCAATATACTCTCTACATTTGTACAAATCATTCAAAGCATCATTCTTATATTGGAATCTATTAATATATTTTAACACATTCCCTATCAAAAAACCTCTATACTCATCTTTTGTAACAAACCCATTCTTCATCACATCTAATGTAGATAATCCATTCACACTATAATAATCCTTAGTCATCTAAATCAGTTTCAACCTTAATATCTTTAATATTCATCAACCTATAAGGATACATCTTCCTACCATCTAATGAATCATACTGTATCAGTAAACCATCATAACTTGATAAACTCATATGACTAATAAGGTTTAATTTAAACACATCAAAACTATTATCAAATTTTGTTATGATCATTGTACCATTCATATTTTTTATATCCTTATAAAAAATAGTTTCATCATTAATTTCTCTACTAGTATGTAATTTTTTAAATACACTAAATATTTCAATTATATCCTTAAACTCCATAATCACTACTCCTTATCTAACTTATTCATCTTCAAACCAATTTCTGTTGTTTCTGAGCATCATTTATCCTTTCACTCGCCATACTAAAATACTCATCACTCATCTCAATCCCAATGAAATTCCTACCAAGTTCAACACAACCCACACCAACAGTACCACTACCCATAAAACAATCCAAAACAGTATCATCTGGATTGGAATGGATCTCCAACAAATGCTTAATCAATGTTACTGGTTTCTCAGTAGGATGCTTTGTAACACCCCAACTACTCTTATTAGGCGTTTCAAAGAAATTGTGCATCTCCTTTTGTTGCTTGAAATTAAAAGTCCAAGCACTTTCACCTTTACTACCCATATAAATATACTCACAAGAGGACAAATAATTCACCTTACGAAAAGATGGTACTGGGTTTGTTTTATGCCAAGTAAAAGTATTACGATACCTTACACCCATATCCTTACCCATCCAACCAAGATAATTAACATCTTCCTTACTGAAAAAACTTATAAAAGTGCCACCCTCACGAAGCAAATCCACACACAAACTATACCATTCCTTTGTGAAATCCAAAAATTCTTGCCTCTCCATATTATCCCAATCACCGAAGTCATAGTTCAAAGGCTTCTTTCTTCGCATAATAGGAGAATCCATTTTACTTCTATCCCTATTGTCATTCAACTTCGATACATTATAAGGTGGATCAGTAAAAATAAGATCTACTTCCACACCATCATCAATGAGTTTCTGCAACTCAACCAAACAATCTCCATTAATTAAATCAAAACTCATAACAATCCATCAAAACTATCCTTTAAAAAAACATTATAATATTTAATAACAAACATAGCATCCTCAACACTCACATAACCCAAACAATCATAATCCCCATCAAGATACTTCGTATACTCCAAACAAACATCCACACCATAACGATTACAAGATAAAACACCATCAATCAATTCACTAAAAAAACAATCCTTACAATCCATACAACACCCTCAAAATACGAATAAAGGTTAATGAGATCTGAACCCATATTATTTATTCACCAATGCCTTATCCTTACGAACACTACACTCCCTACAATCACTCAAACTAACAGTACCAAACCAATAACACTCAACAAAACCATTATTAAACTCACCCATAGGACAAAAAGATGATTCCTTTTTATTCTTATATTTATACATAATCATAAACCCCATTAAATATCTAATTTTTGTTGCCTATCACCATCATCAATATGTTTCTCATACTTATGAGGATTAAATTCATATTCATCCCATTTACAACTCTTGAATACTTTCCTACTATTACACCATCTTTGAAGCCTCCTCTGATACATATTTCCCTTATCATAAGGCATAACATATGGTAAGATCTTATAATTATCCCATATATGATAAATACGATGTAAATCCTCCTCTTCATTTGAATCAAAACCAACTAAAATATAACATTCTATCTTATGTGGTTTTATATACTCCAACAAATGCTCTACCTTATCATCAATATTCTCCTTAGGATTATCCCACGCTATCTTTATAGGATACTGGAATTTCAATTTTTGTAATGCTTCACCTTGCTCATCATTAAATAATCTAATATCTATCCCTTGAAGATCTACTTTCTGATCCCATTCCACAAGTTGATCTATCGCATTTTTCCAGTTAGGATTAGCGAAAAAATTATTATCTTGAACCTGTATCCACTTACCATTAGGGTTTAAATTCTTAGGCTCAACAGATCTTATAAAACCCTCTTTTTGTCGAACAATACAAAAAGGACAATTCCTCACACAACCTCTACTAAACCATACTATACTGAACTCGCACTCAGGATACAAACTCCAATCATAATCACAATCCTCAATCTCCTTAGGCAACCTTGAATTCACATCAAAACCAGTACCACCAACAATCATATCACTACGAACATAATCCTTAGGAGTAAAATCGAACAAACTAAACGCATAAACCTTATCATACTTATCATGAAACAAAGGACTATATATATATATATCATCTCCGAGTCCTTTATGATAATTTGAAACTTGCATCATAGCAGTATTCACAATCTTCGGCTCTAAATTATACAAACCTATCTTCATTCTTTTAACTCCCAATTATTAAAAATATGTGTAATTACTCTTGTATTAACTGCATTACCAAGACATCTGTATCTATGATGATCCTTAATCACTTCATCATTAACACCAAATTTAGTCCAATCATCTTGAAAACCTTGTAATCTTTCATATTCCACAGGAGTTAATTTGCGAATATTCTGATTAGAATCAACAACGCCCCAATTACAAGAACACATTAAAGTACCAACACCATCATATTGTACTCTGCCCCTGCCACCATTTTTTTGAGTAGGTCTGCTAATCCTAACACCATCACCAACTCTTGCTTCTTTGTATCCTTTTTTAGTATCTGTTCTGATTTTTAAATAATTATCTCCTATTGGTACAGTAACTGGTTTAACGAGTCTTGTGATAGGTTGTAACTTGAATCCACCTTTTTCTCTAACACTTCCTTTAATGAAAATTCTTTCTCTTCTTTGGGGAACTCCGAAAGATTGAGAGTTAAGAACCTCATATTGTATATTATAGCCCAAGTTGGTAAGAAGCCTAAGAATTGTCTGGAAAGTTTCTCCACCTTTGTTCCATAATAAACCTTTAACATTTTCGAGTAAAAAATATGAGGGTCTTTTGTCTTTAAGAATCCTGCAGATTTCAAAAAACAATGTTCCTCTTGTGTCATCAAACCCTCGTTTTTTTCCACTATTACTGAAACTTTGGCAAGGAAATCCTCCAACCAACAAATCAAATCTTGGCAATTCATCTGTCTTGATTTGTTTGACATCACCATATGGGGTGTGTGTCTGTATTCCTTTGACCATTCTACTTGGGAATCTCTTTCGATAAATACTGTCTGCAACTTCATCAACCTCTGAATAACCAATACATACTAAATCATCTTTATACTGTGATTGTTGAATCCCATACTCAAATCCACCAATACCACTAAAAAGACTTAAATATTTCAACATATAAAAAACCAACCATAATAATAAACATAATAATAATATATAATAATATATAATAATAATATGAAAAAAAATTATTAATC
>OCVV012891369.1_pt1 | contig 13373 bp, 18 predicted proteins | sample 1539721 | NCBI WGS metagenome assembly OCVV01 (sample SAMN02144230, study PRJEB22623) | gut metagenome | biome: sheep rumen | host: Ovis aries | place: New Zealand
CGTTGTTTAATTTTCAAGGTACATCCGCGCTCTCGTTCGTTCCCCGCAGGGGGCTCTCTCGCGAGCGCTTCGATATATTACCACGCGTCCATCGTTTTGTCAAGAACTTTTTTCTGCTTTTTTCAAAGTTTTTTTGCCGCTTTTTGGACCCCACTACATCCTGTGGCAAGTGTCCGTTTTCGTTACTATTTGTAGGCATCCGGACGTTTTTATTTGTAGGCATCCGGACGTTTCATCTTGACAACGATCGATCTTTTTCGTAAAATATGTGTAGATGCCCTGCGGTATCGAAATCCGAATTTGAAAAGGAGAGTAAGCATTCTATGTTTTGCCAAAATTGCGGCGCGCAGCTTGCTGACAACGCAAAGTTCTGCCCCTCCTGCGGGCAGAGCCAGGCGGGGCAGCAGCCGAATGCTCAACAGCCCTACGCTCAGCAGCAGCCCTATGCCCAGCAGCCCTATGCCCAGCAGCAGCCTTATGCTCAGCAGCAGCCTTATGCTCAGCAGCCCTATGCGCAGCAGTCCTACGCCCAGCAGGTTTATGCCCAGCAGGACCGGTTTGGCGGCGTTCCGATGGCCTGGCATAAATTCCTGGTTTACTTTGCGCTGTGGGCCGGCGCTCTGATGAACCTGCTCCTGGGCATCGTTTGTCTGACCGGCTCCCAGTACGATTATCCCGAGATCGTGTATCGCATCATTCCCGACCTGAAGGCGCCCGACATGGTTTATGGCGTCCTGCTGATCCTCCTTGCGTTGTTCGGCGTCATTACTGCGGTCAATCTTCTGAAGCTGAAGAAAGGCGCGCCGAAGCTGCTCCTCCTCCTCTACTTCGCGGCAGCGGCGGCATCCCTGATCTACGCCATTTGGGGTGCGGGCGTTCTGTCGGATTATACCGACGAGGTATCCAGTATCATTGCCAGCGCGATCGGCAGCGTGATCGGCTCGGTCATAATGATCATCATCAACCACATCTATTACAAAAAGAGAGCGCATTTGTTTGTCAACTAAACCCTTCGGGCAGCAATACCCCTCCGCACGAAACGCGCGGAGGGGTATTGCTGTTTCATCGTGGAAAACCGGACGCCTCCGTTCCGGACGGTTCCGCAGAGTCCGTTTTCCGTCAGTCCTTCCCGTCCAGAACGGAACGGAGTGCCTGGAGGAAGGCGACGTCCTCCGCGGTCAGTCTGGCGTTCGCGTGGAGGGGCTTGCCCTCGGGATCGGTCACGGTCAGATCCAGCATCGCGCCGTCCACGAGGGAATGGTCGCTGACGTAGACCAGATAGCGGATCAGCTTCGGATGGCGGGCGGTGAAGCCGTCCCACTGTTTTTTCAGGCGCAAAAGCTGTGCCGGGTTTTTCATTTGTTTTCCTCCCATTGTTTCCAGGTTTCCGGGGCGTAGCCCACGGTGGCTGCCTTTCCGTTGCGGACGACCGGGAGCCGGATCAGGCTCTGGTTTTCGTAGACGCGGTCCTCCTTCTGCGCAGGATCGGAGAGATAGCGCAGAACGTCGAGCTCAGGGTCCTTCCCTTCCCAGTCCACCAGCTTGTCCACGCCGCCGACGGCGCGCAGGACGCTGTCGAACTCCCGGCCGGAGAGACCGAAGCGCTTCATATCCACAAACTGATAGGCAATCCGGCGCTCCTTGAACCAGCGCTCGGCCTTTTTGGTATCGAAGCTCTTGGCAAGCCCGAAGATTTGAATGTTCACGGGTATTCCACCTCCATCAGACAAAGTCCCTGCGCCGGGACCGTGAAGCCGGCTTCCGCGCGGCGCTCACCCGCAAACAGCGCATCGATGCAGCCGGGGTCCCGGTCTCCCCTGCCGATCTCCAGCAGGGTCCCGACGAGGATGCGCACCATGTGGTGCAGGAAGCCGTCCCCGGTCAGCGTGAAGCGGACCTCCGGGCCGACGCGCTCGATCTGAACGGCGGTCAGGGTGCGAACCGTTGATTTCTTGGTCCGGTCGGCTGAAAAGGCGCGGAAATCATGGGTCAGCAGGAGCTTCTCCGCCGCCTGACGCATCCGACCAAGGTCCAGGGCGTCCGGGAAGACGTAGACCCAGCGCCGCTCAAAGACGCAGGGCTCGTCCGAGTTCCAGACGCGGTAGCGGTAGGTCTTGGAAACGGCGGAAAGCCGCGCGTGAAAGCGCGGCGGTGCGTATTCCAGCCGGACGGCTCCGACGTCGGCGGGCAGATACTGCCGCAGGGCGGCAAGGACCCGCTCCGGCGGGAGATCAGCGGCGGTGCGGAACGACGCGACCTGGCCGATGGCGTGTACGCCCGCATCCGTGCGCCCGCTGCCGGAGACCGCAACCGGCGCGTCAAAGATACGGCTCAAGACCGCCTCCAGCTTGCCCTGAATCGTCAGTTCTGTATTGGGAAGCCGCTGCCAGCCCCGGTAGCGGCTTCCGTCATATTGCAAAGTCAGCTTGTAATTCGGCATGGTACTCCCGATCAGGCGGCTTCGGCCTCCGCCAGCGCTTCGGATTTGGTATCGGCGGAGCAGATAAAATTGCCGCGGCGGTCATAGACCTCGTAGTGTCCTCGGACGGAAATGATTTTGTATGCCATGATGCACAACTCCTTCATCGGAATTTACGACTGCATCATAGCAGGTATTCTGTACGATAAACAGGACAGTTTTAGGCCTTGTTCAGGATCTCGTCCAGGAAGGCCAGCACGTCCGCGTGGAGCTCGGCGCGGTTGAGTTCGTTGTGCATTTCGTGGCGGCCGTCGGGATAGAGGCGGAGCCGGACGTCCTGCATGCCGGCCTTGCGGAAGGCCGCCCAGGTCTGACGGACGCCCTTTCCGTTGCCGCCGACGGGATCCTTGTCGCCGCTGACGAAGAGGACGGGCAGATCCTTCGGCATCCGGTCGAGATTCTTGGCGTCCTCATTGGCGAGCATGCCGCCGAGCATCTCATAGGACAGGCCGACGGAGGCGTCAAAGCCGCAGAGCGGGTCGGCGATATAGCGATCCACGACGGTTTCGTCGCGGCTGAGCCAGTCCACCGCAGTGCGCGGGTTTTCAAAGCCCTTGTTGTAGCTGCCGAACATCAGCTTGTTGATCGTGGGGCTGGTGCCGTCCCAGCCGTGCTTGCCAGACTGCTGCTTGCAGACCATCCGGCCGGCCACGAGAACCGGCTTCGGCATCCAGCCAGTGCCGCTGATCACGGCCCCGCTCAGGCCGGCATCGGGATAGGTGTAGAGCAGGGTACGGGTCAGGAAGGACCCCATGCTGTGGCCGTAGATGAAGTAGGGCAGGTTCGGATACTCCTCCTTCGTCATGCGGAGCAGGCGATAGGTATCCGAAACCATGGTCTTCCAGCCGCCGACCAGGCAGCCCTGGCCGATTTTCTCAGAGATGGAGCCGCCGTGGCCCATGTGGTCCTCCGCGACGACCACGAAGCCGTGGTCGGTGAAGACCTTTGCCAGCTCGTCATAGCGGGCGGCATACTCCGCGATTCCGTGGACGATCTGGATCACGGCACGCGGCGTGCCGTCGGGTTCCCATTTGCAGCAATGAATGCTGGTCTCATCTCTCGCCGGAAAAGAAAATTCTTTCATCGGGGACTCCTTTCTGTCCTCTTTATGGGACGATACGTATGATAGAATTCCCTCGGAAATCAAAATTACGGAGGGAACTGAAATGACGAATCAAATGAACGCATACCGGAACGAATCACGCGCAGCTGTCCTCGCCCGCCGCAGAGCGCGTGCGCGCAGGGCGCGGATCGAGGCCCTGACCGAGACCGCGGCGACCGTCGGCATCGGGCTGAGCCTGGTCATGGGCTCGGTGGCCTTTCTCTGCGTGGTCTAAGCGCTATTTGGCGTTGCGGCGGTAGATCTCGCGCAGGCCCTTGAGAAGGAGCTTGTCATCGAGGATGATTTTTCGGCGGCAGAGCGGGGTAACGAGCCGCGCCAGGCCGCCCGTGGCGATCACCTGCATAGGATAGCCAAGCTCCTCCTCAAAGCGCTCCGCCATCCCGTCGAGCATGCAGGCCGTGCCCAAGAGCATCGCGCTGCGCATGGATTCGACGGTATTGGTGCCGATGGCCTTCTTGGGCGGCTCCAGGCTGATAGCCGGAAGCTGGGCCGTGCCGGAGGTCAGCGCATTGAGGGAGAGACGGATGCCGGGGTGGATCGTGCCGCCGCGGAAGACGCCGTCCTTGTCCAAGGCAGTGATCGTCGTGGCGGTGCCCATATCAATGATGCAGGCCGGCGCGCCGTACTCCGCCAGAACCGCCACCGCCGCGACCACGAGGTCGGAGCCGGCCTGCGCCGGATTGTCGATCGCAATTTTCAAGCCGGTCTTGAGTCCAGGTCCGACGGTCAGGGGACGGCGGCCCGTCAGCCGCTCCAGGGCCTCACAGACCGAGGCCATGACCGGCGGCACCACCGAGGAGATGATGGAGCCCTCGAGCGAGACCGGGTCCACGCCAAACAGGGCGAGCATGGATTTGAGGTCGGCGCAGTACTGGTCGGAGGTCTTGATCTGATCGGTGGCCATGCGGGCCTCGAAGGTGATCGCGTCGCCCTCAAGACCGCCGAGGACGATATTGGAATTGCCGATGTCGATTGCTAATATCATACGGATACCACCTTTTTTATAGTTCCAGAATTTCGGATTTGCAGACGCCGCCTTCGATCGTCACGACCGCACAGGTCGGGTACGGCCCGTAGCCGCAGGCGCCGGGATTCAGAATACGGAGGCCTTGCTCCTGCTCGTCGTGGGCCTCATGGGTGTGGCCGTAGAGCAGGAAGTCTGCCCTTTGCTCCCGGGCGGCATAGCAAGCCCGCAGCAGGCCGCCCTTGACGCCGAGGGTGTGACCGTGGCAGAGGTAGAATCGGAAGCCGCCCAGGGTAACGATCCGGGTAAGCGGCGTGTCGCTGAAGCCGTCGCAGTTGCCCCGAACGTAGACGAGCGGGAGGGTGGGGTAGTCCCGCATCAGGTCCTCCGCATCCCGGTCATGGTCGCCCAGATGGAACACGTAGTCGGGCTTCTCCCGGTCGATGGCATAGCGCATATGGGACAGCTCCCCGTGGGAGTCGGAGAAAATCAAAAGCTTCAAGGCGCACCATTCCTTTCCTCTTTGCATATCCTATTATAGCAAAGAAATCATTGGGAGGCAAGATGATGGACGGAGAAAAGCGGATTTTTTCTGATTCGGACCAGGCGAAGGTCCGGCGGCTGCTGCAAAGCCAGGACGGCGCGGCCCTGATCCGCCTGCTGCAAAAGGACGGCGGGAAGGGGCTGGCCCGCGCGGCGGAGGCGCTTCGGCGCGGCGACACGGACGCGGCGCAGCTTGCCCTCTCTCCCCTGCTGGGCGGCGAGGCGGGACGGCTGATCGAGCGGCTTGGAGAACAGCTCTGATGGAGGATCTGCAGGCTGCGATCCAGGGCGTCCTCTCCGACCCGGAACAGATGGCCCAGCTCCAGGCAATGGCCCAGGCGCTTGGGATCCAGAGCGGGCAGGAGGCCGCGCCTGCCCCGCCGACGGAGCCGCCGCCGGAGGCGCCGGACGGACAGGTTCTTGCCCTGATGGGTCGGCTTTCGCAGATGCACGGAAGCGAGGAGCGGGTCTTCTCGGCCCTGCGGCCCACGCTTTCGGAACAGGGGCAGCGCAAGGCGGACCGAGCGCTTCGGGCGGCGCGGCTCTCCCGGCTGGCCGGGCTGCTGCTGAACGGTGGAAGTCATGTATAGCCGCTACCTGCCGGACGGCAGGGGCGGATATGAGCGGCGAACCGTGACGCAGCCGCCGCAGGAACCGCCGCAGCGGCTGCGTCCCGGACCCGGCCCGCCCCCGCCGGAGCCTGTACATCGTCCGCCGGAACCCCCGCATCATCCGCCGGAACCCCCGCATCATCCGCCGGAACCCCCGCATCATCCGCCGTCCCGGCCGCCGGGCGGACCGCCGATGGGGCCGGGAGGTCTTCTGGGGAATCTGGGCGGGCTGCTCCGCGGGCTGGACACCGAAGATTTTCTGATCCTTGCCATCCTCCTGCTCGCCCGCAAGCAGGACGGCGCAAGCACGACAGAGCTGCTGATCACCGCCGCGCTTTATCTGATGATGGGCTGAACCCCTCCGCCGACGACAGGCGGAGGGGTTCTGATTGGGATTCGTTCGTCAGAAAACCAATGAAAGGGTTCCTTGATTATTGCTGCGCTTCGCGCACCCGATCGACCAGAAGCCGGGCCTCGTCCAGAACCTCGGCGGCCAGCAGAGAGGTGTCCCCGCTCGTCGGGTCCAGGATCAGGGCGTGGGCGCAGCCGTCGAAGCTGCGGTACTGCTTTTCCAGCATCGCCGCCACCGGCGGCGTCAGCTTTTCGCCGAGCTGGGCCTCAAAGCGGCGCTTGACGTTTTTGAGCGTCGTCTTGCAGAGGACCCGCAGGCAGCACGGCGGGAGCAGCTCGGTCAGCGCGGGATCGTTGATCAGATAGATGAGATAGTCGTCCGTGGTCTGCGCCCGGTCGAGCATGGACATGAAGCGGACCTTGGCCTCGGTCTCGTCGTCGTCAAGCTGAAGGTAGGCGCGGTTCATATAGACCTCCGCGTGTATTTTTTCGCAGATTGCGTTTGATAGGGCGGATTTTCCGCAGCAGCGGCCGCCCATGATTGCAATTACCATGGTCTATTCCTCCGTTTCGGCGCGGTGGGTGCGAATCTCGGCCACGCTCTCCGGGCGGGCAGATGACGGGCGGGGCGCAGATCAGTCGGATGCATGGTGCGCTCCTCCTTCCCGGGCGTAGCAGTCGCAGAGATGGAGCAGGATCTCGACGTTTTTCGCCATGGACGGAACGGGGACGAACTCAAAGCGTCCGTGCGCGTTCTCGTAACCGGCGGAGAGGTTCGGACAGGGCAGGCCGCGGAAGCTCAGCGCGGAGCCGTCCGTGCCGCCGCGGAAGGGCTCGCAGTGGGGCTCCAGCCCGGCTGCCCGGATGGCCTTCCGCAGGTTTTCCACCAGGAAGGGATACCGGCCCAGGACGTCGCCCATGTTGCGGTACTGCTGGGTGAGCCTGACGCGGACCCTGTCCGCGCCGTATTCGCGGTTGAGAGCGTCGGCGCAGGTTTGAAGATAAGCCTCCCGCGCCTCGAAGCAGCCGCGGTCAAAATCGCGGACGATCAGACGGACGACGGCCCGTTCGCAGTCGGCAGTAACGCCGATCACGTGGTAAAAGCCTGCGGTCCCTTCCGTGTACTGGGGGCGTTCGGGCTTGGGGAGCATGGTCACGAGCTCGGCGGCAAGGTCAGAGGCGTTGACCATGATGCCCTTCGCCGTACCGGTGTGGACGCTGCGGCCCGTGATCTCGATCTCCGCGAGGGAGGCATGGAAGGTCTGATCCTGATACCAGCCGAGGTGGTCGCCGTCCAGCGTATAGGCAAACTTTGCGCCGAAGCGGTCCAGATCGAGGTCGCGGGCCAGGCCGCCGACCTCCTCATCCGGGGTAAAGGCCAGACAGATCGTACCGTGCGGATGCGTCGGATGGCTGACGAAGTATTCCACCATCGTCATAATTGCGGCAATGGACGCCTTATCGTCGCCGCCAAGGAGGGTCGTGCCGTCGGTGAGCACGAGGTCCTGTCCGGTATATTGCGCCAGATTCGGGTAATCGGCGGCTCGCATGACGATATTCTTCTCCTTGTTCAGGACGATATCGCCGCCGTCGTAGCTGCGCAGGACCCAGGGCTTGACGCCCCAGCCGGGCACGTCCGGGGCGGTGTCCAGGTGGGCGATCAGGCCGATGGGAAAGTCCGGACCGGCATGGTTGGCGCGCAGGCGGGCATAGAGGACGCAGGGCTCCTCGTCAAAGCAGGTCTCAACGCCGAGTGCCTTCAGTTCGGCGTACAGGACCCGCGCCAGGTCGCGCTGGCAGGCTGTGGTGGGCCAGACGTTGTCGGAGAGCTTGGACTGGGTGGTGATCGCGGCGTACCGAAGCAGACGGGCCTCGGTCTGCGCAGAGAAGTCGGAATGGTTCATGGTTGGCTCCTTTTTGATTCCGGATCATGGATGAAGCGGCGCGTTTCAGGCCTTCTTCATGTGGGCGGATGCGGTTTTCGCCATCAGGCGCTTGGTTCCCTTCTCGTCGAAGGCGATCTCAAGCAGGGCGTCGTTGCCCATCTTGACCACGGAGAGGACCATGCCTCTGCCGAAGACGTTGTGGACCACGCTGTCGCCGGAGCGGAAATCCGGCACGCTCTGCGCGAAGGAAACGGACGGTCGGTACTGCGGGATGGCGGTCCTGCGGGGCTGGGGACGGGTCTGTGCAGGCCGCGGAGCGGGCCGTGGGCTTGCGGCAGCGGGCGCTGCCAGACACTCGGGCGGGATCTCCTCCACGAAGCGTGAGATGCGGTTGGCCGTCGTCCGACCGTAGAGCATTCGCTGGGCTGCATGGGTGATGGTCAGGCTCTTTTTTGCGCGGGTGATGGCGACGTAGCACAGCCGCCGTTCCTCCTCCATCTCGGCGTCGTCGCCGATGGAGCGCAGGCTCGGGAAGATGCCCTCCTCCGCGCCGACCAGAAAGACGTGGGGAAATTCCAGACCCTTTGCCGCGTGCATGGTCATCAGAACCACGGCGTCGGCGTTGGCGTCATACTGCTCGATGTCGGTATACAGGGCGATCTCCTCCAGGAAGCCGCTCAGACTGGCGTCGTCCGGGTGATTCTGCTCATAGCCGACCAGAGAGGAGCGAAGCTCGCGGACGTTTTCCAGCCGGGTCCGGCTTTCGACGTCGCCCTTCTGCTCCAGCATCGCGGCGTAGCCGGTTTTTTCCACCACGGCGTCATAGAAGTCCGCCAGCGAGCAGGTGTCAAGCAGCTTCGCGCAGTCCTCGATCATCATGGCGAAGGTCATGAGCTTCGGGGCCGCTTTTTCCAGAGCCGGATAGGAATAGGCGTCGGAGAGGACGAAATACAGGGGCAGCTCCGCCGTCTGGGCCAGACGCTGGAGGGTCTCCACGGTTCGGGGGCCGATGCCGCGCGGCGGGTTATTGAGGACGCGGAGGAGGCGGAGATCGTCGGAGCGGTTGCTGATCAGCAGCAGATAGGCCAGCATATCCTTGATTTCGGCGCGGTCAAAGAAGCGGGTGCCGCCGATAATGCGATAGGGAATGCCGTTGAATTTGAAGGCGCGCTCAATGGCGTTCGACTGGGCGTTGATCCGGTACAGGACGGCAAAGTCCCCGAAGCGGGCGGTCGGCTGCATCGAGAAGATGCGAGAGGCCACGAAGCTCGCCTCGTCGTTCTCATCCCGGGTCTCCCGGACCAGGATACCGCCGCCGAGCTCGTTGCGGGTCCAGAGCTTTTTGCCCTTCCGGCCCCGGTTGTGGGAGATGACGGCGTTGGCGGCGTTGAGAATCGACTGGGTGGAGCGGTAGTTCTGCTCCAGGCGGATCAGCTTGGCAGGGGCGAACTGCTTTTCAAAATTCAGAATGTTTTCGATGGTCGCGCCGCGGAAGCGGTAGATGCTCTGGTCGTCGTCGCCGACCACGCAGAGATTCCGGGCGCCGCCCGCAAGCAGGGCCGTGAGCAGATATTGGAGGTTGTTGGTATCCTGGTACTCGTCCACCAGGACGTAGCGGAACTTGCGCTGGTAATAGTCGCGTACCTCCGCTTCGGTCTGCAGGAGGCGGACCGTCAGAAGGATGATGTCGTCAAAATCGAGGGCGTTGGCCTCATGGAGCCTGCGCTGGTAATCGGCATAGCAGCGATCCACGATCTCCAGGCGGGCGTCGTCGGAGCGGGCGGCATGGGCGTGGAAGTCCTCCGGGAAGCGCATTTTGTCCTTCTCCCGGCTGATCCAGGCCAGGATCTGGCGTGGCGCCATCGTCCGTTCGTCCACGTTCTGATCCTTCATCACGTCCTTCATGACGCGCTCGGAATCCGCTGCGTCGTAGATCGTGAACCGGGCCGTATAGCCCGGCAGCCGGTCGATCTCCCGCCGCAGGATGCGGCAGCAGGCCGAATGGAAGGTCATGGCCCAGACGTCGCTGCCCTGCTCTCCGAGCATGGCCGAGAGCCGCTCCTTGAGCTCGTTGGCCGCCTTGTTCGTAAAGGTGATGGCGATCACGTTCCACGGCGCGGGCGGCTCGACGGTACAGCGGGCCGCGATCTCCGGGGCAAGCGGGCCATCCTGGGCAAGGGCAGCCTCCAGCTTTGCCAGATCGTCCTCGTTGACCCAGTCGGGGATCTCGTCGGTATCGGAGCCCCGTCCGAAGCGGAGCAGATTGGCAATCCGGTGGATCAAAACCGTCGTTTTGCCGCTGCCAGCGCCGGCAAGCAGGAGCAGCGGCCCCTCTGTGGTCAGGACGGCCTCCTGCTGCATATCGTTCAGATTCAAAAATTCCCGGCGGATCAGCGCCCGCCGCGCCTTGACAAAGCGTTCGTTCAGTTCCGGGAGCATGGGTCTTCTCGCTTTCTGTCTGTTTTCTTCATTGTAGCCGATTTCAGCGGAAAATGCAATCGGAATGTTCCGTTTTCCGCGCAGAAAGCGGCGCCGAAGGCCGGGGTTCCGGCTTCGGCGCCGCAGAGCGGGTCTATTCGTCCTTCCAGGCGTGGGTGCGGATGTAGAGAAGGATAACCTGCAGCCCCTCCTTGTTGGGATGGAGGCCGTCGTTCATCATCCATTCGGGATGGGCGTTTCCGTCCTCCGCCAGCAGGGCGGAGAAGGTATCCAGGTAAGGCAGGCCGTAGTCCTCTGCGATCTCGAGGATCCAGGCGTTTGCCTCGGAGAGCAGGGCGTTGGTGAACTCACCCCAGTGCTTGAAGGTCGGCAGCAGCGGATAGAGCGATTGCAGGATGATCTGCGTATCCGGGCTGGCCTCGCGGATCTCGTCGATCAGATGGCAGTATTCCGTCTTGAACTGGGTCTCCGTCATAGCCGACAGGCCGTTGAGTCCCAGGGCGATCACCAGAATATCCGGGTGGTGGAGGGCAGCGGTCTCGGCGATCGTCCGCTCCACGTTGTCAAACGGGTCGAGCATCTTGTAGCCGCGCAGGTATTTCAGGGTCATAGTTCCCTCCGGGCCGGTCCAGATCTGCTTGGTCTCGGTGCCGCCGTTCAGCAGGCCGAAGGGCCACATCCAATAGGTGGGAGATTCGCAGAGGAAGGTGATCCGGTCCAGATATTCCTCCCCCGCGTCCTCGCTGATCGGCAGCAGGGACGGAGATTCGTAGTTGACCGGGGTAAGCTCCGGATGGTTCTGATAGACGGCCTCCGCGCTCCGGTCGATCTCGGGCGGAGCCTCGGTCTCCGTCGGAGCCTCCGTCGTCGGAACGGTGGTCGGCGGCTCGGTGACGACGGCCTCCGTCGTCGGGATCTCCGTCGGGGGAGCTGTCGTGATCTCGCTCGAACGGGCCAGGGTCAAGGTCGGGGCGGCGGTTTCGGCAGGGGTCTGGGGCTTCGCGCCGCAGCCGGAGACAAGCAGAACGGCGGCGGCAAGCAGGATGGCAAGGATTTTTTTCATCGCATCTGCCTCAGATCTGGTTCTCCGCCCACTGCCGGAGCTCGGCGTCCGGAACGTCAGCGGAAAAGCGGCGGCCATCGAGCACCTGCGCGCCCTTTGCAGAGGGACGCAGATCGGCGGCGGAGCGGCCGATCGGGCTCATGCCGGAGGTGGCGAAGGGCACCACGGTTTTTCCGGTCAGGTCGTACTGCTCCAGAAAGGTGTTCACAATGGTCGGGGCGGTGTACCACCAGATCGGAAAGCCGACGAAAATGCGGTCGTAGCGGGACAGATCCGCCGCGCGGGATGCAACGGCAGGGCGGGAGGTCGGATCGTTCATCTCGACGGAGCTGCGGCTGGCCTTGTTGGTCCAATCAAGGTCGGCTGCGGTATAAGGCGTCTCGGGGACGATCTCAAACAGATCGGCGTCCGTGACGGCGGCGAGCTTCTGCGCCAGCCTGGCGGTGACGCCGCTGGCGGAAAAATAGGCGACGAGCGTTTTACGCATAAAATCAATTCCTCCTCATTCAAAGTCGGTTTGCGGGAAGCCGGAGCTTTTCCAGAATTATACCACGTCCGGCTCCGCTTTGCAATGTCTGGGAATGAATGATTTTCCGGGATCCGGTCCTGTCTTGCAGGGGTTCAGCAGCCCACGGATCGGGCGATCAGGCAGCAGGCAATCGGGGACGGGGGAGCGGAGCGACTTGCCGGGGCTCCGACAGTGCCCTCGCCCCTCGGGGGGAAGGCTTTGCGCTTTGCGCCGTTGCGGTCAGGAGGGATCCGTCTCGGGAACGGTCTTCTGATCGAGGTCCATTGCGATCATGTCGTCGTTCGTTTCATAAACGACAACGCCTTTTTCCTGATTTGCCGTTTTTTCTCCGTTCTCCAGCGCGTCGAGCAGGCCCGGAACGGCGGAAACGTCCAGAACGGTCAACTCGTTGCCATAACAGGTCAGGTGCCGAAGGTTCTGATTCTGACGCAGATCCAGCGCAGTCAGCTGGTTGCCGGAGCACTCCAGCACTTCCAACGCCGTATTCCTGCTCACCTCCAGTGCCGTCAGGCGGTTGCTGTAGCAAACCAGCTTTTTCAGCGCCGCGTTCTTGCTCACGTCCAACGCGGTCAGCTGGTTGTTATAGCAATACAACTGCTCCAAGGCCGTATTCTTGCTCACGTCCAGCGCGGTCAACTGATTGTCGGAGCACGCCAGCCTGATCAGCTTTGTGTTCCGGCTCACGTCCAGGGAAGACAGTTGGTTTTCGAAGCAGTCCAGCTCAGTCAGAGCGGAAAAATACTCGATTCCTTTCAGGGAAGTGATTCCGTGATCGGCACAGTTGATCCAAGTCACGTCAGAAAGCTCGGCAGAGCTCAGAACGCCGTCGCGGTCCCCGTCATATTGATTGACAACGGTACGGAAGTTTTCATCCGGGAAATTGGTTTCGTTGACGGCTACGGTTTTCGGGGCGGAGGAGGGCCGCAGCCAGAGCAGAAGGACGGCCGCCACGATCACGACCAGGGCGAGCGCCAGGATCAGGACGGTTCTCTTTTTCATTTTTTAAATCTCCTTTTCGTTTCATTTTGTTGTGTCACAGGGAATGATCTGATCGTCCAGTGAAAAGGCAGTCCCGGAAATTGCAAATGCGTACGCTGCTTCTTACTCGCCCACCACGTCGCGGTACAGGAAGGTCACGACCTGGCCTCGGGTGCAGGTCTTTGCCGGAGAGAATTTGGTCTTCGAGGTTCCCTTGGTGATGCCGTTTTCCACGGCCCAGAGGACTGCCTTATAGAAATAGTCGGTCTCGCTGACGTCCTTGAAGGGATTCGCGGCGGAAGTCGGCTCCGGCTCGCCCTCGGCGCGCCAGAGGAAGGTCACGACCTGTCCGCGCGTGCAGGGATCGCCGACGCCGAACTTCGTCCTGCTCTTGCCGTTCGTGATCC
>OCVV011358671.1_pt1 | contig 13369 bp, 9 predicted proteins | sample 1539721 | NCBI WGS metagenome assembly OCVV01 (sample SAMN02144230, study PRJEB22623) | gut metagenome | biome: sheep rumen | host: Ovis aries | place: New Zealand
CTTCTTCCAAAATATGTGTCTGCACTGGCAGTACTTTGTGTGCTTCTTATTGTAAACCGCAAAGCCCTATTACATATAGATTACATGCTTTTGCTTACCTTCTGTGCTTTTTTTATTTTCACAGGGAACATCGGTTCAGAACCCAACATAAAACAAATGCTTACTTCTGTGGTAAGTGGTCATGAATTTATTGCAGCAGTTGCGTCAAGCCAAGTTATAAGTAATGTGCCCGCAACATTATTGCTTTATCCCTTTGCACAAAATACACAAAGTCTTTTAGCAGGAGTCAATGTAGGTGGTTTAGGAACTTTAGTTGCATCGCTTGCAAGTTTAATTTCTTACAAACTCTATGCACAAGCAACAAGCGACTCTCGCTTTCCATCAGGAAAAACATATCTTGTGCTCTTTACTGTGTGCAATCTTGTTATGCTTTCTATTCTGTGTGTTTACGCCTTGCTCTTTTGGAAATAGAACACCGTATCATGTGAGCGTTTTTTTAGTGACGGCGGAATACAACTGTTTTCCAAAGAAGCAACTTCATTCATAGACACAAACAAATATCCATCATCAGCAAGACAATGTTGAGCAAGCACTTCCAAAATTTTTGCACGCATTTCAAACGAAAAATAAATGAATACGTTTCGAATAAAAATAATGTGCTGCTGCTTCGGAAGATTTTCGGGAATAATTCCTTTTGCTAAATCAGAAAGATTTATATGTTCTGTCTTTACGAAGTGAGATATTTCAATAGGCATGTGAAAGGTTCCGTCTTTTTGCTTGTAAGGTTCCAAAAGATAATGAAACTTTGCACCGTCTACTGTTCGAACAGAATTCTTTTTGTAAATTCCTTCCTTACATTTTTGCAGAACATCTGTGTTTATATCACTTGCGGTATATTCAGCAGGAATTCTACAAGCTTTTGCTAATAGCGCAAGAGAATAAATTTCTTCTCCGGAAGAACTTGCTGCACTCCAAATTCTTATTGGAGGAAGTGCGTGTCTTAACTCGGGGAACACAACATCTCTTAAAAACATAAACTGTTTTTCTTCGCGGAACAAATAGGTTTCGTTTACTGTTGAAGAATTGATTATGCTAATTACTTCGTCATTGTGTTTAGAAATATATTCTACATAATTTGAAGTTACGCCTTTTTCTTCTAGTTCCTGACTGCGTTTTTCAAGAAAAGCATAAATACCTGTTTTGTGACTTTCGCGAGGAATAATTCCTGTGTAGGCAGTTATGCTGTTGATAATTTGTTCAAAGTCGCTATCTGTAATTTTCATGGGCAAGTCCTACTAAACCAAAGACAAGATGCGATCTGCAATTTTTGTACGAGGCAACACTTCTGATGCGGCGTTCAATTCAATTGCAGCTGCGGGCATTCCAAAAACGGCACAAGTTGATTTATCTTCAACAATAGTGTATCCGCCGTTGTCCAAAATCATTTTACAACCTTCTGCTCCATCGCGACCCATTCCAGTCATAAGAACACCAAGGCATGATTTTTTGTAATGCTGAGCACAGGTTCTAAACAGTTTATTTACTGCCGGACGCAAAAAATGTTCTGGCGGTTCACTGGTTAATTTTAAAACTGCGCGTCCTACCGAATTAATGTGATCGACAATTAAGTGTTTGTCTGCTGGTGCCATATACACATTACCAGGAAGAGCTTCCATTCCGTCTTGAGCAAGATGCATAGAAATGTTGGGGCAACACGATTTAAACCAGTTGACCATTTTTATATCTGCATCAACATCAATATGCTGTGTGTAAAGAATAGGAAGATTAAAGTTAGAACCTAAACCCGAAAGCACTGTCTGAACAGCAGTAGGTCCGCCTGTTGAAGCGCCCAAACAAATAATTTTGAATTTATTGCTTATCATGGGATATTCGTCTTTAGATGTTTTCCTTGCTACTTTAGGACGAACCGTTTTTAACGCTGCACGAATACGGTCAACAAAGGGCTTTAACTTTTCCATCTTAAAAGCAGAAAGCTCTGGTTTTGCTTCAAACAAGAGAGCTCCGTTCTCTATAGCAAGGGGACGAAGCGACACATCTTCTGAAAAAACAACAACAGGTATAGACATTTTTCCAGTAAGAATTTTCATTGCAGAAATTCCATCTAGTTCTGGCATGTCTACATCGGTAATAACGACATCAGGATTTGTTTCACGAGCACAGTCAATAGCTTTGCGGCCGTTTGACACAGAGCCCACGACATCAAAATCATCCTCCAATTTAAACATTTTTTCTAGCAATCCGCGGATGATGGCAGAATCATCAGCTATAATGACTCGCCTTTTTACGTCGTTCATGAAAAACCTCTTTCTAAAAATTTATTTTATTACCTTCACAGGTTCAAATTCTAAGCGAACTTCAGGCAAAGCTGACAGTTCTGTAACACAGCGCTCGCTATATGTTCCGTCTACATTCTGAGGATTTGTTCCCTCTGCAGGTGGAGCAAAAAAACGAAGCGGTAAAGTAAGAGCATTTTGTATTTTATGTTCAAAAAAATAAGACATAAGGTCAACGCATTTTGTTCCCGGTGCTTTGTAGAACCACCAGCCGTCTAGTTCAATCATAAGATTTAAATCTTTTAGCTGACCTGGAAAATACACTTCTGCATAATGCGGATTTTCTGTTATGTCTAAAGACAGTTCTATTCCTTCTGCATCTTCGGAAGAAGTCCAAGTCAACTGACACGGAAGAGAAATTGCTTGTTGTGAAATAATCTTCGCTCTAAAAAAAGATTTGTGCAACTGTTCACGATAAGTTGCAAGCAGTGGTTGTTCAATACCCACATCTTTATTGTTTGGATCGGTAACTTCAAGTCCTAATCTTCCATCGTCTCTAAACTGATACATGGTAAAAGCAGAAAGCCACTTTTCTTCATCTTGCTGAAGGCGAGTCATGAAGTGTTGCATCATAAGCGCTTGTTCGTAAGGACCAGAAACATCTCCGTCGGCATTCAGTTCTGACATAACAAAGGGTTTGTTCATTCCGGTAACTTCACGCAAACGGTGCAAGGTCTTTTTTGCATTGTCATAAACTTCATCAACATTTTCTGCAGAATAAGAGCTTGTTTCTTTTGTAGCAACATCAACTGGCCAACCCCAGTGCAAAGAAAGATATTGATCGCAAGACCAGTAGTCGGTAACTTTGAACGCTTCAAGAAATTCATCTTCCATTTCAATTTTACCTGTTTCTTTTTGCCACATTCCAGCACAGAGAATCATTTTTACATTGGGAGCGTGTTCATGCATTACTTTGCAAACCATAACATAAAAATCTGCAAGTTGTTGAAAAGAAGCTCGCTTTGTAAAACAAAACCAAGTTCCGGTGCACTCATGGTTCACTCGCAAAAGAACTCTTCCGTAGGGACGCAAATCTTTTGCAATAAGCACAATGTCTTCTTCGGTAAGTGTTGGGTCAATGGTAAGTGTTAAAACAACATCTTGTCCGTGGCGACGAATCTCTTTCATAAAGTTAAAGGGTTCGTCATTAAGTTTACCTTCACGGCCACCACGGTAAGGGAAATAATCTTCATAAGGATAATCCCAAGCACCAGAGGGCGTTTCTTGTGGACAGGCAATGCTCGAACGAATAGGCCATGTTTTGTCGTTAGGATAATAAGTGTACATAAGGCTTATTCCACGATGTACTGCATGCATTTTCTGAAGAATATAATCTTGATTTACATAAAAACCGCGTTCGCTTCCATCACCTAAGTCGAGTGCACATTCTGCGGCAGAAAGGGTTACTCTGTTTGCCATACAAAAAGTATATAACAAAGCGTCTTTTAATTCTAGCGTAACTGTGCTACAATGGCGCCATGAAGACAAAGGTTTTTATTGACGGAAGCGAAGGAACCACTGGTTTACGCATTCACGAACGCTTTAGCAAAAGAGATGATATAGAACTGCTTACTATTAGTTCAGAATTACGCAAAGACACAGCAGAAAGAGCTCGTCTTATTAACGAATCTGATGTTACCTTTTTGTGTTTACCTGATGCCGCTGCACGAGAAGCAGTTTCTTTGGTTACCAACGACAAAGTTTGCATTATAGACACTTCTACTGCTCACCGAACAGAAGCAGGTTGGGCTTACGGTTACCCCGAACTGTCAAAAGAACACAGAGAAGCTATTCGTAAGGGAAAGCGTATTGCTGTTCCTGGATGTTATGCTTCTGGTTTTATTACATTAGCGTATCCTTTAGTCAAAAAAGGAATTGCTCCTGCAAACTACCCCTTCTCTATTTTTGCAGTTTCTGGATACAGCGGTGGCGGAAAAAAATTGATTGCTGCTTACGAAGAAGAAGGCCGTGACAAAAAGTTTGATTCAGCACGCATGTATGGTTGGAGTCAGACTCACAAACACTTAAAAGAAATGAAGGCAATTCCTGGTCTTGCGCAAGAACCCCTGTTTTGTCCTATGACAACAAACTATCACAGTGGAATGATTGTTCAAGTTCCCTTATTTACAAACTTACTGTCTGACTGCAAAACTCCAGAGCAAATGCACAAATTCTTTAGCGACTATTATGCTGGTGAACCCTTTGTAAAAGTAATGCCTCTTGGTGCAGATGTTGAAGCAGGCGCACTCTTTTCTGATGCATGTGCTGGTTGGGACGGCATAGAGATTTTTGTTACTGGAAACGAAGAGCGCATTGTAGTTGCAACCCGCTTTGACAACTTAGGTAAAGGTGCATCGGGGGCTGCAATTCAGTGTCTTAACCTTGTACTGGGCTGTGAAGAAAGTAAAGGTTTAGTTCTGTAAGTTTTAGAAAAACCGTTCTGCAAGAGCAATGCTTAGCGGAAGTGTTACAATACAGAGTGCACTTGTTACTACAACAATCATACTCGCATAGGATTCATCTTTGTTGAACAAAACAGCAAAAGAAGAAACACTCATTCCTACTGGGCACAAGGCTGCAATAAAGACAACATAAGTTATAAGACGAATGTTTTCAAAAGAGCTGAATACTTGTACTGCTCCCCACGCAACAAAAAGCATTACAAAGGCAGACACTACAAGGCGTAAGAGCGTAACTTTTGTAACACGCAACACATATTCTTTAAGAGAAGTCTGAGGCTTCTTAAAGGTTGCAAACAACATTCCTAACAGCAACATTGAAACAGCTGTGTTCATGTCACCTATAAGACTAAGCGGTTTTGAAATAAGCTGCGGAAGATTAATGGGCAGACAGAAAAGCAAAAGTCCAATAAGTACCGCTATAACACTGGGATTTGTTATTACCTTTAATGGCTTAACAGTTCCTGCAATCATGTAGTAACCGAATGTCCACAACCAAATGTTAAAGATGGCAAGAAAGCCCATAAGGTAAAAAGTTCCCTCGGCACCAAAGACTCCGTTTATAAGCGGTATACCAATAAAACCACAGTTAGTAAAAACAACAGAAAGTTTGTCTAAGCAATCAAGTTGTTTTCCTTGTTCAGATTTAGAGCGACAAAAAAGTATTGCAAGAAGAGAAAGCACAAGATGAGCAACAAAAGACAGTAAAATCATTAGAAGCAAGTCGTGCATTTTTTCTGGAGAATAGGGTTTGTCAAAAGAACATACAATCAAACAAGGATTGATAACATATAAAAGTAATTTGCTTAAAAACTGTTCTTCTTTTTTTTCAAACTTAAATGCCTTAGTTACAACAAAACCAACAATGGCTATGAGTGCCATAACACTCAACTGTTTTAAAACAACAATATACATGCAGCAGATTATACGCTTTTGCAGAAGTAAAGGCAATGTGTTAAACTGAACATATATTTTATGCAAGGAGTTACTATGGAATTTGATTCAAAGCATGCAGTAATTGTTCCCGAGGGAGTTTTTATTATAGGAACATATGACGAAAACGGTGTACCTAACGCAATGAATGCAGCGTGGGGAATTCAGTCTGATTACGAACAGATTACATTGTATTTGGCAAAACACAAAACCACAGAAAATCTTAAAAAGACAAAAGCTTTTACCGTAGCTTGTGCAACACGAAGCACCGTTGTTATTTCTGACTACTTTGGTATTGCAAGTGGAAACAAAGTCAACAAAATTGAAAAGGCAGGAGTGCATGTTCATAAAAGCGCACATGTAAATGCTCCCATAATTGAAGAATATCCGCTGACTTTGGAATGCATTGTAAAAGAGTGGGACGAAGAACGAGAAATGTTAGTGGGAACAATTGTTGCTCAACAGGCAGATGAGTCCATACTGACTGACGGTAAAATTGACTTAGGCAAACTACAGCCAATCATGTATGACTCATCTTTCCATGTGTACCGTGCCATTGGCGAAGTTGTTGGAAAAGCCTTTAGCGACGGTAAGCAGATTGGCGAATAAGACTTAGTTAATACCGCGAGCCCATTCGTAAGTACTTAAATAGGGGTCTGGTTTTACTGCACCTTGCGTAGACCAGACTTCATCAATTAAACCGTTACTGTTAATTTTTCCAATACGAACTTGTTTGTACAAATGCTGATTTGAACCGTCAATGGTAACTGTTCCTTCTGGGGCAGTAAAGCTTAATCCTTTCGAAGCCATGCGCACATCTTCAACATCAAAACTTCCTGCTTTTTCGCAAGCCATAGCCCACATGTGCACTGCAATGTAACCTGCTTCAATAGGGTCACCAGTAACACGGTCACTTCCATAAGTTGATTTATAATCTGAAACAAACTGAGCATTACGAGTTGTGTTTGTAGTTTCGTAGTAGTTCCATGAAACAAGATTGCCTACTAAGTTTTCTACTCCAATTACATTAATTTCTTCTTCTGAAATAGAAAAACTCATTGTGGGAATTTTTTCTGAAGTAATGCCGGCCTGACTTAACTGTTGGAAAAAGTAAATGTTTGAGTCTCCGTTAAGTGTGTTGATTATGACATCTGGTTTTTCAATTTGAATTTCGCGAATAACTGCCGAAAAATCTGTGTGTCCCAGAGGAACATAATATTCACCAACACATTCTCCACCCATTTGAGCAACCTGTGCTTTTATAATTCTGTTAGCAGTACGAGGGAACACATAGTCGCTTCCTACAAGGTACATTTTTTTTCCGAAGTTTTCTGCACAATAATCTATTGCAGGAATAACTTGCTGGTTAGGTGAAGCGCCCATGTACATAATGTTAGGACTTGCTTCCATACCTTCATACTGAACCGGATACCACAAAAGTCCAAACAATTCTTCAACAACAGGTTTTACTGCCTTACGCGATGCAGATGTCCAGCAACCAAAAATAGTAACAACTCCTTCGTCTTCCAAAAGAGTGCGAGCTTTATCTGCAAAAGTTGAAGGGTCACTTGCTCCGTCTTCTTCAACAACAATAATTCTTCTGCCTAACACACCGCCCGATTCGTTCAGTTCTTTTATAGCAAGCAGTTCTGCGTCGTGAACAGGTGTTTCGCTAATTGCCATTGTTCCTGACAGTGAGTGAAGCAGTCCAACCTTTACCACGGAATTACTTTGCTTTTGATTACATGCCGAAAAAAAGACAAACGCACATGCTAGAAGAAAAGCTGTAATTGAAAGTTTTTTCATATATCCTCCAAATTCAATTTACATTACAAAATGTCGTAAGTGGTCATAATGCCCTTACCCTTTATATTGCACTCTATGCCTTCGCTAAAGCGCACATCACTATCTTTAAGATGTTGATACAGTGTTTCTGAAACACGAATACTGCCAGGAGTTGCTGCTGTTTCCATACGGCTTGCAACATTAACCGTGTTACCCCACACATCATAAATAAATTTTGTTCTACCAATAACACCTGCTGTTGCTGGTCCACAGTTTAAACCAATGCGAATCTTAAAAGGAATTTTTGCTGTCTTGTTGTATTCTTCCAAATCTTCAAGCATACCTTTTGCAAAGTCTACCATAATGCGTGCATGGTTGGGGTTAGGCTCAGGGACACCACAAGTTGCCATGTAGGCATCACCGATTGTTTTTATTTTTTCTACTCCACTTCGTTGTGCGCGTCTGTCAAACTTGGTAAACAAATTGTTAAGAGCTTCTACAATTTCTGAAGCAGAATGACCGCTTGATGTTTTTGTAAACTCAACAATATCAGAGAACAGAACTGTTACATCTTCAAAATCTTGACCAATTGAACGAACACCGTTTTTAAGTTCGTTTGCAATCTGTTGAGGCAAAATGGCAAGCAACAATTCATCTGCTTTTGCTTTTTCAAGATTAACTTCTGCAGTACGTTCACGAACCATTTGTTCAAGGCGCATATTTTCGCGCAAAATTGATTTTTGTTTAAGATAGAAAATAAGGAAAATAGAACCCAACACAATTATAGAAACAACAACCCAGAAGAAAGGCATTTGGTAAATGTAAGGCTTTTGCACAAAGAGAACCGCTTCTGCCTGATCAGAATATAATCCTTCTCCATTGATTGCATTCAAATAGAAGGTATGTTTTCCTGGGCGAAGGTTAGTATAAGACATGCTGCGTTCAGTTGTAGGTGCACAAAATTCATCTTCGAAACCAGTAAGTTTGTGTGTAAAGGTTAAACGTTCTGGAGAATCAAAACTAATTCCTGAATAATTAATGACAACACGTTTTGTTCCTGGCTGCAAAGTAATAGTGTCTGTTTCGTGAGGATACAGGCGGTTATCTAAAACCGTAACATTATCAATTAAAACTGTTTCAATTTGAACTAAAGGCATAAATGGATTTTCTATTACTTTTACCGGATCATAAATAGCAACGCCATCAACCATAGCAAACCAAATACGACCATACTTGTCTACAAAACTTTTTGCTGTTGAAGTAGGTCCGTCAGAAACAAGACCGTCATTGCGATTGTAGAACTTTACATTTATGGTACTAAGATGACCTTCTGCTGCATCTAACAAATCTGAAGCATCTGCAGAAGAAATACCGTGATTGCTGGTCATCCACAAAGTGTTTGTTGAGTCTACAAGAATTTGAAAAACAGAATCTGTTTGAATACCATTTTCTGAATTTATGTTTTCATAAATAGTGGGAATACCATTCTTACTGTTAAAGTTGGGACATCGCGTTATACCGCTTCCACTACAAATCCAAAAGGCACCGTCGAGTTCCTGCGAAATTTTAAAGATAACATTTCCTGCAAGACCGTCTTCCGAAGAAAAGTGAGCAATTATTTCATCATGGTCAAACAAATAAATTCCCCCGCCGTCTGTTCCAACCCACACAACATCATTTGTGTCTTCATAAATTGCCATGACATATTCGTTTTCAAGACCGTCACGCTGTTTGAAGTTTTTAATTGTTCCATCGGGATGAATAATGCTTAAACCTGTTGTAGTTCCGACATACAAATCGTTTGAGCGAGTTTCTATAGCAACACGAACTTTATTACCTGCAAGACCTTCGTCTGTTGTCCAGAATTGTATACTTTTTCCGTCGTAACGAAGTTGACCTGGTTTTGTGTAACAGCTTACTAAAAGATCTCCGTTTCTACAGGCTTGCACATCGCGAATACGCAAACCGTCTGTAAATTTTGTAAGCATGTTATAAACTTCGACATCGTTTTCGTAACAGTGTAAACCTGTGTCTGTTGCAACCCACACTTTGCCAGAACGGTCTTGTGTAATGCTGTTAACGGTTGAGCCCATTCTGTTAATTTTGAATTTACCGTGAGTTAGTTTTCCAATACCGTTTCTGTCGGTAGCAATCCAAATGTTATTTTCGCGGTCACGAATAATTTTATTTATTTTTGCGTTTTCAAGTGTTTCGTCCGGATAAGTCAAAAAAGTTCCGTTAGCATAAACTGCAAGACCTCTTTCTGTACCAAACCAAATAACACCATCGGGAGCAACATAACAGGCAGTAGTGGGAACAGAATCAAGCATTGTGTTTGTTTGAATTTGCTGAGCACTTCCGTCTTTCATGCGAAACAGTCCGTGTTCACCTAAACCAATTATGTAAGCGCCCTGACTGTCTTGACAAATGGATGTTGCAAAATAGTTTTCATACAAAGCATCAAATTCGGGACGAGTTCTAAAAATTTCGCCATCAAGAAAAAAGAGTCCACGGTCGTTTGCAGTTAACAGCCATACATTTCCCTCTCTGTCGCAAAAAAGTTTTGTTGCAATGGTTCCTTTTGAAATAGTACCCGCTTCAAACTGAGGAGCTATCATGTGACCTTTGGGAGTAATGTATACAACACCGCCTGCAGTTCCAATCCAAATGTTGCCAGCTTTGTCTTCCATAAGCGCACGAACAGAATTGTTGGGTAAACCGTTTTGCATGGAATATGTTTTTTTGCTGTCTGCAGAAATTTTTTGTAAACCTTCGTCGTTTGAACCAAGCCACAAATTGCCGTGAGAGTCTTCCAAAATGGCTCGTACAGAACCAAAAGTTAAGTCGTTTTCTGAAGAACGTTTGTGCGTAGTAAAAATAACACCGTCAAAGCGAGCAAGCCCTTCGTAAGTGCCAATGTTTATGTAGCCGTCTCTTGTCTGAACAATGTCGGTTGCCGTTGTTCCGTTTAAAGAGCCAAAAGCATTCCATGACTGATACACATAATTGTCAAAATACGATTGCTGAGCTTGCAGCGTAACGCACATAAGGAGCGCAAAGACCCCTGTTAAAACAGTTTTCTTCATATAATTATTATATTTTAGTTACTGTCTTTTGGCAATAAAATTTGCACTTAGTTTGCATTATATGTATGAACAGGGTAAGCATAATGTTGGTTAGCATTGTGGGAACTATAAGAGATGGAGCTTGTTATTTTAAAATGAAAATCAGGATGCAGCAGTGTTTTGTGCATCCTGAATAATGTGAAAAAGACAAAAAATTAGGAATGGGAAGCTATGCAGGCAGTAAATTCGTCTTCGCTGGCAGTACATCCGTTAGAAGAAAGAAATGCAGCGAGTGCTCCGTTGTCGGTTGCATCTTCGAGTGCCTGTTGTAAATCTGGGCTTGCCATTATCTTTTTGTAAAAATCTTCTGCGTTCATAGTATCTCCATTTTATCACCTTTTATGAAAAAAGCAAGTGCTTTTTATCGCTCTAGGGCTGTAGACCAGTATTCTTGGTTGTAAATGTCAGTAAAGCGATAGGTTAGTTTTACATTTCCCGTTCCAACATCTTCGTTACTAATTACTGGAGTGCCACTAACTGTCATTTGCTTTCCTAAGTAATAGCTATCTTGATATGTTCCCTCGTAAGAATAATAGTCACACAAAAAGTCAAGTTTGTCGCCATCGGTAAGCTGAACAAGACTCTTTGCCACTGTTATTGTCTCATTTTCTTCGTAATCTGTTTGGGCTCCTGCTATGTAACCATGGGGATTCTGATTGTCAAAGACTAACCACAAGTTTACTCTCTTTCCGTTAAGCAAAGCTGGTACGCGACCAGTTATACTGTAAGAATCGCCATTTTCTGTTGTGTCAACATGATAGTAGGCAACTGGCTGTCCGTTTATGCTTACCCAAGTTCGGTCTGTTGCAGCAATTAAGTCTCCGTCGGGGGTAAAATCGTACATATTATCTAAGCCCAAATCTATGTAACCGTTACCGTCATCATAGAACATGTTCAGGTCAAGCGAATGAACTAGTGCCCACTGTTCTTCTGGTAAAGTCATTGTTGCAGAACCGTCGCTGTATTCTGTCCAGGTAAGATTGCGAACGTCAAAATGGTTTAAGGCAATGTAGTCTGCGGTATCGTCAAGAGAAAGTGCTCTGTCGTTCATAAAAGAAACATTGCGTCCAGAAAGACCGCTAATCAATCCACTTCCTGCATTACTTAAGAATGAACCCAAAAGTCCGCTTATTACATCAGAACTAGAAGAAGTTGCTGACCCTGAACCCAACATGCCCAACAGTGAGTCTACTGGAGAAGCAGAACCGCCGGCTGCAACTTGACCACTTACTTCAAGGTTTGCAAACTGTCGAATTGCTTGAGCGTAATCGTCATCCATACCAATGTCATCGTAAGTGTCACAAATTTCATCTACATACGAAGCTCTTTGGTAAGGGAAGTAAATTGAAACACCGTATGCATCGGTCATGTTGCTTGATGTTTTGTTATACTTAACTGCTGACTGCAAAGCTTTTGCAAGTGCCTGAGCTTCTGTTGTGTTTACGTTCTTACACAAGTCTACTAAGTCTACTTGATCAATGCGTGAACTTGAAGCAAACTCGCGGGTTGTGTAACGAGCGTCAGAAACAGTCTGGTACTCCTTGTTTGAAATAAGTGTAGATAGTGACTTCGAGAAAGAAGACAGTGTATTGGGCACTGTGTTAGCAAACTCTGCAAGGTCTATAACCGAAAGTGTTGTCTGTTGACCGCGACACTGCTGGGCACACATAGCAACAAAATCGTCTACAATGTTTTTGCCTATGTCTAAAGTAGGCATTGAAGTGTTAGCTGCAAATTTGGTAAGCCAGTTGGTGTAATACCAGCCTATGCCAGGTTCTGTTTCTTCTGATGCAATCATGTAGTCTGCATAATCGTTAAGCATAAGTGCTGTTTCTGCTGTAGCCATAAGACATGCATCAAAACCAATAAAGTCAAACTGAACTCCGCCCGCCTTAAGTGCTTTGTTTATGCTGGCAAGATTCATAGAACCGTTACGCTGGAATTTTTCGTCATAACCGTAACCACTTACAGAGCCGCCACCGTGATCCCAAAAAATAAGTTCATTTCTGTTTGCAGGATAGTTTTTTGCTGCCCACTTGATGAACGAAGACAGCGTGTTGGGGTCTGTCATAGCTTTTGCACCATCGCTTTTTACCAGACATTCAAGACCGCCTTTGGTAACACGGTAAATTTGGTTAGTGCTGTTAGAAATTGCGCTATTCTGCCACCTGCTACAACCGCCAGTGTAAACAATAATGTTGATATTGCCTAAATCTGCAGAGGCCATTTCTTTTAAGTCGTTAGTTGCCATGCCGTACTGAGACTCGAGGTCTGTTCCGCACATGTATACCATAATAGTAACGCTGTCTTTTCCATTACCGATAATACTTGTTCGCTTAGCACGAGAACCTTTTGCAACGCTTGTGTCAACGCGTGAATATGAAGTTGCAACTCCGCCGCCACTAGAAGCAGAACTAAGCATAGAAGAACCGCCACCAGTAACGGTGCTCAACAGTCCGCTTAACAAAGAGCCCGAAGAACTTTGGCTTGTAGTAGAAGTTGGTGCAACTGCTTCCGTTTCAGAATTGCCACCTCTTCCAAACAAAAAGTACAAAATACCAATTATAATCAGTACGGGAAGACTTATTCCGCCACCACGCTTAATGGCACGGAAAGAACCACCACTTGAACCGCTTGCTTTTTGAGAAAAACCGCCAGTCTTTCCTGCGTATCCGCTTGAAGAACCAACAGGACCTGTTCCTAATCCGCCTCC
>OCVV012889314.1_pt1 | contig 13362 bp, 7 predicted proteins | sample 1539721 | NCBI WGS metagenome assembly OCVV01 (sample SAMN02144230, study PRJEB22623) | gut metagenome | biome: sheep rumen | host: Ovis aries | place: New Zealand
GGATTTTTGTCAGTTTTTGAGGGCGCATAGCGAGCTATGTAACCGAGAAAAGTGGCAAAAAGACTTCAAATCAAACAAAAAGCAACCGAATTGAAAGAAAACAAATTGGTAGAGAACTAAAAACAGAATTTTTAGAACCTACCTAACAAATAAAGGGATTCTAAAGGGAAAAAGGAGAATAACATGAGAGTTTTATTTGTGAGTAGAGGCTACCCCACTGAAAAGAATCCAATGTTTGGGAATTACGAGGCAGTACAAGCTCGTGCCCTTACCAAACGAGGCATACAGGTGACGGTTGTCGTTGTCAGAAGGATTCGTAATTATTTTTTTTCGTATAAATTCGTTGAAAAGCATTTTCAGGACGAAGGGGTGGATGTTTATTTCATCAATTCTACGATTTCGTATTTCATAGCTCCTTTCTATCTATTCCGAAATAAAAGGCTGGAGGAAAAGGCACTCTGTAAATTCGTGAGAGAAAGCTTGAAGAACGGAATCTGTTTCGATTTGGTACATGCTCATATCATTGTTCCTGCTGTTTTTGCGATTCCTTTGAAAACCAAGTTTAAGTTGCCATTGGTGGTGACTGAGCATTGGTCACGTGTCAATCAAGATACGGTAGATTCTTATATTCATGAGAACGGTAAGGTGTATCAATATGCAGACTACGTAATGGCTGTTTCTCATTTCTTAGCTACCAATATTACAAAGAATTTTGGTGTAAAATGCCATGTGGTTAACAATATGGTAGATGACCTTTTCTTTGAAGGAAGCCTTGAAGAGCATCAAGATAGAACTACTGTTCGCTTCATCGCAGTTGGTAGTCTTTTACCGATAAAGGGTTTTGATATGCTGATTCGAGCTTTCGCAAAGATGAAAATGAAGAGCAAAGCAGATTTGTGCATTATTGGTAATGGTTCGGAGTATCAAAATTTGCAAGACCTTATCAATAGCTTCTTATTGCAAGATAAGATTCATCTCCTTGGCTATAAGTCTCCAGAAGAAATCTCCAATCTACTCTCCGATTCGGATTGCTACGTTCTTTCAAGCAAAAGTGAAACGTTTTGCATTGCCTGTATTGAAGCGATGGCTAAGGGTCTTCCTGTCATTGCTACAGACTGTGGTGGTCCAAAGGAATATATCAATGAAGAAACGGGTGTGTTCGTGCCTGTTGATGATGAAGATGCTTTGGCAGATGCGATGGATAGGATGGTTCTTGATGGTAAGAATTATAATAGGGACAGAATCCGAAATTATTGCCGAGAGCATTTCTCGGAAGATGTAATAGTAGGGCAATTGTCTCGCATTTATCATGAGACTATTTCAAAATAGAGCTAAGCTATAATAAAAAAAGAGAAAAGTTAAAGCGAAAAGCGAAAAGTGAAGCCCCCTCCCATCCTCCCCGAGGGGAGGAGAATACCATCCGGATGGCTTCCCTCCCCCTCGGGGGAGCTGGTGGGGGGCTTTGAAACTGGCACTTGTGCCCTGTCCCTACTTCTTTAGCGACTTCACTGTCACTGGGAATTGAAAGTAAGTGTCGGGGTAGGGTTCGTTCTCTAATGTGAAGTGCCACCATTCTTCGTCGAGTGGCTTGAACCCGTGTCGGAGCATAGCTTCGCGCAGAATCATGCGGTTTTGGTATTGCGTTTCGCTAAGGTCACTGCCTCGATAGTCGGGATGCGATTGGAGTCCGAAGAAGTCGAAGGTACCACCCATATCCACTTCTTTCTCTGTTTTCATGTCGAAGAGCGTGAGGTCGAGCGTACTGCCACGACTATGACCTGATTTCTCAGCTATGTAGCCTTGTGGGAAGAGTACATCTTTGGTGAGGTCAGGGTAGAAATACGATTTCATCTTTGTGTCGTTGAAATCCTTCGACCATCGCACGAAATGATTGACTGCCTTTTGTGGACGATAGGCATCGTAGATTTTCAGACGATATCCTTTTGCTATCACGTCGTCCGACACAGCACGAAGTGCAGCTGCCGCTTCACGAGTGAGCAAAGCACATGGTTCTTCGTAACCATCCACGCGCGTCCCCACAAAGTTGTAGGTGCTGTAGTAGCGTATTTCGAGGATGGCATCGGGCACTGCGTCCGACAGCAACACAAATCCCGATGGGTCGTTGGGACCAGTACTTCTTGTCAGTTGTTTTGAACTGCTGCATGAAGCGAGCACTGTTGTCAGAACGACGAGTAGTAAGGTAACATTTTTCTTCATTTGTTTGAGTTCTCTCATGATCTGTTTTTTATCGTTCCTAAGTAGATAAAGGAGCGACCCTAAAGCCGCTCCAACGAAGATGAAAAAGTTTTTGTACTACAAAAATATGTTGTGATAGGTGCAGTACCTTGTTTAGAATCTTTGCTGTTTACAAAAACCACGTGAGTGCGTTTTTATGACTCTGCAAGAGTGTTCATTTCTGCGTTGGATTCACCACCATTGGTGCCACCTCCACCGTTGATGTTCTGGTTGACAACGTATTCCATGTCATCACTCTCAACGTATCTACAGTTTTCTGTCTTTTCCATCAGGTCGATGGTCATTGCTGCTACGCAGAGAACTAACAGTGCAAAAAATAATTTCTTCATATTTTTATTTGTTTTTTAGTTATTGAATTCGTCTAATTTTTGTCTTTGTTTGTTTTTGACACTGCAAAGTTATGGAGTAAAAAGACGTTTGTCAAAAAAAGAATCTACTTTTCACTTCGTTTGTTGCGACAAGTCTCTTATTTTGCGACAAATCCACTAACCCCCTATTTTATTTGTCGCAAACCCTTTGTTTTTCCTTTATTTTAACGACATGAAAGGCTTCGAATGTACTGACGCATCCCTTTGATTGCATGGAATCAGTCGTTCGATTAAGCTGAACCAGTCCTTCGATTGTGCAGAATTGTTCCTTTGATTATATTGAAGCTTTCCTTCGATTTTACTAAAATACCGAGCCCTCAACGAAATTATAGCGAGCCCTCGTTATCGCAACGCCGAGCGCTCGCTGAAACGATAACGAGCCCTCGGCAACTAGTTGAATCCAAAGGAGCGGTTCAGTATATCCCCAAATGCGCTTCTTAAAATCCTTTAAAAAGTTTCAGTCAAGAAAGTTTAGTAAAAATGTTAAGAATATCTTTTGCTGATTAAGTTTATATATTTATCTTTGCAAAAGAAGAAAAATGTTGCTTGCTGAAAAGATGACTTACAGACTGCTATTGTTGTTCTGTTCGATGTTCGCTCTGTTGCCGCTCTGTGCCAGAGGGAACGTTGTCGATGAGTGTCCCGTCGTATCCATCGTGCCCGAGCGTCTGCCGGACATGACCATGGCGCGTAGTGGTCATAGAATTTTCTATGTCGATGGCGAGCTAACAGTCACAGGTGGCCATATCAAAAACTTTGTGCCAACGCAGACGGCTGAATACTTTGACGGTACCAGCTGGCACGTCATGGATATGGCTTATCCCCACGACAATGGTTTCGCTGTGGTCCTGCAGTCCGGCGAGGTGCTCATCGGTGGCGGTCATCAAGATGAGTTGGGGGTGGGGCAGACCTACACTCTTGAACAATATCATCCTCAGACGCACACCTTTGAAGGATTCGGATGTCTTGACTGCAGGCGTGTGTTGACCAATGCCATGCAATTAGCCGACGGACGTGTCATTATCAGCGGCAACCACTATGCCCCCGATGCGATAGGTTGCTATGATGGTAAGCCACAGGTGGAACACGTCGCCTCCCTCCGGCAATACCGATCCAACCCCTACATTCTCCCTATTTCTGCTGACGATGCTGTTATTCTTGGTGGCAACGACAACTACGACCGCCACCCTGACACCGTCTGGGTAGATCGCCTCAAGGACGAAGCCTTTCGTGTGCCTTTATTGGAGCAGTGGCGCCTGGTGTACACCGACCAGCCTTTCAGTAGTGAGGCCTGTTCTATGGCTGATTACACCTATCTTCTGACAGCTACTGATGCCAGCGACCAATTAGGCTTCGTCGTGATGAGTGATACGACTTTCTCGTTGTTGTCCACTGTCTGTCCTGTACCTATGAGGAGTCGGTTTGGCCCTATTTTATACAAAGGTCCTGTCGCTTTTGACAAGGCACGTCAACGTGGCTATGTTATCGGTGTCGATAGTCTGTGCCACCACCAGTACATACTGGCAATAGACTGCCGTCAAAAGCCTGCCGCCCTTACCCTTTATCATACGGATTCGCAGGAGGAAGCCACGATTACCATTCCAGTGTTGACACCTGACGGCGACCTTATTCTGGTAGGTGGTATTGCAAGCAACAACTATAAGCCATTAGCCTCTGTCTGGCTGTATCATTTTGCCACACCCTTGCCAACAGCAACAGCCTCAGGGATGTCCCTCTGGCTTTTGGTGGGTATAGTTGTGGTGGTGGCGGTCTTCTCAGCCTGCATAATAGTATATCTCCGACGCCGAAAGCAAACGACAGCAGACGATGTGCCTGTAGTAGAAGATGCTACTGTTGTGGACCCGATTGATGGCAAGACTATCGAACTCATGGACCGTATCCGCACGCTTATGGAGGAGGAACATCTCTACCTGCGCACCGACCTGAAACTTCAGGATGTCGCTGTGCGTCTCCGCACCAATAGCAGTTACGTCAGCGAGTGCATCAACAGCGTCTGTGGTCAGACTTTCTCGCAGTTTATCAACGAATTCCGTGTACGTCATGCTCAGGAACTGCTGCGCCAACAGCCAGACATGAAGATAGTGGCAATCACTTCAGCGTCGGGCTTCAGCACCGAGGCGTCGTTTTTCCGTAACTTCAAGACCGTAACCGGCATGACTCCACGCGAGTGGGTTGCTTCCCTTTAGCATAGGAAAATGCGGAAAAATAGCAGGGAACGACTATCATTTCTTTGATTTGATAGTCGTTCCCTTTGTTTTGATAGTCTTTTTGCCTGACTTTTTCCATATCTTTGCCAACGATTTGTGATTAACAAGACACTTGTTTTTGAAAAAACATATAATTATAATAAAATGGAAAAAGAGACAAAAGCATTACGCGTATTATATGCCCTTGTGGTCACAGCAATTATGGCGGGATTCAACATGTCGTGCTCTGGGGATGATGATTCAGGAATGTCAAACATGCCTACGGTTCCTGAATATGTAACTAACCCAGTGAAAGCAGTAAGATACGAGCAGTCGGAACAATTCAAATCTGATTTTGACTGCGTCAACCAACTGGCGTGTGTACTGCGCTCCATGACTTGGAACTACTGGCTAATGGCATCCAACGGCCTGAAAAATCCTGAGGACTTCTTCACTGTGGCACCCGAGGATTTGGGTAAAAGCCAGCCTAAGCTCGCCGACGAATATCTGGAAATGCTTACCTATTTGTATAATAATTGTGAAAAATATGAGTTGGCTCTGCAGAACCTGGAAGCAAATGGTATCCTTGAACCACGAGTCGGCACACGCGGACTCATCCCTTTTGCTGACGGAATAGGTTTTGCCATACAGTGCAAAACTGGTGCTAAAATGGGCCGTGTGGCGGTGATGAGCGTTCTCAGAGCTCGAGGTTGGACTACGGATGCCGACATGCTCAAGACACTTTACGACCAGATTCCTGCAGCAAACCGCCGAGGCTACTCTGACCCCATTAGCTTTTGGCAAGATTTCAGCAGCGGAAAACTGGATGACCGATCGAATCAGATTTTCCAGAATCTATACAATCCTAAAGGTGATTTGAAAGCGCTGGAATTCCGTGACGTGTGCGACGACATAGGCATTTCGCCATCGAGTACCATGGCCGTCATCACTCAGAAAATGGCACAGTCGGGCGTTAATTTGATCCTTGATGCCTGTCCCATCAATCTTGGTACAGGTGTCGATATATTCAACTCGGTCAACGTGACAAAGAACGTGTTGACTAATTCGTTAAAGTTCAAGACCAACGCCGATGGCACATGGTCCTACGAAGGTATCAACACAGAAGTCTGGAAGGATTTTTTCCAACAATGGGGCCACAACGCTGCCAAGTATGGCCGCGACTTCGAAAAGCTCATGGACAAGGTGCAGGCTCGCTTCAATAAGGTCAATTACACCAATTGGGATACTGAAAAAGACTGGTGGATAGAAAACGTATTCCAAGACTTTTACGATTTCAGTGCCAACGAAGCTCTTTTCAGTAACAATCTAAAAGAGGGTTTCAACGACCATGGAAAGAAGTTTGGACTGGAAACCAAGCTCGTTGTGAAGGAACTGAATGGTCAGGAGGTGACGTGCGTATATCTCTACGACCCAGTCACGGGTAGGATACGCATAGGTTTCGTTAAGGATAAGGATGGCAACATCGTGATGTACCCGGGTGAAGAGCCTGCTACGAAAACCATCATAGCCGTAAATCGCCAGACAGGCAAACGAGTGACTAAAAAGGTGCCTATAGAAAAAGACAAGGAAACCATTGTCGATGTAGATCTGGAATACGACGAGAAACTGCTTGAGGAGGAACCCGAAAACGGTGAACTGACACTCAATCCTGGTAAAACACTGATAGACGAGAAAGGCGAGGGCGGCTCAAACCGCTTCACCATCGTGACCGATTACCTCTACTATAAGTGCCAGACCAGCGATGACTGGATTAAGGCCTCCATTCCTTCCGATGCCAACTTCCTATATGTTCAGCTGACGAAGAACGATCATCCCAAAAATCCTGGTGACACGAACGGCAAGCCCGAGGAACGTCAGGGGCACGTACTCCTCATGGCAACCAACAAAGAAGGCAAGGTGCTCAAGACTGTCACGCTTACAGTGATTCAAAAACCCTACGTGCCAGTTGACAATTCCTACATCATTGCTACACCGCCGACATTGGAGTTCGGTGCGGAAGGCGGTAAGCTGTCAACCGTCATCAACCACTCGTGGAACTACCCATTCACGGCCATCGACTATGATGACGACATGATTGGATGGGCTAACATTGAAACGTCTGAGGCCACTCAGGGAAGTTTTAAGTTGACTGTGTCTGCAAATCCAAACACTACCCCCGAGGACCGTTCGGGCATCATCACCGTCTACGCTGCTTATAACGAAAGCTCGCGCGATGATGCCTTGAATGGCAAAGTGGACAAGAACAATGTGCTTGTGACAAACATTCTTGTCAAGCAAAGCGTGGAGGAAGAAAGCAAACGTCCACCTGTCAAGGAAGTAGGCTTCTACATAAACGGAACATTCCGCTATTGGGATGAAGAAAAAGAATTCACCACGTCGAATAGCTCGTATCTTACCTTCACAGACAAAGAAGATGCCACTATCACAAGTGAGGAAGTAGGCAACAATCTGCATGTGGAGTGTAAAGGAAAAAATTACATGAAACAGGATTGCACATTGTCATTTGACATTATCGACTGGAAGGATTGGTCGAGTAAGAATCTCAAGATAGTGAATGTCAAACACCGCGTGGCAGGTAGCCCGTCGATATATGCCGAGCTGACCAACATTCCTGTTACTGAGGCTGGTATTGAGTATTTAGAGGCAGATGCAACAATTAATGACGGTGTCAAGTTTGTCACCTTTGACTATAAAAGCAGTGGTCCGGCTTGCGAATTTACTTTCTCGTCAGATAGCAGAGTACAGATAATTATTAATTTCAGACAGGAGTATTGGCACTGGTAGGACTTTTTGCAAATGCTACAAGACAGACATTTTAGTAACATTTATTATAATAACAGTAAAAAAACAAGAACAATGAAAAAGTACATGAGTTTTATGGCTTTTGCCATGTTGGCTGTATTCAGCCTTGCCTTCGTGTCTTGCGGAGACGATGATGACGAAGATGAAATCACTGCGGAGGCAACCGTTGTCGGAACCTGGGAGGTTACTGAGAACAATTTCCAACTGAAAATCAAGGAAGTCTTTGGAATGAATATAGAAGACTGGGAAGAAGATGAGGAAGAAAGCCTAAAAGTAGGCGATCGCATCACATTCTATGAGAACGGTACATATCGCACCAAGAACGAAACCGGAAAATGGAAGAAGTCGGGCAATGTCCTGAGGGTGAAGTCGGACGACCTTGACGAAGACGTTTATACATTCACCGATATGACCATTAAAAAGCTTACTACAAAGGTGATGGAGTTAACCTTAAGTGTTGAGGGTTATTTCTCTTATGACGTAAAGATGAAAAAAGTCTGATTTTGATCAATAATAATTCTGAAGAGTCTTGGGAGCGTACACCGTTTCCGAGGCTCTCTTTTTTTTGGGGGCTTTCTTTCAAATAGTTCACCTTGTTCCACTTCGTGAACGCGTGCGGGCGTACACATATATGAAAAACGCAGAAAAACTCTACACCTTCGACCCCAAGGGTGTAGGGCGCTGTGGAGCGTTAAGTGTTGAAGGTATAAAAAAAGAGTCAAAGTGTACGAAAGAAGGATTTTTTTGATTAAATTTGCAACGAAAACGAATAATAACTAAATAACTAACATAATAAGACTAATCACACTTTTTATGAGACGTAAGTTTTTCATGAGCTTTTTGTTGTTGGCTATGGGGATGCTGACGGGCATGCCTATTCAAGCGCAACAGAAAATGAGGAATAGTGCTTGGCGCGTGGAGCAACAAGTGATGCAGCAGCACAAAAATGTTATAGGTAGAATGAACCCTCCTCGTTCTCTTTCTGTGGGAGAAGGGATGGATAGAGGCAGATTCAATTCTATCAGCGGAATCATCACTCCTCAACCGAACAAGCAAGGAATCGAGAAATATAGGTGGCACTCCAGCAGCAAAGAAACTGCTCCCCTCTCTTTCGGGGAGAGACAGAATGTGGCTCCATCTTTCAAGCTTGGTGCCAAGGAGTATAAGCTTCCAGCAGAGATTTATGGATTGATGATATACAGTGGTGCCAGTTCTAACTACTATGGCATCTACAAGATGGATGGTACGAGCGATGCCACTCCTACTGCCGTGCTGAAAGGCGAGGTCTTCAATGCCAATGGTGGTGGCGTGTATGCCAACGGGCGTTATCATTTTATCAACTATTCGGCATGGTACTCGCTCATCATGAGCTACGACTACTATCAGTACGACACAGAGGATTGGACGCAGAAGCAGCATGTGAACGGTTCGGAGACTCACTTGATGATTGTGGATGGCGACTACGACAGAACGACCGACAAAGTGTATGCGCTGATGTACACCGACGACCTCAACTATCAAGTGTTTGGAACCTTGGACTACGAGAGTAACACCCGCACCGTCATCAAGCAACTTAATGAGAATTTCTTTACGATGGCTGTGTCACCCGAGGGAGAAATCTTCAGTATCCGCAACGATGGCGCATTGGTGAAATTCAACAAGACAAATGGTAGTTATACGAAGGTGGGCGACACGGGCGTGAAGCCTATCTACATGCAGAGTGCTGCCATCGACCCACGCACAGGCGTGATGTATTGGGCAGCATGCTATACCAATCTACATTCGGGAATCAACGAGACGGCGCTCTATGCTGTGGATACCACCACGGGAGAAACAACGCTGCTGAAGCAGTTCCCTAACAACGAGGAATTCAGCGGACTCTTCATCCCTGCACCAGGAGCAGAGGAAGAGGCGCCTGCCATCGTCACGACCATGATGGCAACTTATCGCACCAACAATCTGAAAGGTGCTGTGAAATTCGTGATGCCTAAGAAAACCTACGCAGGCGATGTGCTGACAGGTGAACTGGGTTATCGCATCTATGCCAACGGTGAACTCAAGGCGGAAGGCAAGGCAGAAGCGGGAGCGAGAGTGACCGACTCTGTGGAGGTTGACGAGCGAGGCATGTACGAGTTCCGTGCTTGTGCCTACAATGAAGTGGGGGAGGGACCTCGTGCCAAGACGGAAAAATTTGTTGGCGATGATGCTCCAGTGGCACCAGGCAGTGTGACCTTGGCTTATGGTGCAAGTCCAAACGAACTGAAGCTTTCGTGGTCGGCTCCAACGAAGGGTGTGCATGGCGGTTACCTGAATACGAAGAATCTGAACTACACCGTGGTGCGTTATCCCGACAATGTGGTTGTTGCAGAAAAACTTACCTCACGTTTGTGGACAGAAACGGCGGAGGCGCCACAACTTACCACCTACTATTACGAAGTGATTGCCTTCAATGACACCATTCGAGGCGAGAGCAAATTGTCCAACCACAAGTCTGTGGGCGATGCCTACACCACGCCTTATTTCGAGGACTTTGAGGACTTGAGTGTGGTGACGAATCTTTGGACTGTCATCGATGCCAACAACGACGGTTCGAAATGGGAAGGCGGCTATTGGAAAGGCAATGGCAATTCTGACATCTACTACACCTACAACGAAACGAACGCTGCCGACGACTGGATGATTACTCCTGCTATCCACTTGGAGAAGGGACATTTCTACAATGTGGCGTTCAATGCCAACTGCAGTTTCTATGGCGACGAGCAAGTTTCCCTATGGATGGGTGCCGACAAAACCGTTGAGGCAATGCAGAAGAACGTGGTGCCATCCACCATTATCACTTCAATGGACAAGCAACGGCACGAGAGTACCATCATGGTGGATGCCGATGGCAACTACTACTTCGGCTTCCATGCCGAGAGCGCTGCCAATCAGGGTATGCTAGAAGTGGATGATGTGGAAATCACAGAGAACGGTGTGTTCAACGCACCCGACACAGTGAGCAACTTCCGCGTGATTCCTGCTGCTCGCGGTGTGGCGCGTGCCGTCATCAGTTTCTTTGCTCCAACCACCGATTTCAATGGCGATGCCATCACTTCTCTCGACAGTATTGTCGTGCTGAGAGGCGCAGAGAAAATCAGAGTCATCACTTCGGTGGCTCCAGGCGACAGCGTCGGGTTCCTCGACACCAAGTCGGGCACGGGCAACGTGACTTACTACGTGACGACCTACAACGAGAACGGACATGGCATCTCGGCGCAGTGCACGGCATGGATAGGTACAGATATTCCAACCGAACCAACCGACGTGCTTTTGGAGGACAAGGGCAGCTACGTGAAACTCACGTGGACAGCACCAACCACGGGTGTGCATGGCGGTTATGTGAATCCTTCAATCTTGACCTACAATATTGAGGACAACAATTTCTATATCAAGGCAGACCATCGTGCGGGCACCAGTTACACGGAAACTATCAACCAGAACAAACAGGACGTGAAATACTATCGTGTGTCGGCACAGAGTTCGGCTGGTGGCGGCAACTATGTCTATTCGAACACGATTGTAGTGGGCAATCCTTATGTGTTGCCATTCAAGGAATCGTTTGCAGGTGCCAAGACCGAGTTGTTCTGGAGTCAGCAGAACACGGGCGGACAGATTGGTCTCAGCAACAGTCTTAGTCAGGATGCCGACCAAGGTTGTGCGCTCTTCAAACCTGAAGCACTGGGCAACATCGGCATGATTACAAGTGGAAAGATTTCGTTGCAGAACACCAAGCAACCAACCTTGGAATTCTACTACTATGCAGTGCCTGGACAGGGTACTCAGCTCAGCGTGGCAGTTACTCCTGAGGGTGATCAGGAGCAGATGAAAGTGGAGAAGGCGATTGCTTACGCTGAACTCACGGGCAACTACGGTTGGCGCAAGGTGAGTGTTCCACTCGATGCCTACACCTCTTATAATTATGTGTTGCTCTCGTTCATTGGCACTGCAGTGGCTAACAATATGGGCGATGTTGTTTTCGATAATATCGTGGTGCGCGAGCAGGAGACGATTGATGTGGCAGTGAGTCTCGAAATGCCGACTTATCTACCTGTCAATACGGAATCGGGTAGCAGTGTCATGGTGGAAAATCTCGGACGCGAGGCAGCCTCTTTCGTGCTCCAGCTCTACAAGAACGATGAGCTGGTGGATGAGCAAGGCGACTACACTTTGGCTCCAAACGAAACAAACGAATACTCCTTCGACATCAGTACGACGGAGGATGACCCTGAGGAAAGTGTGTATGAAGTGAGGCTCGTGGCAGATGGTGACGGCGACGAAAGCAACAATGTTGCAAAATGTCAGCTCACCATAGCCAAGCAGACTTTGCCAAGCGTGACCGATGTGAAGGTGAAAACAGGATCAGACGAGCTGACTATCACTTGGGAAGCACCTCAACTCGATAGCGGAAACATCCAAACGCTCGACGATTTTGAGAACTACAACCCATTCATCACCCGCTACATCGGAGCATGGACTTGTGTGGATGCTGACGGCATAGAAACCTTGGTGATGCAGGACGGAAACGGTTCCTCTATTGCTTACCACAACGCAGGCACAGCCTTTGCCTATCAAGTGTTCAACATCGACGAAGCAGGACTCACAGGCTACGAGGCGATGATGCCTCACTCGGGCAATCAGATGCTCATCAACATGATTGAAGGTGGTGCAGCTGACGATTGGCTTATCTCTCCTCGACTTTCGGGCAATGCACAAACCATCAGTTTCTGGGTGAAGAGTATGGCGGACGGCTATCTCGAATCCTTCGAACTGCTCTACTCAACGGAGGGCAAGGATGTGGAATCGTTTGTGGTGACTCCTGCTTCCATCAATGTGGCTCCAACCACTTGGATGCTCGTCACGGCAGAACTACCTGAAGGTGCCAATTATTTCGCCATCCGCGTGAAAGGTCAGCAGAAGTTCATGCTCATGCTCGACGATGTGACTTATGCAGCATACGGCACAGGCGACTTGGAACTCCTCGGCTACAATGTCTATATCCACGGCGAGCAAATCAACTCCGAACTCATCACAGGCAATTCCTTCTCATGGGTCATCGAAGATGGTGACTACACCGTCACTGCCGTCTATTCCAACGGAGAATCCCTCCCAAGCGAAGCCATCACCGTAGCCACGGACATCCACTCACTTCTCGCCACCGACTCAACAGTCCAAGTCTTCGACCTCACAGGCAAACAATTGGGCACAACAAGCAATTGGGCAGAAATCTCCACTCAGCTACAGCCTGGCATCTATGTGGTGAAGGGAGAAAAGGCAAGCACGAAGTTCGTGATTCACTAACAACGACAAATAAATAATGAAGAGTGAAGAATTGAGAAATATTTTTATTCCCGATTCCTCACTCTTCAATTTTAAAAGGTTAAGCCATGAATGAACCATAAATTAATTTGTGCTTTCTATGAATACTTATGCCCATTTATGTCCTATCAAAACCTTTTGTGATTATTTGTGTCCATTTGTTGACTTACTCTTTATTCATTTTTCTTCCCATTTTTTTGCAATGATTTGTTTTTTATCGTACATTTGCAACCGAATGGGTATTATCCCATTGTAGCACTTCGGTGCTACGACATATTATCATAGAAGCGTTATGCTCTTTCTTGCAAGGTGAAAACGTCAGAAATTTTCAAAATTGCAATTTTTTGAGGAGG
>OCVV012857078.1_pt1 | contig 13359 bp, 13 predicted proteins | sample 1539721 | NCBI WGS metagenome assembly OCVV01 (sample SAMN02144230, study PRJEB22623) | gut metagenome | biome: sheep rumen | host: Ovis aries | place: New Zealand
TTAAAGATGTCATCGACCTCAAGGAACGGTATCTGGAGCAGGACTTGATTTGGTTGTCAAAGAATTATGCAATGGGGCGGCACAGTTATGTAGCCAGCCATTGGCAGGACATCGTCCGGTATGGATGTGATGTTTTGACGGAGGAACAGCGAAGACATTGTGCTATTGATATCAGGCGGATCCTGCAAAGCCACCTGCAGTTTATGTCACCGATGTTCAGGATACCGTACAATCTGGAGGAACTTTACAGTCCGATGGATTTGTTTATGACTTTTATTACTGAAAATGGGATTGACTCGGAGGAAGAGTTGGCCCGGTATAAGTCTATTAGCGTAGAGGTTACAGCGGAAGGTAAGATTGAGTATCAAGCGGTGATGCAGCCGGAGGATGAGGTGCAACACAGTTTCTGGGCACACAGCTCCATTGATGACTATCTGGGTTGGGATGCACTGGCATCGTTCTTCTACCCTCCTTGCCATAAGACCAGCCGTGTCCGTTATGATGGCAAGGAAGAGGTGATCCGCTATTTCGATGCCTGGCATCGGCGGTATAATGCCGATGGGAAACTGCGTTACGAGAAGGTGAAGGTGCCGATTGACAGGTTCCGGCTTGAGCCATGGGCAGGTTGTGCGCTTAATGAGGAGAATGTGGTGGAAAAAGAGGTGGATGAATAGGGTTTTCGTAAGTTTTCCTCTGTGTTTTTTTGCGAACGGGAATATAATGGTTATATTTGCTCATGGCCTGAATGTCTGTCAGGTGTGAATGCTAATATGTTGTTGATTTGGGATGAAGTCATTCAAATCCATAGAAGAACTGCTTAAGGTTCTGGGCCGGGAGAAGGAACTGCTGAAGGAGATGTTTGCCAAGCGAAAGTCTCTGACCTTTCGCCGGGACCTGGCCGAGGATATGGTGGACGGAGACTCCCGCCGACTGGACCTGCTACTGGAGTACGGCGTGCTGAGGCAGAATGCGGGTTTTCTGGAACTGGAGGAAACCTACCTGCGTTTCTTTGAGGATGTCCTGCAGGTGAATGAAGAGATTGCCATTTCCAGTGTCAAGGACTACATCGATACGCTTAACGAGCACATTGACTACTGGCTCAAGGAAACTAATCCGCGACGAAAGCTCAGCTATCATAGGGCTGTCGTCCGGACACTCTATAACATTGCCGGGGCTGTGCTCCGAAGTACGATTGACCTCAAGCGCAATGTAGATACGGTTTATAAGAATGAGCCCAATTACATCATAAAGAAAGAGAAACTGGTGCATCTTGACCAAAAGCATGATGTTATCAAAGCGCTTATCGTGGAGTGTGAGAGGGTTATGAACGACGGTCAGAAGACTTTCTTTCAGTCGGCGATGGACGGCATCCTTCGGCAGGCCGTTGATGAGGTGCGGCTGAGCCTGAACGATGCCTATCATAGTCTGATTGAGATTAACCGGCAAATCCTGGAGTACTTGAATCTTATCGAATATCAGAACCGCTTGCTCCAGAAAATACGGACGCTCAAGTACTTAAGGGACCAGCTGACCATCACGGAGTATACGGACATCCGGCGCCGGGCGCTTGTTGAGAGCCCAGTCTGGATGGATCCGTTACCCCGTTATCGTCTCAAGCTTTCCCTGGACAACCTGCTGAACGATGAGGATGCTCTGGCGGTTCTGAAAAGCGTGGTGCAAAAGGGGAAAACGGGGGCCATCGGTCGGGAAACAGCCGGTGCCATCGGCACGGAGTTCCTGGCGGCAGCCTCGATAAAGGTGGAAATGGTGGACCAACAGGAAATGTTCAATCTTTTCCGGGCACAGGGAAAGGACCTTTTCTCTTTTGTTACGGACTTTGAGTATAAGGTGCCCATGGACGATGGGCAGAAACTAGTTCTTTTCTGCCAACTGGCAACCCTGTATCCCGACGACATCCAACAGGAGGTCGGCCGCTGGGAAAGCATCCTAATGACCATTCACGAAAAGACACGGATTGTTGAACATCCCATAATCTATCCCAAATGATGCAGTACACAAGGGAAATATTCGATACGCTCTCCAAAGGTGCGTTCATATCGGCCGACAGCACCTCGCCACTGGTGCGGCGTTGGTACGATGACCTGGATGATAATTTCCAGGAATACAGGGCCTATTACGAGGGCGTGGGCTTTATTCTGGAGAGCGGCGATGGCTATTTCTATTTCAGTCGCAAGGAAAGCAAGGCGGACCTGCAGCGTAAACTGGAGGCGCTGCTCCGCTGGATCGATTATATCGATTTCCTAAAGACCTTCAATTCCACCTTCGGCCCGGGCTTTGAGTTCACGCCCTCGGACATAGTGATAGCTATCTCCGGGGATGTTGAACTCAAGGATAAGGCGGGAAAGCTTTTTCCGGGTGTGAAAAACTACTCCGACGTTGCCGAAAAGCTCACTCGGGAACTGGAGGGAATCGGTTTTGCGGAGATGCTCAACGAGCTGGAAGGCAGCTACCGTGTTACTGCGGCCTTCCATTATATAGAAGAAATGATGGATATCATAGCAGTTTCGGAGGAAGTGAAAGATGAGATACCTCAATAAGATTATTTTCATTAATAGTGCACACATTCCATACGCGGAGGTTAACTTGGACGGGAATGTGCATCTGATTGGGAACCAGGGGGCCGGAAAAAGTACGGTCCTTCGGGCGCTGTTGTTCTTTTACAATGCCGATAAGCTCAAGCTGGGTATCCCGCGGGAGAAGAAGAGCTTTGATGCGTTCTACTTCGACAAACACAATTCCTATATTGTCTATGAAGTGGTGAGGGAGACCGGCCGATATTTCATTGTCGCTTTCCGTCACGCTGGCCGTGTGGCTTTCCGCTTTGTGGATACCGCATATGAGCGCACTTACTTCATGGACGAGGGTAATATGGTGTTCTCCGACTGGTGGCACATTCGCGGCCGCATCCCTGAAAAGGTCTATATCAGCGGTATCGTGGACCATTACGATACGTTCCGAGACATCATCTTCGGGAACAATGCCGGCCTGCCGGCGGCGTACCGGAAATTCAGTATCGCCGAAAGTGCACGATATCAGAATATCCCACGTACCATCCAGAACGTCTTCCTCAATTCCCGCCTGGACGCAGATTTCATCAAGCAAACCATCATCCGCTCCCTGACAGAAGCAGAGGAAGGGATTGATTTGGGTTTCTACCGCCATGCAGTGGAAGAATTCGGCCAGCAATATGCCGATATTGAAAAGTGGTTCCACAAAGAGAAAAACGGCCGAATTCGTATTCGGGATGCGGCGGATAAAGTGATAGAGGCGTATCGTAATATCCTCTTTTCTAACGGGAAGATTATTACGCTGGGGGCTCAGTTCAAATATGCTATGAGGCGCGATGCGGAAGTGATTCCCTCACTGGAAGCCCGGGAAAAACTGCTGCTGGATGAAAAGCAGCGGGTGGACAGACTCATTGCCGATGAAGACAAGAGCTACCGAAGTGAACGAGATTCCTTGCAGCGAAGCCTGGGAAGCCTGGAGTCGGAGCTTGCAACAATCCGTGTGCTGCAGAAGAAATATGAGTCTATGGATATTCCGTCCCTGATTCGTAGGATAGAGGCTGAGGGCAGCACAAAGGCAGAACTGGAAAGACAGGAGAGGCTCCTCGGAAGCTTAACTAAAGCCTATGACAGTGTGCGGGATAAGTACAAAGGGCTTTCGGAAGCACTGCGCCAGGATCTACGGGACTTCGAAGCTGGGCAGCGCTCCCGCCTTCAAGACTTCCGCGAAAAGCAACGATTGGAATTGTCCAGGGCCGATGATGCCCTGCGCCTTCGCGATGAGAAGATACATGCATGGTTTGATGAATCCTCGTCAGAGTCCGATGCCGCTTTCCGGGCTCTTATGGATGAAGAGTCCCGGGTGAAGGAAAACCGCGTGCGGGTGGGGCTTTCGCACCCGTATGGAGATAAGTTGGCCGGCCTGGAAGAAAAGAAACGGACTCTGGAGGCGAAAGCTCAGGAACTGAAGCAAAAAGCGCTTATGCTTGGGGCGAAGATTGACTCCCTGCTCCACGAGGTAGAGCTCAAGGAGAAAGAACTCTCGTCCGGCGGAGCACATGCCGACGAAGCGTTTGCGAGGGAAATAGCGACTCTCCAGAAACAAATTGAGACATTGGATGTCCTGCTTGTACGTAGCAAAGGCTCTCTGCTCGGGTGGCTACAGGAAAACCGTCCCGGCTGGGAGGAGAACATCGGTAAGGTGGCAGGGGAGGACGTCCTGTATAGTGCTGGACTAAATCCTATAATTGCATCGAATGATGGAGCACTATATGGCGTCCATCTGGATCTGGACGCATTGGAACGGCCGATTCGTACACCACTGGAGATAGAGACCGAAAAGACGAATCTTGAGAAAGAAATCAGCGGATTGAAAGCGCGCCGTGCCGATGCCTGGAATGCTTGCCAGGATGCTATAGACAAGATGCGACAAGACTATTCAGCTAGAATTCGTGTACTCCGGGAAGAGAAGCATGCTGCCGAGGCGGAAGTCTCTATGATCCCTTCCCAACTGGCACAAGTGGAAATGGAACTTTCGCAAACCCTTGAAGCGGAGAAAGCCTGGCGGGAGAGCGAAAACGCAAAGCTAGAAGCTGCTTTGGTTGAGTTTGTCTCCCGCAAGGAAGACGCTCATAAACAACGGGAAAAGCTTTTGCGGGAGAGGGACAGGCGGCTCCAGGAATCCCTTCGCCAAAGGGAGGCCCGGAAGGCAGATCTGGATGAGGCCTTGCAAGAACTGTCAACGGAAATAAATACACAAACGCGTGAACGTCAGAGTGATACTTCTATTAAGCTAGAAGCTCTGAAAGCTCAGGAAACCGCAGAACTCTCCGGAAAAGGCGCCGATGTCACAGCTATTAATCATGTGGAAGCCACTATCAACAGCCTCAAGGAAGAGCTTTCATTTATATCCTCCAAGCGGAAGGATTACTTCAACTATCTGAAAGACAAGGAAGACCATCTTGATCGGGAAGAGGAGACGAGAGAGAAGAAGAAGATTTTACAGACCAAGCAGGATTCATTGGACCGCCGCCACCAGGCAACAGCTGAAAAACATCAGCACCTGAAAGCGGAAAACGATAAAACACTGCTAGGTGTTACAGGCTCCTTGCAAGAACTTCGCAAAGGCCTGGAGGATGCGAGATTGTTTCTCGACGACACCCGCGTTTGCCCGCAGGAGGTGCGTGATGTCCCGGAGGAGGAGAGCAAAGAATCTCTGCCAAGAGTATTGGGTGAATTGAAGTCTTATATATTCGACCGGACCAATCGGCGGGAAGAATTACGCTCTGTCACAAACAATTTCAAAGGAAATTTTTCAGCTCGGAATACATTCAAGTTCCGCACGGAACTTTTCTCTGACGAGGATTATATGGGCTTTGCGGCTGACCTCTCGGACTTTGTGGAGAACGACAAGATTTCCACTTATTCGGAGCGTGTGAGTCATCAGTACGAGGATATCCTGCAGCGTATTTCCAAGGAAGTTGGGGATCTCACAGGACGTTCCAGCGAGGTCAGCAAAACCATCGGCGAAATCAATGCCGATTTCAAGGAACGTAATTTTGCGGGTGTCATCAAGGATATTTCTCTACGCTGGGTAAGCAGCGAAGATCCGCTGATGCAACTGCTTGTGAAGATCCGGGATTTCACACTGGAGAATTCCTTCGGTTTCGGGGCCGTGAATCTCTTCAGTTCGCAGGAGGAGCATAAGAACCTGACAAATCAGACCATTGACTATCTCAAAGGCTTGAAAAAGCACTTGGAGGCTGATCCCCAGCGGCGGATGCTGGACTTGGGTGATACCTTCACTTTGCAGTTCCGGGTGATGGAAAACGACAACGATACTGGTTGGACTGAACGAGTCTCCACAGTCGGGTCTGACGGCACAGATGTTTTGGTGAAAGCCATGGTGAATATCATGCTGCTGAATGTCTTCAAGCGAAAGGCCAGTAAGAAATTCGGGGATTTCTGCTTGCACTGCATGATGGATGAAATCGGTCGCTTGCATCCCCGGAATATCCGGGGTATCCTTCAATTTGCCGGTAGCCGTAACATATGGCTGGTAAACGGTTCACCAACCACCTATGATGTCGGGGACTACAAATACACCTATGCTCTGGACAAGGATACCGATTCCAACACTAGGATTATTCCGTTAATTGCAATCCATAATGCTCATGAGACTGAATAAATCTTTGTCAGGCATATTGTTACGCTTGATGCGCGGTGATTCCGTTCCTGGGAGTGCTCTGGATTCGCAGTGGCTTGGAAAGCTTCAGTTCGAAGGCCTTGTAACGGTGGTTTGTCATGGCAGTCGAAGGTCGGTAAAGGCCATTGACCTAGAAAGATTGGTAGTCTATCTACAAAGAGAACTAGACCTTCCGGGGAGGGATGCAGTCTGGACCTTACTTGAATCCGAGGACGTCCGAGAGCGCTCGGAACTTGTCCACCTCACGGGAGATTCCAAATATGCCGGAACCCGTTCCATGTTTGGTTTCCTTGTTAACTGCTATGAACCGGTGCCTTGCTTTTTGAACGGACATTTGTTGTCGGTCTTTCCTCCGGAAGGAACATTTACGTATATTTCGGAATTCCGTAGTTTCCGTCCGAGCTCAGATGTTACCGTGGTGGGTATTGAGAATGCTGAGAATTTCCGTCTTATTAGGAGGCAAAAGACTTTCTTTGAGCGAGTTTTGCCAGGTCGTAAACTTCTGTTTGTCAGTAGGTATCCTCAAAACGGAGACCTTATTCAGTGGCTTTCGGGTATTCCTAATACATATTATCATTTTGGAGACCTGGATCTTGCCGGGGTGAATATTTTCTTGACCGAGTATTATGCAAAAATTGGCCCCCGTGCGAGTTTCCTAATTCCTCCGGATGCCAGGGAACGACTTCTGCGAGGCAGTGTATCTCGATATGACGCCCAGTATCATCGTTTCAGGAATATGCGAGTTCTCGATGTCAGGGTACAGCCTCTTGTTGACCTTATCCACGAGTGCCACAGGGGTTATGACCAGGAAGGTTATATTGCAGCGGTGGATTGAGCGCAGGGAGCTCTCTGAAGGGCAATAACTCACACTTTTTTGGCGTTTTTCGCACGTCTCGCTGCCCCCAATTTGTACGAATCCTATGAGCCAAATGTGAGTTCGTTTAAGTGTCTTGGCTAAGCCATAAATCGTTTCACGGAAGCCTTTGGGGCATATGTGAAAAATGAGGATTTGCGTGTGGCGTTTCAGGTTCGGTAGGTCACGGTACAAACCCTTTCGGTAATTCATAATTGGCAAATAATTTCCGCCTGGAAGTAGGGATGTCGTCTCCGGTGATGGGATTATGTCCAATTACCTGATATTCGCGCCAGTAGACTCCTACACCACGGCGCTGCCAAATAGGGATGTTGTTGAAGTTGATGTTGCGTTGGAAGAGGAATTCGTTTTTGAAGGCGATACTTTTGCCTTTGAGCTCTTTGCTGGCCTTTGACGCGCTCAAGCCTTCTTTTCGGAGAGTCCAGTAGCACCAAGAGTTGAGGCAGTTGCGATGGGCATCCTCCATGCGCCAGCAGAAGTAATCGGCCACAAGTTCTTGGTTGGGGAGAGGAATGATGCGGCAATCGAAGACGGCGGGTTTACCAAGGAGTAGGGAGAAGCGAGCGCTGGCAGTTCCGGCTAGGATGGAGTTAAGTTTTCGGACCTTGCGGCCAAATACATGGGCGTTTTGGGCGAAAAGGAGGGAGATCTCATCACTTTGGGTGTAACCGTAGGTGATTTCCATTCCGGTGTCAGTCAAAAGGGTTTTGACGGTTTCTACCATTATGCGATTAAAGCTTTCATCGAAGGGGGCTTCGAAATGACAGATTTCTTTGGTTAGTCGCGTAAAGCTACGTCCGTCGAGGCGGGCTAGTAGATAATACTCCGGTGGGATAACTTGGTCAAGAGATTGCTCGTAGACTCGCATTTTTGCGTCGAGGTCGTTGAATGTCATGTGTTATTCATTTCAAAATCGTGTAAATCCCGTTTGATTATGCTTTCTGCATTGTCCAGGAAGGCCTTCAGTTTATGGTCATCCTTTAGTGAGGAAGTGCCGAAATCCCGAAGAAGACTCTCCAGACAGTCCAAGGCTTTATAGCATGCCTCGGCATCTACCAGGGAATCGGAACTTATCAAGGAGCCAAGTACAAAATTGAGTGTGCCGGCTTCATGAAGTTTGTCTATTAGATTTTCTTCCATAAAAGCCCCTACGGCATCCCGATGACGCTTTTTATGAAATCTATTGCACGTTTGCTCAAAAGGCCGTTGAGGGCCTTCTGTTCCTGTTTGGCCAGGTTGTCATAGTCCTGACCGTGCTCTTTTAGGAAGTCTTCCAAGACGTCTTTTGCTAGTAGCCCGCTCACCTTCCCAAGGTCTTTAGGAAAGGTGACCTCACCAATATGGCTTTTGACGTTGTCCAAACGTGCCGTGGTATAGTAGGCCTCCGTCAAGGTGAACAGTTGGGCAACCTCGTCCGGCACTGCCTTAGGAACCTTTGGCGCATGCTTGACGCCTTTCTTTTCGGCAAAACGGGCGTTCTTGTTTTTAATAATGATCCTGGCGCCGTTAGGGATGTAGAGCGGCTCCTTGGGGCGAATGACTACACCCTCGCAGATGTTGTCCTTAATTTCCGGGAGGCCGAAGTGCTTATAGATGTTGCTGGGAAAGGCGTTGGGATAGGCGAGGCACTCCTCCAAGGTACCTTCGAAAAGCGTATCGGCATAGAAGATGCCGGCCTCCGCAAAAATGTGGTTGGCCGAATCGACATCCAGGTAAAATGCTTCGTCGGGTGCGTAAACGTAGATGTCAAAGCCGTAGAAGTCGTGTCCTGGGCAGTAGTATACGCCTTTCTGGATTGCGGACATAGCTCCGATTCGCTTGACATCTTTGTGCGGATAGGCACCTCCGAACATCTCGCCATAGACGATGATGGACTGGATATCCGAGAAACACTCTTTGATAATTCCGTACACCTTAAATATACGTTCACGATAACGGCTGGCCATCTCTTGCCACTGGTAAAAACTCTCTTCATTCTCAACGATGGCAGTGCGTTTGGCAAATTGTATCTGCTCTCCATCACAGAGAAAACTGCAGTTGGATCCGTGTACTTTCTCTTGCACAACAAAGAGTGCTTCTGCGGGGGTGTTATTGCGTACCTTTTCCATGAAGGCACCGTCAAATGAGTTTTCGATTGAACTGTATTTTTTGAATGTCAGCATAGCGTTATGTTTTTCGGCAAAGGTAAGTATGCCGAACGCTGTTTCCAAATCTTTGCAAGGTTTGCAAGGGTTTGGAAATGAGGGGGATAAGTGTGATAGAAAAAGAATCGGTAATAGCAAATCTTTGCAAACCTTGCAAAGATTTGCTTTGTTGAACGATAATCATTATTTTTGTCAATGATAGAACGCTAAGTTATGGCTAAGAGATATCCAATTATCGATGAGAAACCGCAGGTTCTGGAAGAACCGGCGGTGGCATATGGCATCTCAACACGCGAGCGAGTGATGGCATGTACTGTGTCGGTTGACGAGTACTTTGATGAGTTGATTGAGAAGGTGCGCCAGGACTATGCAAATTTATGAAGTACGTATCAGTCATGATGCCCTTCAGGACATGGCAAGACTCCAGGATTTCTTGCTGGAGATGATGTCGGAGGATGGTGCCGTCCGTTATGCAAACAATATGAGGGCCGAAATTAAAATGCTCTCGGTTTTTGCAGGTCTTTATAGGAGAACTACTTCTAATACTTTTTTACAAATACATCCGGAGGCTAGACATATGGTCTCTCACAACAAACGATGGGATTACGTATTTCACATAGAGGAGGATTATGTGATTGTAGATCGTATCATTCCAGCGAAGATGAATAAGGGTTAAGTGACCTTTCTTCGCGTTTTGCTGTTAGTGCCGTTACCCTGCCGCCGTGGACCATCGAATTCAGGCGTTATGGTCGCCTTTTCGGCCGGGGTATCGCTACTTGAGCCAATTGGCCAGCATTCCTCACAGTGAGGAGATAATCATTGAGTAGCTGCAGAGCTTTAATTCTATCCGGCAGGAAGTTGTAGTTCCGACATCCGCTTCCGATTGTGAGCGGATCCATGTAAAAACGCCAGTTGCTTTCATGCAATTCGTAGACATTGTATCCGATAAAGGTGTATGCCCCTCCTTGGAATGCAATGGTTGGATGACTGGCTACGTTGATTATCTTGTACAAAGGCATACAGTGACCGACTCTCTTGTTATTCAAAGATTTGCATACTTTTTCCAGTTCTCTCCAGTAGTGGATGATTTCATCGGAATGGAGGAGTTCTCCGTCCGAGATTGTATGCAGGATTTCAAAACGATCCTCCGTTTTCTCATAAACATAGATATCGTCATCGGGATACTGTGCGTTGAATTTTTCCGATACCTTCTCCATGTCATACCTGAAGTCGTACCACTTGTATCCAAACCGACAGTTCCAATTGACATCGCTGATGCATGGAACTTTTATCGACTCCCCGTCCAGGGAATATACTCTCTGCTTGCGTATCAGGAAGGTTATGCCTTCCGCCTCCAGAAGCGCCTGAATCAGCTTGAGCTTCTGGATGTCGTTGTCTTTCAGGAAGATGGCGTGTATTGAGTAATACCCCATAGTCTACATGTATTCACCTATGACATACGTGTTGTAAATCTCGGCGATCTCGCCATTCTTGCGGCGGTGTTTCTCTATTTGAATACCGTCAACTCTTATGTACGAGTCCGTTGCAGGCTGCCATTTTCCGTATTGTGCGGAATAAGCTAGTTCATCTGCGTTGAAATGTACAGAGTAGATGTCTGTTAACCCTTCCTTATTAATGTAGTCAAGGCAGGTTTGGACCAAGATCCGCTGAAGTTCACGTATATGTTCTTCCTTTGTAAGAGTGGGAGCGGGTTCATCCTCAACTTTTTCAACAATTGGGTTCTGTAATTCATGAGTTAGTCCTTCAAGAATCGTGATTTTGCGTTTCATTGTAAACATGTGTTAGCAGATTAGATAAAAAATACGGATATCGGAACTATTAATCCCACTGTAACAGCCCAGGGACGTGAGGGCGCGAACGGTGTCCCGGAAGCGGAAGAGGCAACCGTAGTCCCACATGAAATCTTCGTACATCTGTTCGATGGGGGTGACCTCTTCATATGTCTTTTCCCGTTCCTCCGCTGGAGGTGTGTATTCAGTTCCTTTATCCAACTTTTGCTCGATACGATCCAGTTGCTGTTTAATGGTAAAGATACCGGCGTGGGAGATACCAGAGATAAACAGCTTTTCCAGATTGTTGCAATGCTTTTCCAGGTCATCAAACATAAAGGTGCCGAAGGAGTCATCGTTGTTGAGCTTTGCCTGAAGCTCTGGACTTAAGAATTCCTTGTTGTTGTGCCTGTGGGATGGCGCGTCTTCCAAGAATTCATTAAAGTGGCGGTACCGACGGTTGAACACTTCGGTTTCAAAAATAGGATACTCTTCTTCGTACGTCTTTTTTCAGCAGAGGAATATCGAAGGTCATCAGATGCCATTCTCGCTGCTTTCGGATTTCGATGTGTAATGAGATGTCTACCCCCATAATGCTTTTTGTATTTGTTGATGGCAAAGGTAGGGTTATTGAAGACGGTTCCCAAATCTTTGCAAGGTTTGCAATAATTTGGAAATGAGGGGGATAAGTGTAGTAGAAAAAGAATCGGTAATAGCAAATCTTTGCAAACCTTGCAAAGATTTGCATGGGGCGAGGCGGCATAGTATCTTTGCTGAAAAAGGAGAAGTATGAAACTAGATAAACTGACGGTGCCGCTGATGGAGCGGGCGGGACATGGGAACCAGAATCTGAACGGGACTTGCGTGAGCGGGCGGTCAAGGGAGCTGCTGCTGGAAATCCGGCAGCTGCTGGATGTGTTCGCCCCGGTGGGGGATGACTATCGGCATGGGCTGTGGATTGAGGTGCCGCGGGGAAGGCCGTCGGATTGGTGCTCGTTCTCAAATGCGAAGACGTGGGCGGAAGAAGAGGTATATACGCGTGCGGACTATCTTAAGGAGTGGAAGTCCAACTATCCGATGGCATCGCAATGGTATCACCTTTCGGTGAGCCGGTACAGGGGAAACACCTATTTGCATATGGTTGAAAATGACCATTGGTGGTGCCAGATTCACGATGACGAAGACAAGCATGCCCACAAGGAGGATATGGAGTGGCTGCTGGAGCCGCTCGCTGAGTTCCTTCGGGAGAAAGTGCCTGAGATAGCGGCCGATGTGGAAGTGTATAACCGCTATGTTGAGGAACATCTGCCCAAACGGCAGCGCACCGGACGGATTGCAAGGAGGGACCTGAACCGGATTGTTCCATGGCAGAGGCGAAAGCCTCGGAGACTGAAGGCGGTAATCCGGATGCTGAAGGAGTGCATTGCCAATGAAGTGGTGTATCGGAGTACGGAGCCGGTTGCTCTGCCGCCTTCTTATCGGGAGCCGTTGCCGAATATGAGCATTCGGATTTATGCGAAGTATTTCCGGGTGGCGTATGAGGCATATCAGGCACATTTCCGGCACATGATGCGGCGAAGCCGGAGGGAGCGGGAGGAGTATGCGCGTTGGGAGGAGGAGTCTTCGAAACTGAATGATATTGAGTTCTACCGTAGTTATCAGCATGGTCGGCACGGAGAGATTACGGATCAGACAGATTTTGACAGCGAGGTTGCGTTCAAAGAGATGGCGTTCGATCACTATGGGGAACTGGGTTTGTCGCGCAATGATGTGCGTGCTACGGATTATTACACGCCGGGCAAGTGGCTGATTACCTTCGATGTAAGTTATTCGGCCTGGGTGGATGCAGGTTGCGAGATCGCGTTGGCCCTTTATGAGGCGGGAGCACCGCTGCTGCTGCATGATGCGCAGAAGATGCTTGATATTCTGGAGGCCAGGGACTATGTGAAACTAACCCCGCACACCTTTCACGACTATCTGAATCACCATGATGAGGGGAGCGTTTTTGACCTGCCGTATGAGTGCTATCTGGGCAATTGCGATGAGATTTCTCGGGAGCAGTATGATGAAATCGTGTCTTTGGCCGACTGGGAGCCGGAGGAACAGGTGGCGCTGGATGCCCCCGTTCCGTTGGAGGATCTTGTATATGGACCTATTCGGGAGGATGTGTCTGAACCTCTGACAGTATGCCAGATACTTGGGCGGATGGAAGAGAAATACGGGATTGGCATAGGACTCAGCGACTATAGTGACCATCAGCATTGCTATCTCTATGGGTGGAAGAAAGGTGATGACAGGATACAGATAAAGGACAAAGAGT
>OCVV012863582.1_pt1 | contig 13359 bp, 10 predicted proteins | sample 1539721 | NCBI WGS metagenome assembly OCVV01 (sample SAMN02144230, study PRJEB22623) | gut metagenome | biome: sheep rumen | host: Ovis aries | place: New Zealand
TTCCTCAAATCTTTTTTATTGTAAAAAAATATATTAAATGTTATTATTAATGTGTATCCAAAAGATACTTGTAACCATTTTAATGCACCATAAAAAGATATAAAGGGGGGATTCCTGGTGAAGGAATTAACTAAATGGCGCATCTACGAAACTCTTTCCATGATTTTCTGCTTAGCAGGGATTTATGGATGCATTGTAGCCTCAATTCATTTTTTCACGCAAGTGTATACGGGTGATATCCTTGCATTTGCAGTTCACTCTGGTTTGGGATGCTTTTTTGTCCTTTGGGGAACGGGATTCATAATTGCTGCAATATATGTGGCTATGCTCACCGTCGAAGTGAACAGAGAGCTTATTGGAAGAGAGAATGAAGAAGAATACATGAGGTAAGATGGAACCTAAGGTACACAGTGTACCAAATTAAAGAAGCGCTTCTACCCGGAGGTGCTTCTTTCTTATGTAATAAAAAAGTAATCTTAATTTTATATGCTTTTACTCTATTTATACTTATAATAGACTTGAGATAGTTTATGAAAGCCAAGGAGGTTAATATGGGGGGAGCAGTTTTTTTACTTCTTGCAGCAGCTGAAATGAAAAGAAGAGAAGATGCATCAAGAAGAGCCGCACGTAGACGTCGTGAGGAAGAAGAAAGACGTAACAGAGAAAGAAAAAGTAGATATGGATCCTCAGAAAGCTCAAAACCAAGATATAGCTTTGAAGACCATTTAAGAAAAGTAATATTAGAAAATTCTGCTTATTTAGATTATGTTACAAAAATTTATGAAGAAGGATTTGAAATAGATAAACAAGATCAAAAAGGACTAGAGGACCAAATTGATTCTATGATTCCAGCATTTGCAGAAGCAGAAAAGTTAGTTGAAGAAAAAAGAAGAAAAGTTGAAGAAAGTGGTATAGAAGTATCTTCCAATCCTTCATATATAGGTTCAATGAGATTTGCAACAGATGAATCATATAGACCAATTGAAGTAGGAAACCATAAATTCGTTAGATCTGGATATGATATTTCATTTAATGGAATTAAGATAAATAAAACAATTCTTGATGATGATGGAAAAGTATATCAAGAGCAATATGATAGTCATGTAGCAACATATCCAAACATAGAAGAAGAATTAAACAGCCTTAGAAATACATTAAGAAGACAAGAAAGCATTCAAAGATTTCCACTTATGAATACATATAAAAGACAACAAAGAATTGCTGAACTTAAAAAAGATATTGCAACACATGAAAGAGATTTAGAAACAAGACAAAAAAGAGAAAAAGAATTAGAAGCATATAAAAGCTTAACTCCAGAACAAAAAGGCTTAATTAGAGAATACTTAGATGCAATAGATAAATCTCTAGAAGTAATGAAACCTATAGAATTAATAGTATGTAAACATATAGGAATTAAAAAGAGATATATCACTCAAGAAATAGATAGAAGAAGATGGGAAAGAGCAGAAGAAAACGTATTATCATCTGGAAAAGCAACAGCAGAAGAAGCCAAAGCATTTAATGATATGATGACAGAAGAAATAAGAGAAGCTAAATCTTCATATCCAGAAGGAGTTACAAAATACCAAATACAAGCAGGTGAAGTGCTTGGAAGAAGTGGTCCATTAGAGTGGCTAATAAAAGTAAGAGCAATTGAATTTGCAAGAGAAGAAAAAACAAGACTTAAAGAAGAAGAAAAAACTTTAGATGAAGCAATGGCTTTAACTGAACAAAGAGATAAAATAGTAGGCCCAACTGGAGTAACAACAACTGCATTAGAAGATAAAGAAAAATCTGATAAAGAAAAAGAAGAGGCAAAAGAAGCTGTAGACGCTGAGCCAGAAGACAAAAAAACTCCAGAAGCAGAAGAACAGCAAAGAAAAGATGCAGCAGAATACGCAGAAAAAGAGGAAAAGGAGGATAGTAGAGATGAGCAATAAAAATGATGAAGAACAAAAAGCTTTAATCGAAAAGAAACCCAACCTTTTCCAAAAACTATTAGACTTTTTATTTGGAGAAATAGTTGTTGAAGAATATGATGAAGAAAATATAGAAGAAGAGCCAATAGAAATTGAAGAAATAAAATTAGATAAAAAAGAAGAATCCAGAGTAGAAGAGTCAGATGAAGAGTCTGATGAAGAATCATATGAAGAAACAGATGATATGGATGATTATACAGAAGATGATATCTTAAAACTTCAAGAAGATATTGAATCTGGAAAAATAACAAGCAGTAGCCTAACAGCTGCTCAAACTAATTTATTATTCTCACTATATATGAATCAGATAGCAGATCTTAAAGAGTCAAATGAAGAGAAAAGACAAAAGTTATTAGAGTATAGAAATTCGATGAATAGCTAAAAATAAGCACTTAAAAGTGCTTATTTTTTTGACCATAAAAAATGTAATATTACATTTTCAAAATTGTGTTGTTTATTTTTTTTATTATGATATTATTAAATTCCAATCGACAAAAAAGGATAAAAAATATGATAAAAAAGTATGCGGATGCAAGAGGCGTTAAGGCTTATAAATTAAGGGATTATAAGACAATTGAAATTAATGATAAAGGGGTAGAAGGATACTGTTCTTACCTATATACTGACGAGTTTGTTTTTAGTGATACAGGTGAAGAAACATACTATACTTCTAGAGTACATCTTCAATTTTTTAGAAAAGCCGGAGACTACTGCTTTACAGCTACATATGAAGATGATGGATCATTTAGAGACTTCTATATAGATATAACAGATGGGATAGGACTTACAGAAGATAATGTTCCTTATCATAATGATTTATATCTGGATATGATAGTAAGATCAAAAGATGATTTTGAAGTTTTAGATGAGGATGAATTGGAAGATGCATTTCATAAAAATGAGATAACAAAAGAACAATTTAATCGTGCTTATGAAATTTTAAATTTTCTAAAATCTTCTTTCCTTAGTAATATAGATAGATACAAAGAATTAGCTGATAAATATTACAAATTTTTACAAAAGTAAAAACTTCCAAACTATTGGAAAATAAGGAAAAACAAGTAAACCAAATTGACTAAATAACGTTTTGGTTTATTTTTTATTTTAGAAATATTTCATTTCATTTACATTTTTCAAAAAGGTGCATTTGCAACTTTTTATTATAAAATTTTATCAGTATGATTGATATAGAAACATACAAAAACTAATTTGAAGGGAGCACACAAAAATGAAAATTGCAGGAATGGAAAAACTAAGCCTTCAAGATTACCCAAATCATATGTCATGTATAATTTTTACTCAAGGATGCAACATGAGATGCCCATTTTGTCATAACTCTAGTTTAATACCACTAGAGGGAGATAGCGAAGTATCTGAAGAAGAATTCTTTGAGTACATTGAAAAAAGAAAAAACATGCTTGATGGAGTAACCATTAGTGGCGGGGAGCCAACAGTTCAAAAAGATTTAAAGGACTTCATCAAAAAGGTTAAAGCGATTGGATATGAAATTAAACTTGACACAAACGGTATGAACTATAATCTACTTAAAGAATTGGTAGATGAAAAATTAGTTGATTATGTTGCTATGGATATAAAAAATAATGTGCATAAATATGGAACTACATCTGGAGTAAATAATATTGTCTTAGATAATATTAACAAAAGCATTGAACTTTTAAAGGAAAACAAAGTTGATCACGAGTTTAGGACAACAATTGTATCCGATTTTCACACTTTAGATGACATCTATGACATTATAAAAGTTATTGGAGATAGCAAATATTACTTGCAAAACTTTAAACTAAGTGATGCAGTAATCGACCAAAGCTTAAAGGGCTTTACGGAAGAAGAATTATTAAATTGGAACAAAAAACTAGAAAATTACCCGAATGTATATATTCGTGGTATAGAAAAGGGGAAGTAAGTATGTACAAAGTTAAGAAAAGAAATGGAAAAGTGGTTGATTTTGAAATCGAGAAAATCTCAGCAGCAATGAAAAAAGCATTTGATGCTTCAGAAACAAAATATGATGATAATGTTGTAGACTTTTTAGCATTAAAAGTAACATCAGATTTTCAAAATAAGATTAAAGATGATGTTGTTACAGTAGAAGACATTCAAGATAGTGTTGAAAGTGTTCTTATGAATGCAGGATATGCTGATGTTGCTAAAGCTTATATTCTATATCGTAAATTACATGAAAAAATGCGTAGTGTAAAATCTACAGCTTTAGATTATAAAAAAGTAGTTGATAGCTACTTAAACGTATCTGACTGGAGAGTAAAAGAAAATTCAACTGTTACATATTCAGTTGGTGGTTTAATATTAAGCAACAGTGGAGCAATAACAGCTAACTACTGGCTTTCTGAAGTATATGATGAAGAAATAGCAAATGCTCATAAAAACTGCGATTTCCATATTCATGACTTATCAATGCTTACAGGATATTGTGCAGGCTGGAGTTTAAAACAATTAATTCAAGAAGGTTTAGGAGGAATTCCTGGAAAAATATCTTCTGCACCAGCTAAACACTTATCAACATTAACAAATCAAATGGTAAACTTCTTAGGAATTTTACAAAATGAATGGGCAGGAGCTCAAGCATTTTCATCATTTGATACATACTTAGCACCTTTCGTTAAAAAAGATAACTTAACATATAAAGAAGTTAAACAAGCTATACAATCATTTGTATACGGCGTTAACACACCATCTCGTTGGGGAACGCAAGCTCCATTTACTAACATTACATTAGACTGGACAGTTCCAAACGACTTAGCAGAATTAAATGCTATAGTAGGTGGAGAAGAGCAAGACTTTAAATATAAAGATTGCCAAAAAGAAATGGATATGGTTAATAAAGCATTCATCGAAGTTATGATCGAAGGTGATGCAAATGGTAGAGGATTCCAATATCCAATCCCAACATATTCAATAACAAAAGACTTTGATTTCTCTGAAAGCGAAAATAATAAATTATTATTCGAAATGACAGCAAAATATGGAACGCCATATTTCTCAAACTATATCAATTCTGATATGGAACCTAGTGATGTTCGTTCAATGTGCTGTAGATTAAGATTAGACTTAAGAGAATTAAGAAAGAAGAGCGGTGGATTCTTCGGTTCTGGAGAATCAACAGGATCTGTTGGTGTTGTTACAATCAACATTCCAAGAATTGCATATCTAGCTAAAGATGAGAAAGACTTCTATGAAAGACTAGCTCACTTAATGGATTTAGCAGCTAAATCATTAAAGATAAAAAGAGATGTTATTACTAAATTATTAAACGAAGGATTATATCCATATACAAAGAGATATTTAGGATCATTCGATAATCACTTCTCAACAATCGGTTTAGTTGGTATCAACGAAGCAGCATTAAATGCAAATTGGATTAGAGAAGATTTAACTCATGAGAAGGCTCAAGAATTTGCTAAGAAAACATTAAACTTCATGAGAGAAAAATTATCAGATTACCAAGAAAAATACGGAGATTTATATAACCTAGAAGCTACACCAGCTGAATCTACATCATATAGATTAGCTAAGAAAGATAAAGAATTATATCCAGATATAATCACAGCTTCTAACGACGAAACTCCATACTATACAAATAGTTCACACTTACCAGTTGGATATACAGATGATGTGTTTAAAGCATTAGATATCCAAGATGAACTTCAAACACTTTACACATCAGGAACAGTATTCCATGTATTCTTAGGAGAAAGAATTCCAGATTGGAAAGCTTGCGCTGAACTAGTAAAGAAGATAGCAAACAACTATAGACTTCCATACTATACAATGTCTCCAACATATTCAGTATGTAAAGACCATGGATATATAAGTGGTGAAGTTAATAAATGCCCAATATGCGGTGCTACAACTGAAATATATTCAAGAATTACAGGATACTATAGACCAGTTGCAAACTGGAATGATGGTAAGACAAAAGAATTTGAAATGCGTAAAGAATATAAACTAAACTTCAGAGGTGGAAAAGGAAATTCTAAAGTACACAAAGAAATCGAATGCAAAAAGGTAGAAGATCAAGAAGAAGCAAAAGTTGATAGCAAAAACGCAAAAGAAGGTGGAAGCTACTTACTATTTGGAACAAAAAGATGCCCAAATTGTGATGTAACTAAAGCAAAATTAAAAGAGAAAAATGTTTCATATGAATTTATAGATGCAGAAGAAAAAGCAGATCTTACAGAAAAATATCAAATAATGTCAGTTCCAACATTAATCGAACTAAAAGACAATGGATATGATAAGATTGTAAATGCATCAAATATCATTAAACATTTTGATACAATGTTATAATAAAAAACTCCAAAGAGCATGCCGAAAGGTATGCTCTTTTCATTTGCAAAAAAAATACTCCCCAGCCCGAAGGCTAGGGAGCATCCTCTGATTGGAAAAGATAATCTTGGATTACTCCTTGAAAATCTCGTCCAGCACCAGTGTGCAGAGCTCGTCAGGGGAAATCGAAGTGGTATCACAGAAGACGATTCTCGTTCCATCACCGATCTCGCGAAAGAAGGCATTCTGATACGCGAGATACTGCTCAAGAAAATCATTCTTCGAATACACTGCGGCTTCTCCGGACATTTCCATACGGCGTCTTACTGACTCTTCAACGGAAACGTTGACCACAAACACAAGGTCGGGTTTAAACTTGTAGGAATCACGGAATTCAGTCAGAATACGAGTCATAGATTCAGACTCTTCTTTTGAACAAATTCCCTGAGATCCCATAAAGCTCGCCCAGAACAATGCATCATAAAGGCCACGGTCCATCAAAACAAAATCGCTGTCAGTGTGAGAAGCCTGGATCAAGGACTGAAGTTGTCCGAAAGTGATCCACATGTTCCTGTGCCAAGTTTTCTTGGGGATGACATCCGGAACAATCTCGGCGTCCTCACGCATGACCTCGACAGAGTAGTTAAGCGTAGGGAGAGCACCCGCTAACCGGTGAATCAGAGTAGTCTTACCAGAATTAGGCAGTCCAGTAAATTCGACGATTTTGGGCATAGTTAGACCTCCAATCTATATATGAAACCCAGTTTATGAGTGTCTGCAAGATAATAACACAGAAAATTTCAAAAAGCAACTAATTAGCTAAAATAATATTTATCTAAAAATTAATTGTAGAAAAAAATCATTAATGATATCATATTATTGTAAAATTATTGTAAAAAATTTAATGAGGGGAGACACGAAAGATGAAACTAAAATCAGATAAAGGTATTAGTATTATTAAACTAATAATAGTGTTTTTAATAATACTAATTGGAATTGGAATTATTTATGAAGCAACACACGATGATACAACATATCCAACAAGACCAGGTAATGTTGGAACAGGAAATGTTGGAGATGGAGAAGAAGAGGTATTAACCTATCCAAAGCTAAATAAAGTAAAGAAAGATATTGCACAGTTTGTTAAGAATGAAAAAACTTGTGACTGGATATATGATCCTGCAACATCAGTTGGTGATTCATATTCATCATTTACCGGAATAGCTGATTCAAGCAGTGCATCATCATTTGCAGGCAAAAGTTTTGCACCTGCGTCAACACAATCATTTTCAGATTCTATATCAAGTTCTAGCGTAAATTTCGAATCTGCTGTTGAAGAATCAGATTATCTTGGATTTTCAGTAGGTGGTGCAAAGAATTCAACAAGCTATAGAGAAAATATAGAAAATAATTACTTCCCACTAGAGACAGATATTACTTATGAAGGAATATACTATGATTATTATTTTGATACAGGAAAAAATGGATCAACAAATGATGGGGAGATGTTCTATCCAACATATTCAAAAGCTGTATCAAAAGATCCAATTTCTGGGGAGGAAGAATATTTCCTATCAGTTGGATTAAATTCAAATATCAAAGAATCAGACTTTAGAAGAGAGCATTTAAATCTTATTTTAGTGTTAGACATTTCAGGATCAATGGATGCGAGATTAGATGGTTATTACTATGACTCATATACAGGAGAAAGACAAACAGAATTAAATCCAGATTCAAAAAAACTAAAAATGAAACTAGCTGAAGAAGCTTTGGCTATGACGTTAGATACACTTGAGGATTATGATAATGTAGGTATAGTACTATTTGATGATGCAGCATATAGAGCAAAAGAGATGGATTTAATGATTAATACTGATGTAGACACACTTAAAGAAAAAATCTTATCAGTAGATGCAAGGGGTGGAACAAACTTCGATGCAGCATATAAAGTCGCTACAGAAATGATTAAAGAAGATGAACTATTTAATATCGAAGGATTTACAAATAGAATTATAGTTATAACAGATGCTATGCCAAATGTTGGAACTACAACAAAAGAAGGACTAAAGAAAGAAATGTATGCTAATGCACAAGAGGGAATATATACTTCATTTGTTGGAATTGGTGTAGATTTCAATACAAATTTAGTTAAAAATATAACAGATATAAGAGGAGCAAATTATTATTCAATTTCAGAAGTAGAAGAATTTAAGAAAATTTTATCTGATGAATTTGATTTTATGGTTACTCCACTAGTATACGATTTAGATTTATCACTTTCTTCAGATACATATGAAATAGAAGCAGTATATGGAACAGATAGCATTGATAGCGAAAAAGCAAATATAATGCATGTAAATACATTATTCCCATCATCAAGTAATTCAAGTGGTGATGTAAAGGGAGGATTAGTAGTATTACAACTAAAGAAGAAAGCAGATGCAAAAGATGGAGCTATGGATGTAGTTGTATCATATGAAACAATAGATGGCGAAAAGAAAGAAAATAAAGCTGCTGTTGATTTTAAAACAGATGGTAAAGAATTCTATGATAATGATGGTATTAGAAAAGGAATTGCTCTTGCAAGATATGTAAGTACAGTAAAAGACTGGATAGCATATGAAAGAGATGATAATAAAGACTATTTAGTAACAAATGAATGTGGAATTATTCCATGGTCAATGCCATCACTAGGAGAAAATGAAAGACAATCCGTTAGTTTGAAAGTTGGAAAAGAATATAAAGAAATATTTGCAAAACTAAAAGATTATTTAACATCTGAAATGAATGAAGTAAATGATAATACAATGCAACAAGAAATTGATATTCTAGAAAAATTAATAAAATAAAAACAGCATAAAAAAACAATTCCAGCAAGGCATATAGCTGGAATTGTTTTTTTCTATGTCAAAAAATTCGTCGGGCGCCGCTGTACTTCTCTTTATAATATCCTTCACTTAACGTCGATACTAGAACACAACCCTTTCCAGAAGAGGCATGAACAAAGTATCCGTTGCTAAGATAGATACCGACATGATGATAGTTTCGAAAGAAAACTAAATCACCAGGAAAGAGATCTTCTCTAGACACCTCGGTTCCAGTATTTTTTAGGTCGCCAGTGTAATGACTGAGGGTAAATCCGAAATGAGCGTACACATAAACTACAAATCCGGAACAGTCAAAACCACTTGTTGAGCAACCATTAGCAACGTATGGAATACCGAGAAAGTCAGAGCTAGTAGCGTATGATGCTATGTCATACCGAAGTTCCTTAAGGTCGTTATAGTTAGTCGAGCATGTAAGTAGAGAATCTGCAGAAGCAACATTGGACGATGCAAGCAGCAGTGCTGCGAGCAAGAGTAGGGAAACCAAAGTCTTCAGTTTTCCTAAACTATCCATGGAAACACCTCCCAAATTTTCTATACTATTATTATATCATATTTACATAATAACTTTCAAATTTGAAAAAATGGCTAAAAAATGGTATAATAGTATCGTGGTAGTAGTACCGTATATCTAGATTGGAGGTTAAAATGGATCGGAAAAAGATGTACAGCTTAGTAGTTACGTTTGTGTGTTTTATTCTCATGGGTATCATGATACTTTATGTGGGTATTACCGCAGACGCAGCAACGACAGACCAACCACAGATTGAGCAGCAAGTTCAAACCAAAGAGGCTAAACCCCTCGCACAAGTGATCGTCGGTGTCCCGGACAGGATGATTCCACAGCAACTGCAGAAAGGAGAAGAGGAAAACCAAACAATAGAAACCCAATCTTCAAAACCTGTTACAGGTGCAGTAGAAGAACTTATCGTAGGTGTGCAGCGTCAAGTTGTGACTGAAATAAGTTTGGAAGATGTAGCAGAAAGTTCAGCAGGAGTAGAATCTCCTTCTATAACATCTGGAGCAGAGCAATCTGAAGCAGATGTTACCGAAGAAGTCGAAACGGAAGAAGCTGAAGAAGAATTCTATTGGGATGGTCCAGTCTTAAATTCTTATGTAGGAGTTGTTGAGGGTCCATCTGGCAAGGAAACATATTACAACTTGCCGATGGGAGGCGTCGTATCAATTATGCGTAATATTGGCTTCGATGAGGAGAATTATCCATACTATGTCCGAGAAGATGGGTGCAAGATGCTTGGCGATTATATCATGGTCGCTGCAAACTTGGATTTAAGGCCTCGGGGTAGCATAGTAAAAACCAGTCTCGGCTGGGGGATTGTCTCTGATACTGGCGGATTTGCTAGTTCAAACCCAACTCAGCTGGATATAGCAGTTGATTGGTAAACCTTCAAGAAAGAAGGCTCCCGAAAGGGAGCCTTCTTTCATTTTTGGTATTTTTTAATTGTAAACGTTGCATATCGTATAGATTTATGGTAAAATATTTATGTTAACTGTGTGAAAGGAATTATTATTTTATGGGATTTGAAGTAAATATATTCATAAATAAAATACAAAGAATACCAACACCAAAAGTACAAGAATTATTAAGAAAATATCGTAAGGACATTGAACAATTACCTTTTACTGATCAAAACGCATTATTAAGTTTTATTGATAAAAGATTTAGTATATTAGATAGAATATCTGAGAATGATATTATTTTTAATGTTATGCTTTTTTCTCAATTAGGAGGAAGAGGTTTCCTTCCTAGAGGATTATTTCAAAGTGCTAAAAAAGAACTTAAAAAACTAGAACTTTTACCTTTGATAGAATCATTAAATTATATTGATACTAATAATATAGAAGGTGTTTTACGAAAATTTCATACCATTTTAGATACTAAAGTTATAGAAACTTTAATTATTAATTTACCTGAAAACAGACAAATAAATGCTATTGAAATGTGCAGAGCAGAGCTTATGAATAGTGAACCAAACACATTTCATAATTTTATGGCATCTATAAGCAAAGATTCTCAAAAACATGTATTGGAAAATTTCGGAGAAAAATTCGAAGGATATTCTCCTGAAGATATTTCTGATGTAGCAACATGTTTATATCAAGATAATATGGAAATATATACAACTAGATATCAAAGTAATTTACAAAATGATGGAAACATATTTGAATTATTAATGGCTTGTAATGAAGAAAATTTAGAAAATACAATAAATCAGTTTAAAGAACAACTACACGATTTAGATGCAGATGATTTAATGCAAGTATTATGTTTCAAAACTTACAATTCTAGTTTGCTTTTAAAAATATGGAGCAATATGCCTGATAAACTTTCAGAAGTATCTATTCCTTATTTTAAAACATTTATAAGAAGATTAGAGGATAAAGAAAGATACAATGCAATTTACACGCTATCATATAAATTCAAAGAAATGGATCTTGATGAAATTGTAGAATTATTCGAATATGATAATGATGAAGTTAAGGCAAAAGTATTAATTGAATTTAGAGATAGATTTACTGGAGAAGCATCAGATACATTAAAAAAATTTATGACACCATCAGTAAGAAATAAAATGCTAGATGTATATGCTGAAAAACAACGAGATGAATTTACAGCCAAGAAGAATAAGGGTATAGATTTAGTAGCTGAATTTGAATCAATAGTTTCAGAGCTTAAAGATGATAAAAGACATAGATTATTTGATGATGATTATATTAGAGCAATAACTTTAGCTAGAATACTATTACTAGAAGATAGAAGTATAGACGATAAAAATCCAAGTTACATTGAATTAAGAAACAAATATATGAGTCATTTATTTAAAAATCTTCGTAGAGATAATACAGTTGATAGTAGTGCTAATAATAGTATGTTCTATAGAATATTAAAAGGTAGTGTAAGTTTTAGCCAAATAGAAGATTTAGAAACAGTAAAAGCTCTTATATATCTTTCTCGTAATTCACATATTAAAAATGTATCTCAAGTAGAAGAACTTGTTGAAAACTTATCAGAAATACAAGTGCAGAACTATAATATAAAATTATATAAAAAGTTATGTGAAAAAATAAGAGAAACATATAAATCATCTGGACCATTAGAAGAAAATATACAAAAAATGGCTTATACATTATTCTTAGGTTTTGGTTATGATAAAGCATTAAGAATTGTTGAACATAAAGAATCATTTACATCTTTAGAATATTTACTTAACGGTTTATCAATCAGACATACACGATTAAATGCCGATGGAACACCAGTTTTAAATGATAAATTGATGAATTATCTTTTCGGTAACAGTGGAAAAGATGAAAGCACAAATATTTACAAAGTGTTAAATGGAGAAATGCCAAATCTAGAAAGATATTTTTCATCTATATATAATGATTGGGATATAATATATAAAAAATTAAATGGAAGTATTAGCACAAAAAGAATTTTAGATTTATATAAAAATCCAGTTACTTTCTTAAAACCTGACGAATATAAACTAGAAGAACCTTTGCAAGAAATCGGAACTTCAAACCCTGAAATAGTGCAAAAAGCAAAAAAATGGTATCAAGTTATGAGGGAAAGACAGTATTCTAGCATACCAAAAGTAAGTGGTAATATTGATGAATATGAATATGAAATGTTAGATTTAGATAATCCATTAGCTCTAGCAGTAGGATATATAACAAGATGTTGTTTCTTGATAGATGGACTTTCAAGAGAATCTTTATATCATTCAATCAGTAGCAAAAATGGTAGAACTTTTGTAGTAAAAAAAGATGGCGAATTAATTGCCCAAAGTTGGGTTTGGAGAAATGGAAATGTTTTGTGTTTTGACAATGTTGAAGCTAGAGGAAATTATAGTTACAATACATTACTAGATGTGTATCAAAAAGCAAGTGAAGAGTTATTAGATATATCAAATAGATCAGAAAATGAAACAGAAAGTTTGAAAGTAATAACCTATGGTACATCTGAATCTAGAATGTCAAGACCAAAAAAAAGATTTGAAGGAACTTTGCCAAGAGTATTAGAAAATGTAGGATATTCTGATGCTATATATGAGCAATGTATTCTTGCTGAAAAAGAATATGAAGAGTTATATTATGGAGAGGTTGCAGCAAGATATGAAGATCCAAGACCACCAATAGCAGAATATAAAGATATAAAATCTATGAGT
>OCVV011105107.1_pt1 | contig 13350 bp, 14 predicted proteins | sample 1539721 | NCBI WGS metagenome assembly OCVV01 (sample SAMN02144230, study PRJEB22623) | gut metagenome | biome: sheep rumen | host: Ovis aries | place: New Zealand
ACCAGCCGCTAAAATAACTAATGTTAAATCTTTTTTCATATTCTCTCCTTTATACTTTTATTTTACACTTTTATTTGCATTATTGCTAGCGGTATTGTCAATAATTAGCTTTATTTTTTCACTTTTAAAGAGCCTAAAAACTTTTAATACCTAATTTATTAGCCATTTCCTGATATTCTTGTTCACTATATTCATCATTTTTTACCATCTTCATCTCTAAATCAAGAAAATGATTTAAAGCTAGACATGCTTTAATTATTGTATCTTTCGCAATTGGTTTTCGAAATAATTCATAAGCATTGGTTACATCTAGTTCTTCTTCCATTTTTTCATATTCATCTGCAAATAAATCATCAATAGAAATATTTCGGTCAACTTTTTCTAATTCATCATATGACATTAACATATGATGAATAGAAGTTTTCATTAACCCTTTTTCGTCCCACGTAGGATCAGACATATATATACCATCAATGTGATATTTATAATCTACTAAGTGAATCATCATTCGCAAATGTCCCTCATTTTCTAAAGTATCACTCGGTACCATAACAAACCAATCAATAGTATCTTTAATACCCATTCTCATTAAAAATTCTTTTAAAAGATGAACATATCCAACACAAACAATTCTTTTATTAGTACCTTTGGCAATAAACTCATATACTGAACGTGAAACATAACTTTTTTCTTTGTTCTTCTCCTCTTTATATGGGGCAAACTTAATTGTCATAATATAAGCCGCAATAAACTTTTCTAACGGCGATAAACTCTTAATATCACCATCTTGATCTTTATAATCTATAACAGTTTTAGTATATAAATCAAATGTTTGTTCACTTTTTATTATTTTTGATACACTATAGTATGGCATATTCCATGGACCTGTAAAAGCCACCTTACATTCTTGATTAGCAATTGGTGAAACCTTGATTTTATTACCATATATTCGTTCTGCCTTTTTTACAAAAGATAAATCTACTCTTTCCATAATTAAAATTATATTAGACATAAAATGTCTTTCTTTAGCTATTTTAAGAAATGACAATGTTTTATCATGCTGATGATCAGTCATTAAATAAATATTATAATTATCAATAACTGTATTAATATCAAAATTATCAAAATTTACAGTTCCAACAATAAAATCTTTGATATTATCATTGTTTATTTTTTGATAAATATTATATAATGTCTGTTTATCTAATTTATCAAAGTAAGCCGTTATTATAGCTATAACATCATCATTATAATAAGAATTATTAATAAAATAAATTAGTATATCTTGATTTTTAACAATTTCTTCACCAATTAATCTTTTATCTAATAAACTAAAGTGATACTTCTTTTCATTCAAATACTCTAAAATAGTATATAATAACTGATAATTATTAATATAGTATAAGTTTCTAATATTATGAATATTTTTCTTTACAGCATACCATGGATCTAATTGATAGATATTATTCTTAATTATAAAATTATCAACATCAATTTTCTTTTCTTTATCAAGCTTTAATAAATATTTAAGTAATTCATCAATTTCTTTGGGATATTTATCATAATACTTAGTTAAAATATCTGTTAATATTTCGTCTACTGCTAAAAGATTTGCATTTTTTAAAAAACTGTATACTAATTTTAATTTGTCTTGATAAGATAGATATTTACTATAAGCATAATAATTAATTAAAACTCGCTCAGCATCTTGTAAATAATAATCAAAAAGAAGTTTAGGAGCATTACGATTTTTTAATATTTCATCTATTTGTGTCATTTCTTCTCCTATTCTGTTATTAAATGTAAACTAGGATGATTCTTCATTAAAGTTTTAATACCATATGGCATTTTAAATGCTACTTTAATAACGGATTTATCAACCTCAATTATTTTACCAGTACCAAAGACATCATGATATACATAATCTCCTTTATTATATTCATCTTCATTATTTTGTAATAAGACCTTTTTAGGTGCATCACTTTTCTTTAAAAAATCAGTATTTTGATTATTTATATAATCTATTAAATCACTATCTATTTCATTAATAAAACGACTTATAGGATTAGCTTGTTCCTGACCATATAAAACTCTAGTTCTAGCATTTGTAATATATAGTTTTTCTCGTGCTCTCGTAATAGCTACATAACATAGCCTTCTCTCTTCTTCAATTTCACTATTCGAACCAAAAGCATTCATATGGGGAAATAAGCCTTCTTCAAGTCCCGTAATAAAAACATTATCAAACTCTAACCCTTTAACAGCATGAATAGTCATTAAAGTAACACGATTATTTGAATCAGTGATTTCTGTATTATCACTAATAAGACTAACTTCATATAAGAAATCTGGTAAAGAAATCAAACCATATTTATCTTCAAAAGCTTTAGTAATAGATTTAAACTCTTCAAGGTTTTCTAATCGCGTTTCCGCTTCAACACTATTTTCTTTTTCTAATTCTTCTCGCAATCCTGATTGTTTTAAAACTAAATCTACTAACTCAGTAAGTGATAAGTGATGGCTGGCCTCAGTTAATTCTAATATAATATTTTTAAATACTAAAGCTTTTCCACTATCAATAGCATCAAATAAACTAATTCCTTGTTCATTACTTTTTACAATCATATCTTCTATTGTTTTATTACCAATGCCACGTTTAGGTGTATTAATACTTCGAAGTAGACTAATAGCATCACGAGGATTATTAATAACTTTTAAATAAGCCATCAAATCTTTAATTTCTTTTCTTGCATAAAAATTAATTGCCCCAATAATTCGGTAAGGGAGCCCTCGTTTTAAAAACTCTTCTTCAAATAAACGTGATTGAGCATTTGTTCGATATAAAACAACAATTTCGTCAAGCGAGACATCTTTTTTTAATTTATCAATTTCACTAGCTACAAAATTAATTTCATCCAATCCATTACGTGCACGATAATAAGTGATTTTCTCTCCCATTCCTTTTACTGATTCTAGTTCTTTATCATGACGTAATTTATTATTTTTAATAACCGAATTAGCTGCATCTAAAATAATTTTAGTGCTACGATAATTCTTTTTTAAAATAATTGTTTTACATAATTTATAATCTTTTTCAAAGTTTAAAATATTTTTAAAATTAGCCCCTCTAAAGCCATAAATAGCTTGATCAGAATCACCAACAACACAAATATTTTGATAACGACTAGCCAATAATTTAGTCATAAGATATTGGGCTTCATTCGTATCTTGATATTCATCAATTAAAATATATTTAAATCTTTCTTGATATTTTAGCAGTATATCTTTATGTTCCTGAAATAATTTTATTGGCAAAAGTAATAAATCGTCAAAATCAACAGCATTATCATTTTCTTTTTCTTTTTCATACTCACTATATACCTTAACAGTCATTTCTTCAAACTCATCACGAGCCATTCTTTTATATGTTTCACAGTCAATTAAATCATTTTTTAATCCACTAATTTTATTATGAAATGATTTGGGTGTATACTTACTACTATCAAGATTTAGTTTTCGTAAAACTCTCTTAATAGCAGTTACACTATCCTCTGTATCAAAAATAGCAAAATTAGAACCTAAACCAAGGTATGTATTATTTTCCCTAATTAAACGTAATCCAAAAGAATGAAAGGTAGATATTTGCATACTACTAGCTTCGCCACCAATAAGTTTAATTACACGACTTTTCATTTCAGCAGCTGCTTTATTAGTAAAAGTAATAGCTAAAATATTATAAGGACTAATTCCGTGTTCAATTAAATAAGCAATTCGACTAGTTAAAACTTTAGTCTTACCACTACCGGCACCAGCTAAAACTAAAAGAGGGCCATTAACATATTCAACTGCTTCTTTTTGTTCATCATTCAAAGTATCTAATTTCATCATTTACCTCACTCACTCCTATACTATCGATTGCATATCTATTATTTTATCATTACTTGAAAATATTTGAAACATTAAATTGTTTTTCCGTGCAATAATTTTGTATATTTAATAGTAAATCAATTTTAGAATTTTAAAATAAAAGAGGTCAGTCATATACCCCTTTTATCCTTTATTTTGAAACATAAGCGCAATAGCATCATAGAAGACATTATATGCATCATTATAACCATTTGGACAAAGCTTAATATAATTATTCATCATTACACCACTATTAGCTTCTAAGACAAGTAATTGATGATTTTTCGTATATATAATATCAATACTTCCAAAGATAATTTGACATTTAGATGCAACTTCTAATGCTAAATCAACAATTTGTTTTTTTAAATTAGTCTCAATATTAGTAAACAAAATAGCTCCATTTGATAAATTAAAACGAAAATCTATTTCGACATGTTCATCTTCCCGAGGAATATATTCACTATTACTTGGCTTATGCTTTAAAAAATAAGAATTAAAATCAGAAGATAATTCTCCTATAGTATGAATACCATCACCAATTACTACAGGTTTAATTTTTCCATAAACAACTCTCGCTTCATTATTAAGAATAATAACGCGATATTCATTTTCAATATCATAATATGGTGAAATAGAAATAGAATCTTGCAGTCCAAGAAGATAATCAAGTTTTTCTAGAAGTTCATGTCCATCATTAATTAAATAGACACAATTACCACACGTTCCCATATTACCCTTAACAATCAAATGATGGTTATGTTCATAAAAATAATCTAACACTTTAGTAACATCATATTTTTTATAAATGTTTTTTTGTTCAATAACTGGCAACTTTTTTAATACTAATAAATCATGAAATAAACCTTTGTCATCCATAATATTACCAATACCATGATTATTAAGGTCAAACTTATAACCTGTAATATAATGTATTTGACCATCTTTTTCTAATATAGTTAACCAATTATCTACAAGATGTGTTACTTTAATTCCTAATTCTTCTCCTATTTGATTAATTATTTCAATAAATGTTTTCATAGTTTACTCGCTAGTTGATAATAATTCCTCTTCTATTCTAAGAAGTTCGTTATACTTACAAATACGATCAGTTCTTGAAATAGAACCTGTTTTTATTTGACCAAGATTTAATCCAACAGCAAGGTGTGCAATTATCGTATCTTCTGTTTCACCAGAACGATGAGAAATAATTGTTTTATAGTTATAAGCTCTTGCTAATTCAATTGTCTCTAAAGTTTCCGTAATTGTTCCTATTTGATTAACTTTTATAAGAATAGCGTTACCTGCTTGTAGCTCAATTCCTTTTTTTAAGTATTCTTTATTGGTAACAAATAAATCATCACCTACAAGTTGAATTTTACTACCTAGTTCTTTTGTAATTTTACTAAATCCTTCCCAGTCATTCTCATCAACTGGATCTTCAATAGAAATAATTGGATATTTTGTAATTAACTCAGAATAATAATGAATCAATTCATCAGTTGTAAGACTTTTTCCTTCTTTAGATAATTCATATTTACCATTCTTATAAAACTCTGATGCTGCTACATCAATTGCCATACATACATCAATTCCAGGAGTATAACCAGCTTTAGATATAGCCTCCATAATTAATTTAAACCCTTCTTCATTTGATGATAAATTAGGAGCAAAACCACCTTCATCACCAACAGACGTAGTAAGTCCACGTTCTTTTAAGATATTTTTTAGTGTATGAAATATTTCACTTGCTACACGCATAATTTCTTTAAAACTTTTTTGCATTGGAATAATCATATATTCTTGAAAATCAAGAGAATTATCCGCATGTGCACCACCATTAATTATATTCATCATGGGCCTTGGTAAAGTCTTTCCCTCACCAATATAACGATAAAGAGGTTTATTAGCATTTAATGCAGCAGCCTTTAAAGTAGCCATACTAACACCTAAAATAGCATTAGCACCAAGCTTACTTTTATTTGGTGTACCATCAAATTCAATCATAGCCATATCAATAGCTTTTTGATCTTCAACATCCATTCCAACAACAATATCACGAATTGTCGTATTAACATTTTTAACCGCATTTAAGACACCTTTTCCCAAATATCTTTCGCCACCATCACGCATCTCTAGTGCCTCTCGTGTTCCAGTCGAAGCTCCTGATGGTACAGCTGCTCTTCCTAAAATACCATTTTCTAATATAACATCAACCTCAACAGTAGGATTACCTCTTGAATCAAGTATTTCTCTAGCTTTAACATTTCTAATTTTCATATTTTTCTCCTTTTCTATCTATTATAAATATACTTTTATATTCTAATATTCCTTTCTATTACTTTTGATATCTTGAAGTTCAAAACAATATTTTTGTTTTACATCAGGATACTTTTGATGATTAACTTCCATTAAAAACATTTTAAGTGGTCTAACATATTTTTTTCCATCACCATATAATGAAACATATAAAACCATTTCCTCATCTGTTTCACTATTAATTGCCGTGTCCAAAACTAAATAATAGTCCCCTTTAAAATGCTTGTAAACTCTATTTTTTATCAATTTCATTTTTAAACTCCTTAACGAGATTTTTAAACTCTTGTCCTCGCACTTCACATTCTTTATATTGATCCCATGAGGCAGATGCAGGTGAGAGAAGAACAATATCACCTTTTTTTATCAAAGATTTAATTTTACTAAAACCATCCTTTAAATATTCATAAATATAAGTAGGAATTTGCATCTTCTCACCAAATTTTCTTACTCTTTCACGACATTCACCTATACCAATTATTGCCTTAACATTTTCCATATAATTAGAAAGAGAATCAAAATCTTGTCCTCTCTCTAAACCACCAAGAATAATAACTGTTGGCTTATTAAAAGAAGATAAAGCAATTTGTGTACACTTAATATTCGTAGCTTCTGTATCATTATAAAATCTAACACCAGCTATTTCATCAACAAATTCAAGACGATGCTCTACTCCATTAAAATGACTAATTACATCACAAATAATTTCATTTGAAACATTAAACTCTTTCACAATAGAAATAGCTCCCATAATATTTTCTATATTATGAATCCCAGGTATTTTAATAAGTTCAATGTCCATAACTTTTTCCTTTTGGTAAAAAATAGCATTTCCCATTAAGTAACAATCCGCCATTTGCGTACTAGAAAAATATTTCTTTTTACTTTTAATATCCTTTAATTCCTCAATTACATCAGAATTATTTAAATTTAGAATAGCAACATTTTCTTTCTCTTGATTATAAAACATTTTAGCCTTTGTTTTTTTATATTGAAAATATGAACCTAAAAAATCAATATGAGCTGGACTAAAATTAGTTATTAATGCAATATTAGGATGAAAATCTTTAATATTTACACTTTGTTGAACTGATACTTCCATTACAATAATATCACCAGTTTTAACATTTTCTAAAATACTACACAAAGGATAACCAATATTACCCGCTAAATGAACTCTATTTCCAAAAGCTCGATGCATAATTTCATATGTCAAGGTCGTTGTAGTAGTCTTACCATTGGTACCAGTAATCCCAATTAAAGTAACATCTCGCGGTAATAATTGATAAGCTAGTTCAACTTCATTAATTACCGGTATACCCAGTTTAATAGCTTGTACAATTATTTTATGATTATCATTAATACCAGGATTTTTTATTACATAGTCAAAACTACTATCAACTAAATCATCAGGATGACATCCCAATACTAATTGACATCCAAGTTCTTCTAATTCCGCAATAATTTTTGAATCATGCTCTTTTTTTATATCATTAATCACAACTAAATTATTTCGTTTTATAAGTGTTTTAGCCGCAGCTACCCCACTTCTTGCCATTCCAAGAATCAATACTTTTTTATTTTGAAACATATTACCACCAATATTTATTATATACTAAAAACAATCAAAAAGTAAATTAGAGATTAAAAAGATTATCACAATGTGATGTGAACCCATTAGAAGACATTAAAAAAAGACGTCATCATCCAATCGTTCATTATCGAAAAAGGCGTCTTTATAAACATATCATATAAAATACATTAATATATTAATTTAATTCATCTTTAATTTCAATATTTTTAATATTGTCATTGTTATAACTTAATCCCTCAGTTTTAATAACATCCTTGATATTATCTAAAGAGACTAATTCATTGATTTTCATCTCTAATCCTTCATTAACTTTTTCCTGCTTAGCAATTTCTTTTTTCATCTTTTCAACTTTAAAGTTAATTTCAGACAATGATGACTTAGTAAAAACAATACATATTGGAGCAATCAAAAGAAGAACAATAGCAAAAACATACAATATTTTTTCAAATTTAGATATTCTGAACTTTTTTTTCTTTGTTTTCTTCATTTTAATTCCTCCTTTATTCTATTTAACACGTTCAATTATTCTTAATTTACTTGAACGACTTCGATTATTTTCTTCTAATTCTTTCGCTGTTGGTGTAATAGGTTTGGCATTAATTATTTTATAATTTGGAAGATACTCCATGGGAATATTTGGAAGTCCTTTAACAACACTAGGAATACTAGTATACTTTTTAAAGACATCTTTACATATTTTATCCTCAAGTGAATGAAAAGTTATAACAACCATTCGGCCACCAATATTTAACATACTCAAGGATTTTTCCAATGATTCTGTTAGAATATCTAATTCGTGATTGACTTCAATTCGTATTGCCTGAAAAGTTTTCCGAGCTGGATGAGACTTAATAGTTTCCTTATATGGAATTGATTTTTTTATAATATCAACTAATTCAAATGTTGTTTCAATCTTTTTATTTTTACGTTCTTTAACAATATTCTTTGCAATTGATTTTGCATATTTTTCTTCACCATATCGAAAAATAATATTTGCAAGTTGTTTTTCATCATACGTATTAACTATATCATATGCACTTATTGGATTACTTAAATCCATACGCATATCAAGTTTAGCATTTTTATGATATGAAAAACCACGATAATCATTATCTAATTGAGGACTACTAACTCCTAAATCAAATAATATCCCATCAACCCCATGAATATTTCGAGACAATAATTCTTCCTTTATATATAGAAAATTGGACTTTATTATCTCATAATTATTCCCTATTTGCGATAGCAAGTTGTCTGACCAAGTAATAGCTTCACTATCTTGATCAAAGGCGAATAAGAACCCCTTCTTAACACGCTTTAGTATTTCACTACTATCTCCTGCATATCCAAGCGTTGCATCAACATAAATACCCGATTCCTTCAAATTCAGACCACTTATTGATTCATTTTTCATTACTGTATAATGCATAACTCCTCCTATAAATCCAAATTTGAATTAAATAAATTTTCAGAAATATCAGATAAGCTTTCTATATTATTATTCATAAACATATTCCAATTATCACCTGACCATATTTCTATTCGATCAATTACACCAATAACCACAACCTCTTTTTGTAAAGAAGCATATTGAGTTAAATAACTAGGAATGTTTATTCTTCCCTGCTTATCGAATTCCAAAGTAATGGCACCACTCGTCATAAATCTTGTAAAATTTCGTGCATCACGTTTAGTGAAAGGTAATGAATTAAGCTTTTGCATAATACTGTCCCAGGTTTTCTCACTATAGCCAAATAAGCATCCATCCAAGCCACGGGTAATGACTATTTTATCACCCATTTCCTCGCGAATCTTACTTGGTATAATTATTCTTCCTTTTAAATCAATATTATGACGATATTCTCCTGATAGCATATTATCCCCCACTTTTCACCACTTTGTGCCACTCTTCATTCTAATATTACCATTTTTTTATGAAAATGTAAACTTTATTTCGTTTTTTTTTCTTTATTTACATATTTTCTGTAAAATGTGTCAAACTAAAAGAAGAAAGGATATTTATGAAAATTAAAGACTATATAATTGAAAATTTTAAAGATGATGACATTAATACTTTACGCAATACAATTACAGAGTGCATAAATGAAGGTGACGAAGAAACACTTCCTGGAATGGGAGTCTTCCTATCACTTATTTGGCAAGGAGCTGATGAAGACATAAAAAAAAGTATGTTAGACATACTTCATCATGAAATAGAAAAACACCACTAGTTTTTCTATTTTTCTTTATTATTGGGAATCATTAGAATAAATGATTTATAATTAAAATTTAGATGTTCTATAATTGTTAATAATCCTTGATAACTAAGATTTTTTATTAAATCATACTGATTTGGTATTTCACCATCTCTTATTATTTCATCAACAATAGAACATGCCAAGGCTTCTTTTTTATCTAAACTTCTAATATTTATTGAAAACCAAATTTTCTTAATTCGAGAAAAATCATCTTCAGTAATATGATATAGACTTACCGCCTTATCAACTTCATCCTTAAAAATATCAGCAAACTCACTTTCAGCTTCTAACGTTAAAGTATAGATATTAGCAAAGGTAACATGATCCATTAAATAGTCAAAAGCTATTTTTCTTTCTTTTATTAAACTATTAAAGCTACTTGTATCACCGAATAAATAAGTAAAAACTAAGTTTAAATACATTCTTGTTTCTTGATAATTAAAAGGAAAATCATCTAAATTAAACTTAAATGAATAAGATAATTTAGGAATAACAACATTACCTGTAAGCAATTTATATTCAAGGGGAATATCTCTTGGTTCTTTTTCTTTTTTTACTATAATTGGATGATTAGTCAATTTTTGATTAATTGCCTGATTATTCTTAATCACTTCTAAAATATCTTTATAATTAACATTACCTGTTGCAACTAGAGCCATATTACTTGGTTGATAGAAAACTTCATATGTTTGCTGTAATAGTGTTGGTGTGATTTTATCAATCGTCTCGCATGTTCCAGCAATTTTTTCATTTAATGTAGTATAGAATAAACTTCTTTTGGCTTCATCATCTAATATCCACATTGGTTCATCATCATACATTTTGATTTCTTCAGCAATAATTTTTTTCTCGCTATTTACTCTCGCATCCGTAAAATATGGCGTATAAATCATTGTCAATAAATAATCTAAATTCTTTTTAAAGTTCTTTTTTCCTGAAATATAATATCTAGTTGAAAAATAGGTCGTTCCAGCATTAATATATGTGCCTGATTTGCTAAAAAAAGCAAAAGAATCGGTATTTTCGTCATCAAAAATCTTATGTTCTAGAAAATGAGCTACACCTAGTGGTAATTTCAAGTATTCTTTACTATTTAGCGGTTTAAACTCTTTAATACTTGAACCATAACGAACAACTATTTCTAAATAATAATTACCTTTTTTTTGATTAGGTATAACATAGGTATCTAATCCATTATCTAGTTTTTCATAATATATTTTTTGTTCTTTTCCAAAATAACTTAATACTTTCATAAATCCCCCTCAAGAAGAAATATTGAATCAAGCTTGATTTTCTTACTTACTTCAATAATATCATTTTTAGAAACATTTTTTATTTTTTGACTCTTTTCTTTTAAATTACTTGAATTAAAAATACTCATACCAAAATAGTAATCAACAATATTTTGAGGATTTTCACAAATACTAGATAAATCAATAATAGCCTCCATTTTAGCTGCCTTGATATCTTTCATTGTAAACTTACCCATTCTAACATTATCTAATACTTCATCAATGCATTTTAATACATCATCATAATGATTTTTATTAATGCCTGAATTTATAATCAAAATATTATCTAAACGATTAATATAACTACCAATATAATAACATAATCCTTTTTTTTCACGAACATAACGCATTAATAATGAATTATTTCCTGCCCCAAGAATTAAATTAAAAATAAAACATGCATATCGATTTTCCTCTTCTGTTAAACCATATAGTTTATATCCAACCGATAGTTTTGATTGTTGATAACTACGAGATTCACGTCCTACAAGCGGATTATTTTTCATTTTAGTATGAATAATTGTTCCACTATTTAATTTAGGATAATGACATGGAAATTTAAAATTTTGTAAAATAACATTAATTATCTCTTCTGAATTATGAATATTACCAATAACAAAAATATCAACTTTACTATTATTAATTAAATCTTGATAACTCTGAAATAAAGATTTTTCCGTCATTTCACTTAAAACATTTAAATCACTAAAGCTTGAGAAAATTTTTTCTTCTTCGTCATTTAAAAGTTTAAGTAATTGAATATTAGCATATAAACGTGGTTCTTCATTAATAGTATTAGTTTCTGACTTTAAATCATCTTTCATAATACTAAAGTATTTACTTGAAAACTGTTCATTATCAATTAATGGATTCAATATTATTTCTTTAAGTAACAAAATATTTTCAATAAGATTTTCTTTTTCAACATATATAGAATCTATTGTTGATATTCCAAATTTAGTAGTTAAAAGATTTCCGTTCCTTACAACCGCAGCCATTGGTTGTAAGGAATACAAATCCTGACACCTCTTAATTAATTTTTCTTTGGTATCATACCTTTTCGATGCATACGTTAAAATATCGACTAGTGCGTTACGATAGGTTATTTTTTCTTTAGTAAGATTTTCTGTTAAATAAACCCTAAACTCAATGGTATGAAAATCACTATTTTGGATAATATGAATATCTAATTTATCCATGCTTACTTTTTTATACTTCATTTCTCCTCCTCTTTTCTTTCTAAAAAAGAAAAAGTAATAGCTATAAACTACTACTTATTTACAATATCCCTCTCCTACTTTATCTCCCTTGACATAATCTTGACCTGTTAAATTACAACTTGTCTTTGTCATTGCATCTTTAAGATATCCACCAAAAACATTAACAAGTCCAATAATAACTACTGAAATTAAAGCGATGATTAATACATATTCGACTAAAGCCTGACCTTTTTTATTATGAATAATCATTTTTTCACCTCGACTCTATCTAATTATAGTTTATAGAATTCTACAAGATTTGTCAATTACTTTTTTAGAGTAATCAAACCTTCAGCAACTTCTTCAAGAGCTTTTCCAATATTTTTCTTAGACTTATATTGATTTTTTGGCATTTGTAAATTACCATTATGTTTAATTTCACGACTACGATTAGCTGCAATATGAACAAGTTCATATTTTGAATCAATAAGATTTAAAAGTTTGTCAATTGATGGATATATCACACTTTTTCACTCTCCCTCTATCTTAAGAATATACTTTTAAAAAAAAATATGCAAGTAGTTTGACTAAATTAGACAACTCTTGACATATTTTTTTATTCTTTTACAACTACACCAATATATGGAAGATTGCGATATTTTTGATTATAATCGAGACCATAGCCAATGACAAATAAATCATCAACAACAAATCCCGAATATGTTGGTTCAATCGAAACAACACGGCGAGACTTCTTATCTAATAACGTACACTCAACAATTGAT
>OCVV011289075.1_pt1 | contig 13349 bp, 14 predicted proteins | sample 1539721 | NCBI WGS metagenome assembly OCVV01 (sample SAMN02144230, study PRJEB22623) | gut metagenome | biome: sheep rumen | host: Ovis aries | place: New Zealand
GGGGGAATCGGCATTCCGCCGATGCTGGAACTGGCAAAACAGCTCAATGGTGTGGAAAAAAATATTGTTCTTGGGTATTCCGACAGCCATCTGTTTCTGAAAGATGAGTTCGCCAGCCGGGGATTTGTATACGTGGCAACCGATGACGGAAGCGCGGGAACAAAGGGAACCGTTATTGACGCGATCCGCGCCAATGACCTGGAGGCGGAAGTGATCTATGCCTGCGGGCCGAAACCGATGCTGCGGGCAGTGAAACAGTACGCGCAGGAGAAGGGAATCGAGTGCTATCTGTCCCTGGAGGAACGCATGGCCTGCGGAATCGGTGCCTGCCTGGGCTGTGTGTGCCAGTCGGCAGAGATCGACAGCCATTCCCGGGTAAAGAATAAGAGAGTCTGTAAAGACGGCCCGGTATTCCGTGCAGAGGAGGTGGAGCTGTAACTATGAACACGAAAGTATCCATAGCAGGTGTGGAACTGAAAAATCCGGTTATGACAGCATCCGGTACCTTCGGATCCGGAGAAGAATACAGCGAATTTGTCGATCTGAACCGTCTGGGCGCGGTGGTGACAAAGGGTGTGGCCAATGTGCCCTGGCCGGGCAATCCCACGCCGCGGGTAGCGGAAGTATACGGCGGGATGCTGAATGCCATCGGTCTGCAGAATCCGGGCATAGATGTATTTCTGAAACGGGATATCCCCTTCCTGAAACAGTATGATACCCGGATTGTCGTGAATGTCTGCGGCCATACTGAGGAGGAATATCTGGAAGTGGTGGAACGGCTGGCAGACCAGCCGGTGGATCTGCTGGAAATCAATATTTCCTGCCCGAACGTCCGGGAAGGCGGCATGGCCTTTGGCCAGGACCCGAAGATGGTGGAGGCCATTACCGGGGCGGTAAAGGCAAAGGCGCGGCAGCCGGTTATCATGAAGCTGAGCCCGAATGTGACGGACATCGCGGAAATGGCCAGAGCTGCGGAAGCCGGCGGCGCGGACGGGGTATCTCTGATTAATACCCTGACCGGCATGAAGATTGACGTTGACCGGCGCCGGTTTGTACTGGCCAACCGTACCGGCGGAATGTCCGGTCCCGCCGTGCATCCGATTGCGGTGCGGATGGTCTATGAAACGGCCCAGGCAGTTAATATTCCCATTATCGGCATGGGCGGCGTACAGACGGCGGAAGACGCGCTGGAACTGATTCTGGCAGGAGCCACCGCAGTGAGCGTTGGTACGGCCAATTTCTATAATCCCCGGGCGACCGCGGAAATCGCGGAAGGGATCGAGGCCTATATGCAGAAGCATCGGATCGAAGCGGTCAGCGAGCTGATCGGCGCGGTTTCCGAATAGAATACAAAGGATACAGATGGAGGAATCTATGGAACAGTACAAACAGGAATTTATAGAATTCATGGTAGAGTCGGATGTACTCAAATTCGGTGAATTTATTTTAAAAAGCGGAAGAAAATCCCCGTTTTTTATGAATGCGGGTGCCTATGTGACAGGGACACAGCTGCACAGACTGGGCCGGTATTATGCCCAGGCGATCCATGCCCACTACGGGGAGGATTTTGACGTGCTTTTCGGGCCGGCATATAAGGGCATTCCCCTGGCAGTGGCAGCGACCATCGCTTTCAGTGAAATGTACGGAAAGGAGCTTCGTTACTGCTCCAACCGGAAGGAAGTCAAAGACCACGGCGATACGGGCATTCTTCTGGGCAGCAAGTTAAAAGACGGCGACCGTGTGGTGATCATTGAAGATGTGACCACTTCCGGCAAATCCATTGACGAGACGGTGCCGATTCTGCGTGCCCAGGCAGATGTGGAGATCGTGGGACTGGAAGTCTCCTTAAACCGTATGGAACGGGGCAAGGGAGAAGGCAGCGCCTTAAAGGAGATCAAAGATACCTACGGCTTCGAAACCAACGCGATTGTGGATATGGCAGAAGTGACAGAATACCTTTATAACAGAGAATGCGGAGGACGCGTCGTAATTGATGACAGGATCAAAGAGGCACTGGACGCATATTACAGAGAATACGGAGCAAAGTAATCAGACATGGTCACCAGTGAGCAGAAAAAGCGCATCAAAGCAGTATTTGCGTTCCTGTTTATCATATATCTGGTTGTTCTGGTATACCTTCTGTTTTTCTTCGAGATGCGTGCCGGAATGGCGGCATCCGCGGAGACCCACATGAATCTCCGGATTTTTCATGAGATTCACCGGTATATCGCCTATCGCCGGCAGCTGGGTGCCAGGAATGTATTCCTGAACCTGGCGGGAAACATCCTGCTGTTTGTGCCCTTTGGATTCTTTGCCCCCATGCTGTTTCGGCGGCTGCGGGGATTTTTCCGCATCCTGCTGGCCAGCATGGGACTGAGTGCCTGTGTGGAAATCACACAGCTGATTACCCACCTGGGCTGCTGTGATGTGGATGATGTGATCCTGAATACAATTGGCGGAATGCTTGGCGCGATGTGCTGCGGAATCATTCTGTTTCTCAACCGCAGGGCAGAGCAGAAAAAATACAGAAGGAAGAAGCACAGATAGTCCTCCGGGGATTGAAAGGAACCGATATGATATCAGACGCGGAAAAAATTAACAGAAACAGGCGCCGGGCAAAGCGCCGATCCGGCAGACGCACGGTATACGATATCATTATACCGGTCTCCGGGTGGCTGGCCCTGATCCTGCTGCTGGCAGCAGTGCTGGTTTCCTGGGCAAAAGCCGGAGACAGCGGGGGCGGCGTAGGAGCCATGGGTGAGATCAGCCTGGTCCTGGCGGCGGGAGCCTTCCTGATGGGACGGCTGATCCGTCAGGAGAACAAAACCCTCCGCCGGCCGGTAAATGTTGCAGTCATTCTGAGCGCGGCGGTGGCTGCCGCTGACATTGTGCTGTTTATTGCCGGCATTGTGTAGGCGCGGCAGACTGACGAAGAAGAAAATACGACGGAACAACAGGAGCAGAAGAGATCTATGACAGATACCATCAGCAAAGAAGAGGCGCAGGATATCCTGGAGGAACGCAGCAGACTCGTGCGGGCGCGAATTGCCGAGATTCCGCAGGAAACACTGACGCCGGAACCATACCGAACATATTTTACCCGCTATGCCCGTTTTCTTACGTGCCTGACAGAAATCTATGACAGGCAGCACAGCGGCGCGGCCGAACTGCCGCCTCTGGCAGACTGGCAGCAGGAGCAGGAAGAACTGTACCGGGATATCCGTCCGGAAAATTATGGCGAAAGCTTTGCCAATCCTGCCTGGGCAGTCAAAACCTTCGGGGAGACTGCCGGACGCATGCTGTCTCTGCTGGCGGCGGAGCTTCATGCAGGCATCGGATGGGCATACGAAGGCTGTCTGGAGGAGCTGGTGATTCTCCAGGAGCTGTTTACAGAACTGTACGGCTGTTTCTGCGGCGGGGATACACCGGACCTGCAGGAGGCCAATCAGACCATTTACTGGTATTTTCATGATTACAGCCGTCTGTTTACGGAACGGCAGGTTCATGAGATGCTGCTCCCGGCGGACAACTATTACACCGGACTTCTGATGCACAGTGACCTGACCGATCCCCGCATGATTTATCAGTACGGCCTGCCGGTGGGAGAAAATGAGATCCGCACGGCACAGTATCTGAACACCCTGTCGGAAGAAGAGATACAGGCCATGGCGGATACCTTTACCGAAGGATACCGGATCGGGTTCGAGATCACGGGAAAAGACATTCACAGAAAAAAAACCGTGTCTCTGCATTATGCCGTCGGTTTTGAGCGGATGATGCGGGCAGCCGTGAAAAATTTTGAAGCCATGGGCCTGCAGGTGACCATCGGCCGGGAACCCTTTTCCACCTTCCGGGGAATCGGCGCCAAACGGGGCGTGTATTCCACCAGCGTAAACCGCCAGTTTGACTTTGACCACCGGGAAGACCGGGCGTTTTATCTGGACAAAGCCTTTGTGGAACACCGTCTGGACATGCTCAGACAGACCTTCGAAACATACCGGCAGGAGGCCGCGGTTTTCGGCGGCCCGGCGGTGCAGGAAGTGTTCGGCGAGGAACCTTTCGGTCCGGAGAACAAGGCAGAGGCCATTCATTTCTCCGAGGAACAGCAGCAGCTTTCCGTTTATTATATGTCAGAGGCGGGACAGATTACGAACCGTTACATTCCGGGAGAAGAGAGAAGCTTTACCATTATTGCGTATCCGATTCCGGCCATTGGCGCGAAATATCCGGAAATATTTGCGGAAACGGTGGCAATCAATACCCTGGATTACAAAAAATATCAGACGATGCAGCAGAAGATCATCGATGTGCTGGATACCGGAACGCAGGTGAGGATCCTGGGAACCGGCGGAAACGAAACCGATCTGACGGTTTCCATCTGGCCCCTGGAGCATCCGGATACACAGACGGCCTTTGAGAACTGCGTGGCAGATGTGAATATTCCGGTAGGGGAAGTCTTTACCTCACCGGTGCTGCAGGGCACCAGCGGACTGCTCCACGTATCCCTGGTCTATCTGAACGGCCTCCAGTTCCGGGATCTGAAGCTGACCTTTACAGACGGCATGGTCACGGACTATACCTGCGCCAATTTTGACGAGGAAGAAGAGAACCGCAGATATATCCGTGACAACGTGCTGATGCACCATGAGACACTGCCGATGGGAGAATTTGCCATCGGAACCAATACCCGGGCATACCGTATGGCAAAAACCTATGCCATCGCGGATAAGCTTCCGATTCTGATCGCGGAAAAAACCGGACCGCATTTTGCGGTAGGGGACACCTGTTATTCCCATGCGGAAGACACGGCAGTATTCAATCCCAACGGGAAGGAAATTATGCCCCGGGACAATGCGGTCAGCTTAAAACGGAAGGAAAATCCGGCAGACGCGTACTTTAACTGCCATACCGATGTCACGATTCCCTTTGAAGAGCTGGGCAGCATCACGGTAATCCGCCGGGACGGCAGTACCCGGGATATTATCCGGAACGGCCGGTTTGCGGTACCCGGAACGGAAGAACTGAACATCCCGCTGGAATCATAGAAACATCTTGAATCTCACGGGAGAGCAAGGTAAACTGTTACATGTAAAATTACCCCCGGCGTATCAGCTGGCGGATCAGATGAATCATTGTAAGGAGAGATACTATGGCAAAAGTAGGAATCGTCATGGGCAGCGACTCGGATATGCCTGTGATGGCAAAAGCAGCGGAAGTACTGGAAAAACTCGGAATCGAGTATGAGATGAATATTATCTCAGCGCACCGGGAACCGGATATTTTCTTCGAATACGCGAAAAGCGCGGAATCCCGCGGATATAAAGTAATCATTGCAGGCGCCGGCAAGGCAGCGCATCTGCCGGGAATGTGCGCGGCACTGTTTCCGCTTCCTGTCATCGGCATTCCTATGAAAACCTCTGATCTGGGCGGCGTGGATTCCCTGTATTCCATTGTACAGATGCCTACCGGCATTCCGGTTGCCACAGTGGCGATCAACGGCGGAGCCAATGCAGGCATTCTGGCAGCGAAGATTCTGGCGGCTTCTGATCCGGAGCTGTTAGACCGCCTGAAAGCATACTGCGAAGCGCAGAAAGAGGAAGTGGCGGCCAAAGACGCGAAACTGCAGGAAACCGGCTGGAAAGCATACAAATAACACAGAGACAGGGACAGATCCCGTATGAGATGGAGGAAAGAATGGATTACAAAAACGCTGGCGTTGATATAGAAGCAGGTTACAAGTCAGTCGAACTGATGAAAAAACATGTACAGTCCACGATGCGGCCGGAAGTGCTGACCGGTCTGGGCGGATTCTCCGGGGCATTTTCCGCGGAAGCTTTTAAAAACATGGAGAAACCCACCCTGGTATCCGGAACGGACGGAGTGGGCACCAAATTAAAACTTGCGTTCCTGCTGGACAAACATGACACCGTAGGCATTGACTGTGTGGCCATGTGCGTCAATGATATCGCGTGCGCAGGAGGAGAACCGCTGTTTTTCCTGGATTACATTGCCTGCGGCAAGAACTATCCGGAAAAAATCGCCGCAATTGTAAGCGGTGTGGCAGAAGGATGCAGACAGTCCGGCGCGGCGCTGATCGGCGGCGAGACGGCAGAGATGCCCGGATTTTATCCGGAGGACGAGTATGACCTGGCAGGATTTGCCGTAGGTGTGGTGGATGAGAAAGATCTGATCACCGGCGCGGACCTGAAACCCGGCGATGTGCTGATCGGCATGGCATCTTCCGGCGTACACTCCAACGGATTCTCCCTGGTCAGAAAGGTATTCCAGATGGACAAAGAGACGCTGAACACCTACCATGAGGAACTGGGAACCACGTTGGGCGAGGCGCTGATCGTTCCCACCAAGATCTATGTCAAAGCGCTGAAATCCATCAAAGACGCAGGCGTGACCATCAAGGCCTGCAGCCATGTGACCGGCGGCGGTTTCTATGAAAATGTTCCCCGGATGCTGATCGACGGCACACGGGCAGTGATCCGGAAAGACAGCTATCCGGTTCCGCCGATTTTCCGCATGCTTGCCCGGGAGGGACAGATCGAAGAGAAGATGATGTACAATACCTACAATATGGGCATCGGTATGGTACTGGCAGTAGATCCGGCAGATGCGGATCAGGCGGCAGAGGCAATCCGGGCAGCGGGAGAGACCCCCTATGTGATCGGAACGATTGAAGCCGGAGACAAAGGAGTAACTTTATGTTAAGAGTGGCAGTGCTGGTGTCCGGAGGCGGCACAAATCTGCAGGCGATCATTGACGCGATCCAGGAGAAGCGGATCACAGATACGGAGATTGTGCGTGTCATCAGCAACAATTACAAAGCATACGCGCTGGAGCGGGCCAAAGCAGCCGGAATAGAGACACAGGTCCTTTCTCCGAAGGATTATTCCACCAGGGACGAATTTCACCGGGTATTTTTAAAGGAGCTGGAAGACCTGGATCCGGACCTGATCGTTATGGCCGGTTTTCTGGTGATTATTCCGCCGGAGATCCTGAACCGGTTCCGCTACCGTGTTATTAATATCCATCCGTCCCTGATTCCCTCTTTCTGCGGGAGCGGATATTACGGCCTGAAAGTTCACGAAGCTGCCCTTGCCCGGGATGTAAAGATTACCGGAGCCACCTGCCACTTTGTGGTGGCCGGCGAGACAGACGGCGGGCCGATTATCGCGCAGAAAGCTGTGGCAGTACAGACGGGGGATACCCCGGAGATCCTGCAGCGCCGTGTCATGGAACAGGCGGAATGGGTGATCCTTCCGGCAGTGATTGACCGGATTGCCCACGGCAAAGTGAAGGTAGTGGACGGACACGCCATTACAGAAGAATAAGAGAAAAAGAAGGAACCTGCGGCATGCGGGTTCCTTGTTGTAATTCATATGCTGTCAGAAACAGAAAGGAAGATATCATCATGAAAGTACTGATTGTAGGAAGCGGCGGAAGAGAGCACGCCATTGCTGCCAGTGTGGCAAAAAGCAGCCGCGTGGATAAGATATACTGCGCGCCGGGCAATGCGGGCATCGGCCAGATCGCGGAACTGGTGCCCATCGGAGCCATGGAATTCGACAGACTGGCGGATTTCGCCAAAGAGAACCAGATCGACCTAACCATCATCGGCATGGATGATCCCCTGGTGGGCGGCATTGTGGATGTATTTGAAAAAGAGGGCCTGCGGGTATTCGGACCGCGGAAAAACGCGGCCATTCTGGAAGGATCCAAGGCATTTTCCAAGGATCTGATGAAAAAATACAAGATTCCCACCGCAGCATATGAGACATTTGATGATCCGAAAGAAGCATTGGCTTATCTGGAGACGGCGCCTATGCCGATCGTTCTGAAGGCGGACGGACTTGCCCTGGGCAAAGGCGTGCTGATCTGCAAGACGCTGGAAGAGGCCCGGGCAGGCGTGAAGGAAATCATGGAAGACAAGAAGTTCGGCTCTGCCGGCAACCATATGGTCGTAGAGGAATTTATGACCGGCCGGGAGGTTTCTGTACTGACTTACTGTGACGGCAAAACCATCAAGATCATGTCTTCCGCCCAGGATCACAAACGGGCCAAAGACGGGGATCAGGGACTGAATACCGGCGGTATGGGCACCTTTTCCCCGAGTCCCTTCTATACCGCGGAAGTGGATGAATTCTGCAGAAAATATGTTTTCCAGCCCACGGTAGACGCCATGGCCGCAGAAGGCAGAGAATTCAAGGGAATCATCTTTTTCGGCCTGATGCTGACGGAAGACGGACCGAAAGTGCTGGAGTACAATGCCCGTTTTGGCGATCCGGAAGCACAGGTAGTACTGCCCCGGATGAAAAATGACATTATTGATGTGATGGAAGCCTGCATTGACGGAACCCTGGACCAGATTGATCTGCAGTTTGAAGACAATGCGGCAGTCTGTGTGGTCCTGGCCAGCGACGGATATCCCGTATCTTATGAAAAAGGATTTGAAATCAGCGGACTGGACGAATTTGACAGACACGAAGGCTATTACTGCTTCCATGCGGGAACCAAACGAAATGAAGCCGGCAATTTCGTCACCAATGGCGGCCGGGTACTGGGCGTAACCGCCAAGGGGAAAACACTGCAGGAAGCCCGGGCCAATGCATACGCAGCCACCGAATGGGTACAGTTCTCCAACAAATACATGCGCCATGATATCGGCAAGGCCATCGATGAAGCATGAATCCTGGCCGGAGGCGCTGTCCGGCAGAGAAGAGAATTCCTGGGTCATCTTTGATATGGACGGCACACTCTGGGATACGACCGAACTGATTACAGAGGCCTGGAATACAGCCTTCCGGGAGAATCCTTCCACCAGACAGATCCGGATTACCCGGGAACAGCTTCTGTCTTACATGGGAAAAACCATGGACTGCTTTGCCCGGGCGCTGCTTCCGGAACTGCCCTTTGAAGAAGCCATGGAGGTCATGGGGCACTGTATGGAACTGGAAAATTCCTGGCTCAGAACCAGAGGCGCGGTGCTGTATCCGGGACTGGAGGAGACCTTTGCCGGCCTTGCGGACAGGCATTGCAGCATCGGAATCATCAGCAACTGTCAGCAGGGCTATATTGAGGCCTTCCTGGATCATTACAGCTTCCGCCGCTATGTGTCGGATACGCTGTGCTGGGGCGATACCGGCAGAGGAAAAGCAGATAATTTAAGACAGATGATAGAAGGACACCGGATCGGATCCTGCTGTTACGTGGGCGATACCCAGGGAGATCTGGACGCCTGCCGGGAGGCTGGGGTGCCCTTTGTCTACGCGTCTTACGGATTCGGTTCTGTGGACCGTCCGGTACCGGAGATCCGCAGTCTGACAGAGCTGCTGACAGAGGAAAAATAAGGAAACGGCTCGGCGGCAGACGGATGGTTCTCCAGGCAGAAAAAAGAGAAAAGGAGTACGGTATGACACACAAACTGAAACGTTCCGATGATATCGGAAATCTTTCTTATGAGCTGGTTTTTCAGAGATATCTTTTTGGAAGGAAACATGTCTTTAATTTCATGAATGAACTGTCTGTGCAGGAATATGTGATTCTGCATGCGGCGGTACAGAATGAAAAGGAAACAGAAGACGGAAAAACCTACCTGAAAAACATTGCGGAAATGCTGGAAATCACCATCCGTCAGGCCTCCGACCTGGTCAAAGACATCAAAGCCCGAGGACTGGTTTCCTGGACCCATGACGGAGACGGCAGCGAGGGGACCTATATTCAGACCACCAGCCTGGGCCGGGAAGTGCTGAGCAGACAGGAGAAGAATCTGAAAGAATATTTCTCCAATGTCATCCAGAAGTTCGGAAAGGAAAATATGCTGAATCTCCTGATACAGATGGAGCAGCTGGATGAAGTATTCCAGGAAGAACTGGAAGCATGGGAGGAAAAGAATGAATAACTGGAACAATGACAGTGAATACATCAGCCAGCTGAGTGAAATCAGCAGGGCCAATGACCGGATTGCCCCGGTGCTGTTTGAAGAGTACGGCGTCAATCTGGGACTGAGGGATGACCGGGGAAAGGGAATCCTCACCGGTCTGACCAGTATCTCAAAAATCGTATCCTTCAAGGAAGTGGACGGCCGCAGCATTCCCTGTGACGGACAGCTGTGGTACCGGGGATACCGGATTGAAAGTCTTCTGAAAAATCTCGGACCGCAGGAGCTGGGATACGAAAAGATAGCGGCGCTTCTGCTGACCGGCGAGATGATGAGCGGCAGACAGCTGGAGGAATTCCGGGAGTATCTGGGCGGAAAGCGTCAGCTGCCTTCCCATTTTGTGCGGGATGTACTGATGAAGGCGCCCAGTGATGATCTGATGAACAATATGATGAAAGGAATCCTGTCCCTGGCTTCCTATGACGACCGGGCGAAAGATACCAGCGTACCGAACGCCATGCGCCAGTGCATCCAGCTGGTTGCGGAATTTCCGCTGCTGGCGGCGTATGCGTATCACGCCTACAACTATTACAGAAACGGGGACAGCCTGTACATTCATTTCCCGGATCCGGAACTGTCCACTGCGGAGAATCTTCTCCTTTTACTGCGTCCGGATCAGAAATACACACCACTGGAGGCAAAGGTACTGGATACCGCGCTGATCCTGCATATGGAACACGGCGGCGGAAACAATTCCACATTCACCACCCGTGTGGTGACCTCTTCCGGATCCGACACCTATTCCACCATCGCGGCGGCCATGGCCTCTCTGAAAGGGCCGAAACACGGCGGAGCCAATATCAAAGTCATGGAAATGATGAGCGATATCCGCAGCCATGTCAGCCGCTTCGACGATAAGGAGGAAGTGGCGGCCTACTTAAACCGGATCCTGGACGGAGACGCGTTTGACGGAAAGGGCCTGGTTTATGGAATCGGCCATGCGGTATACACCCTGTCAGATCCCCGGGAACGGGTATTTAAGTCCTATGTGGAACAGCTGGTAGAAGAAAAGGGCCGTCAGGAAGACTTCGCCCTGTACCAGAACATCGAGGAACTGGCGCCGGAGCTTCTGGCGAAAAAACGCAAACTGCCGAAAAAGGTGTGCCCCAATGTGGATTTTTACAGCGGCTTTGTTTATGACATGCTGGGAATTCCCCAGGAGCTGTACACCGCGATATTTGCCATTGCGAGAATCGTGGGCTGGAGCGCCCACCGTCTGGAAGAACTGATCTGTACCGACAAGATCATCCGTCCGGCATATATGAGTGTAATGACGGAAAAAGAGTAAAACAGCAGACAGAAAAACCTGCCCGGAACCGAAGCACGCGAATGTGCGGCGGTTCCGTTTTTTTTTCTTTCCGGGAGGCATCGGAGGACAGAACGTGCGGGCAGAACGTGCGGCCGGGGCGTGGACGGGGCAAACGGAGAACGGGCGAACAAGCAGAAAACAGGAGTACCAACAGTTCATGAAGAATGTGTGAAGAAAGGGTCTGCGCAGGTATTTTGTGGTATACTCTTTGTGTGCTGACAGGATGACCGGATGAAAGCCGGCAGGAGCTGTCAGCCATAAGCCTGAGAAAAGGAGCAGATTTATGGATTCAGCGGAAAATACGGAAACGAACAGCATCTATGGCACACGCCTTCCGCAGATGGAAGCGGTGATGCAGGAAATACTCGAAAAAATCGGGCAGTTCCGCACGGAAATGAGCAAAGAGCTGGGATCGGATCCGGTAGAGCACTGTCTTTCGCGCATCAAAAGTGAAGACAGCATGCGGGAAAAATGCAGAAGAAAGGGGCTCCCGGAGACGGAAGCTTCCGCCCTGCAGGAAATTCATGATGCCATCGGGATCCGCGTCGTTTGCGCCTTCTTAAAGGATGTCTATGACATGCGCGACCGGCTGCTTACCGTACCGGAGTATACACTGATTGAGGAAAAAGACTATATTCATCACGCCAAACCTAACGGATACCGCAGCTATCACATGATTCTGCAGGTGCGGGGGTATTATGCGGAAATTCAGCTGCGGACGATTTCCATGGATACCTGGGCGGCGCTGGAGCACCATATGAAGTACAAGAAAAAAGTGCCGGACAATGAGAAGCTGATCAGCGCGGAACTGAAGCGCTGTGCCGATGAACTGGCATCCACGGATGTATCCATGCAGACCATCCGGGATATGATTATGAATGCGGACAGCCGGTAAGGCGTGCCGGTTCGGAAAGGATACGATCAAAAGGAAACCGATATGAAACTGTTATTTGCAGAAGATACCAAAGAACTGAGCAGGGCCGTCTGTGTCGTCCTGGAGCATTCCGGTTACGAAGTGGACCCTGTCTATGACGGCGAAGAAGCGATGGAGCGGATCCGCACCAATGTCTATGACGGAGTGATTCTGGATATTATGATGCCCGGAAAAACAGGACTGGAAGTACTGACAGAGATGCGGAACGCAAACATTCTGACGCCGGTGCTCATGCTGACCGCCAAAGCGGAAATCGATGACCGGGTAGTCGGACTGGATGCCGGGGCGGATGATTATCTGACAAAGCCATTTGCCATGAAGGAACTGATCGCCCGGGTCAAATCCATGACCCGCCGCCGGGAAGAATACACACCGCGGGATATGCAGATCGCAAATCTGGAGCTGCGGGCGGACAATTTTGAAATGACAGCGCGCAATTCCGTGCGTCTGTCCATTAAGGAATTTGAACTGATGCAGACACTGATCATGAATCCGGACAGGGAGCTGGATACCGGATACCTGCTGGAACATGTGTGGGCCAATGAACCGGATGCCACAGAGGATACGGTCTGGCTTTATATTTCCTACCTGAAGGGCAAGCTGGATTCCGTCGATGCGGAACTGACGATTGCGGGCAGCAAAGGCGGCAGTTTCCAGCTGATCAGAGTTTCCTGACCGGGAGCCGCAGGGCAAGGGCGGAATTCATCAGAAAGGACGCGGTCGGAGTGTAGAAACAACGCGGCCGGAGCCGCAGGCGGACGCGGGCCGGCTTCTGCGGGCGGTCAGCAGGATCAGAATGAGGAGGACCGATGAACGAGAGAACCATTCGGAAATTAAGAAAAAAATTCATAAAAATGTTCATCGTGGCAGCAATTCTGGTCATGGCTTTTATCGGAACGCTGATCAACACGACGAATGTGGTCACTTCCCGCCAGCTGATCTATTCGACCCTGAGCTATATTGCGGACAATAACGGAACACTGAAAAAAGACGCAGATGCGGATCAGGCAGAAAACAGTGATTCCGGCAGTACCGGGAATTCTTCTTCCCAGGAGTCGGATGAAGAAAAGAATGAAACACGGGTAGAAAACCGGCTCAACAGTTTTTCTTCCGAGTTTCACTATTCCGCCAGATATTTTGCCGTGATCTTTGATAAA
>OCVV012844428.1_pt1 | contig 13346 bp, 21 predicted proteins | sample 1539721 | NCBI WGS metagenome assembly OCVV01 (sample SAMN02144230, study PRJEB22623) | gut metagenome | biome: sheep rumen | host: Ovis aries | place: New Zealand
CCGGCTGTGTCGTATCCTTCAGCCGATAGACCTCTGTGATCTTCACGCCGCCCGCGCAGGTGTGTGATACTCGCCATTTGCTTTTCATCTTATGATCCTCCATTCCTATCTGTACTCCTCCGGCAATTCGTGCACAAGCGAATCAGGAAGGGTCAGCATACATAGTCCTCTACAATCTGTTCCAACTCCGGAGGCATCATGGTGTCGCACTGTACAGGCCCTGTGTACGGTCCGATCAGTTTTCCTTCGCAGCTGAACGCATACACCGTGCCATTCTTACTTTTGAACAAATATCTAACCGCCTCCGGATTGCTCCGAAGTGCGATTTCAACAATCTGTGCGTATATATTCATGTCATCCCTCCTTCTTCATGTGTATGGTGTTGGAGAAGGCGTTCATGCTCCGTTGCCATAATGATCTGCGCCACGCCCTTTTGCGGTGCGCATGCGGGGGGATATGTGTGCCCGCTTCCTGCTGCATTCTGCTACTGCTTAGTACGCGTTTCGCATCCGAACAGATCGTTCGGTGTGATCTCCAACGCCATGCAGATTGCGGCGATGTCGTTCGCGCGAATCACGCGCCTGCCGCACAGCATATCGCTGAACTCCTGCGGCGTGTATCCTGCCATTTTGGCAACTGCACACTGTTTCAGCCCTTTCTCGGCGATAATGCGCCTTGCATTGTTCGTAATTCCAGATTTCATTGTGTTCACCTCCTTCAAGTTCAAGTTTCTTGTAACTGTCTATATAATAGTACATATTTCTTGAATTGTCAATACTTTTTGTTCAAGATTCTTTTATTTTTTTCTTGATTTTACAGTATTTTTGTGGTAATATATATATAAAGAAAGGAGGTGTGACGAATGGGCATTGGCAAGCGGATACGGGAAGCACGGGAAGCCGCGGGGCTGAAACAGAAAGAGCTGGGCGAAATGATCGGAGTAACCGGTGCGGCAATCGCCAATTATGAAAACGATGTTAGCCACCCAAAGGAATCCGTCCTGTATGCTTTGTTCGATGCACTGAACATCGACGCGAATTATCTATTTCAGGACATGGTGAAAAACAAATCTTTTTTATCGCTTGAGGAACAGGACCACATAAAAAAATACCGCACCCTAGACGGGTACGGTAAAAGAGCGGTAAACGCCGTGTTGGATATCGAAGCAGAACGATGTCAGCGCGAGAACGAAAGCCGCTTGGAAGTCGCCGCCCGCGCCGGAGACCGACGCGAGCAAGAGGTTGAAGCGATTGATTTCAAAGCGTCAATCGAACCGGAAACCACGGACATATGAGCTGAATTGCCGAGCTACCTGCCGTTCCAGAGGGTGCGACAGGTAGCGTCCGCGGCGTTCCAGTTCGCGCATTCTCTCCGCGCGGAATGTTGCGGCAGGCATAGAAATATCGCACACGCACGCGATCTGTTCCGGCGTAAGCGCACCGATGCTGTGTAACACACATGCAGGCGCGAGTATGCGCGCGGCGAACTGATTCGCTTGCGTTTCTTCCGCGGAATCATCTGTCGTCGGCTCGCGGTTGATGCGGGTGTACTGCCCGGCGCCGATGTGACCCAACACGATATGCCCGATTTCGTGCGCCACGGTGAATCGCTGACGGCCGCGCGAAGTAGTTCTATCATAGAATATAAAGTATTCGCCGCGCTGATGCACGCAAAAGCCGTCCGTGCGTTTCGTCAGATCGGTCAGCCCCATCTGCGCGATTGCCCGCCGTGCGGCATGATAGCTTGCAAGTGTCCAGCCGCGTTTCCGGCAGATTTCGCCGACTGGGACGGGCAGTTCCGTTATGCCGCATTCGATCAGCAGCTTCCATGCGGTGTCGCGTGCGTGTTTGTAGTCTGAATATTTTTGCATTGTAATCACCTCGGTGTGATTATACGCGCATTGCTGAAAGAATGCATTGCAAAAATATTATCGTTTCTGGAATTGTATAGGTAAAATAGAAAAAGCCCCCGCCGGTACGGGGATACCGACAGGGGCGGCATCAGGTGCAAGCCCACGATGCAGATATATTATAGCATGTGCGGAGATACCGCACAACGGGAGGATGAACAGAAATGAAAAAAAGACTTATGACTATTTCAGCGGTGGCGCTTCTGATGGTAGCATTAACCGCATGCGGTGCCGGATCGGGGAGCCCTGCATCAGACGACAGTAAGGCATCCGGCAGCGCATCTGCTGTAGCAACTACCGCAGATGCACCCCAGGATGCGGGAACTTCCTATCAGTCCATCCTGGACGATTATTCGGCGCAGATGAGAGAGGCTGCGCCCAAGTTGGCAGAGGAATACAAAAAAGAGGCTGCCAATACGTCCGGATCAGTTGAAGACCTGGCGAAAATCTCCACCGCAAAAGTTCAGAAGCTTGCCGATATCGCTACAAAAGGTACCGAGGAAATGGCAAAGCTGATGACCAAAAACGGCGATGACTATGACACCTACGAAGATTGGGCGGGCAAACTGCAGGATGCGTACACGGAGTGCGCGAAGCAGATAACAGATGCCTATATGCAATCCGCCACATAATTCATAGAAACATAAAAAATCCCGCCCTGGTGTTGGCGTACCAAGACGGGACAAGGGGCAGATATAACTTTCTCCGAGTATTTCTGCCTCTTTATTTTACTATATATTGTTTGAAAAGTAAATAAGAGGTGATCTCATGCGAGTTGATGCAATCTATGCTAGGCAGTCAATTGAAAAAAGGGATTCTATTTCTATCGAATCGCAGATAGAGATGTGCAAGCATGCCGCTGATTCAGACGCAGTGATTTATCGAGATTCCGGATATTCCGGCAAGAATACCCAGAGACCGGCATTTACGCAGCTCATGGACGATGTACGCGCTGGAAAAATCAAACGGGTGTATTGCTATCGGCTTGACCGAATTTCGCGTTCTGTGCTGGATTTCAGCCTGTTATGGCAGGTATTTGACGCAAACAGTGTTGATTTTGTCAGCGTAACAGAATCTTTTGACACCAATAGCCCAATGGGCAGAGCTATGATTATGATAATCATTACGTTTGCTCAGTTGGAGCGAGAGACCATTGTGAGCCGATACACAATCAATCGGTATGCACGTTCAAACGCCGGCATCTGGGCAGGCGGCAGAGCACCATACGGATTTGAAATCGAGAAGATCGACTGGAACGGAAAACATCAATCCGTTTTGAAACCAGTGCCGGAGAAAATACAAATCGTGCAGGAAATGTTCTCGAAGTACACCAGCGGCACGGTTTCTTTATATTCGCTGTCCAAAGAATTAAATCAAAGAGGTATCGAGCCCAGCGGATACACAGATTATTGGGACGCAACGGCCGTCCGACGCATTCTAAAAAATCCAGTCTATGTATGCGCCGATGTTGATGTCTATTCGTTCTATTACAACAATAGCACGGAAATCATAAATGATGTGCACGAGTTCGACGGCTCTCACGCTGCTTATCTAGTTGTTAAGGGCGGCAAATCTTCCACTGGCCACCGTACATTGTCTTTGGCATATCATCAAGGCGTTGTGCCGTCAAATATTTTCATCGCAGCTCAGGATATGCTCAGACAAAACAAACAGGTAAAGAATGGGCATCGCAGTAGATTCACTTGGCTGGCGGGACTGCTGAAATGTCACAAGTGCGGCGGACGGATCAGCATCTTTCAGAATAAAGGCTTGACATACTTCCAGTGCTATAAGCGCTTTCATGTAGTTGGCTCTTGCGATGCAAAAATACACGGCAACTCTATCGGCTACGAAAGTTATGTCGCAGCGGAGATACAACACCGTATCGACCAAGTCGCCAAGGACGGCCCAATTAAAGATGATGTCCCGAATCAACAGCTCAACGCTTTGAAAATCCAGCTGCTCGAAAACGAGAAGCAAATAGAAAATCTGGTTGAAGCAATCAAAATCGGCGGAGCAGCAGCTATGCGGTCAATCCAGACCGAACTGCAAAACCTCGAAGCAGATCACGAGCGCATTACAAAAGATATAGCATCTATACAGCCCGTCCATCGAATGCCGCATGGTCTGGCTGTTGTGGATTTTCATAAACTTGATTACGATGGCAAGCGCGATGTGGCGCGAATGTTAATTGATAAGATCTTGATCGGTGATGATTCCAACATCAAAATTATTTGGAAGTAGTTCAAGTTTCTGTTGCATTTCGGGTGAAACAAGCATCAGAAACTTGAACTTATACATACTTATAAAAACAGAAGCGGACGAGCGCATAGCCCGTCCGCCTTCTCTCTATTCTTCTTTCTTCGAAAATGTATACTCAAGCTCATATCCGATTGCCCCAAGGATTTTCTGGCAGTCGCGGAAACTGAAATGCTTTTTATTCAACATAGTGTTAAGAGATTGCGGCTTAATGCCAAGCGCATCCGCTACATTTTTTTGCGACAGCCCCGCCTCGGCAAGCAGCTTTTTCAAATCTATTATAAGATGTCTATTATCTTCAAACTTCTTCATGATGTCCCTCCTTTCTAAAAAGTTTAAGGTTTTTTTGTTTATATGTCAATAAAAAATTGGAAACCCCGTTGACAAATAAGGCAAAAAGCCTTATAATATAAATATAACAACAGTACGGACGGAGGGGATTACATGAACACAATGATTTTGGTCAAAGGCTTCGACACTTCCATGCTGACCGCAAAGGATATCCTGAAAAACGCTGTACGATCTATGGCTGAATGTGTATCGTACATGCACGCTGGGGATGATCGCATGGCTCATTTATTCCATGGGAAAGCCATGGTTTGGGAAGATTTGTATAACCAACTGACTAACGAATGGCCGGAGGACGTCAACAAGCGTTATGAGAAGATGCTCGATGAATATTGCGAGCATTATCTTGAGTCGAAACGCTGAGGATTTTCCTCGGCGTCTGCGTGTGGTTGACCGCCGCGCACTGATGAGACAGGTCGGAGGATTGGAGGATTTATTATGAAAAAAAGTGTTATCTATGCAAATTTGTGTGTAGACGAACATATGACATCTACCACAAATTATATTTTCAGGATGGATGTTGCTAAAGTAGAAGCTATTCCTGAATTTCAGTTTGCATTGCATGTACTGGAATTTGTACGGAATAACTGCGCCCCTTATGCAACCTGGAAGGGCGCAACAGATGCCGACACATACGGTGTAACTAAATGCCGTAAGGGGTTGGTATTATATGATCCCGGTTTATCGGAAGATATTATTGACGTTTGTGTTAGTATTTGCAAGGAATTAGGATGCAATTTAACTTTAGTGCGAAAGGAGGATTTAACCACCATGTACAAATAGTCGAAACGCTGAGGAAAATCCTCAACGTCTGCGCGGATTGACCGCCGCGCACTGATGAGACAGGTCAGAGGATTGGAGGATTACGAAATGGCAACAGGTTATGCACACTGCACATGTAAGACGTGCGGCAAGGAATTCACAAAGACCACATTCCAGTGCAACCGCAAGTCGGCTGATGAGTGGGTTGCATGGGCAGAGGCCAACTGCGACGAGTGCCCTGAGTGTTATCGGAAGCGCAAGGAGGCAGAACGCAAAGCGGAACTGGAGGAATTGAAAGAGGCGTATTCCGACCTCCCGCAGCTGATCGGCACAGAACGTCAGGTTGCGTGGGCGACGAAAATTCGATTTGAATCGTTGAAAAGGTTGGCGGCATGGGAAGGGCGGTTGCTGTCCGACCTGAAATCTGGGGATGGAATAAAGCGAGAGATAACCGACACGCTCGACCTTGTGGAAGGCATTCGAGAAATGTTTGAGCGCAAAAAAAATGCAAGCTGGTGGATTGATAACCAGCCACGCGATTCCTGGACAATGTCAGATCTTTATCGCAAGGAACGAGGACATCTCGACGAAGAAGAGATTGAAGAAAAGACCGTCGAGCAGACGACAGTCAAGCCAGAGACGTGCACCAAGCCGGGAGCAGTCGTCATTAAAGCCGCCAAAACGATCAAATGCGTCTATCCCAAAGACGAGGACCTGCGGACAATCGTAAAAAAGCTTGGCTTTCGGTGGGATGGTGAGGACCGAGCATGGGTAAAGCAAGTACCCGACTGGGACAGCAGCGCAGATCGTGCCGCTGAGCTCGGTAGCCAACTGTTGAACGCTGGTTTCGCTGTGTCCATTCAGGACGCCGAGATTCGGCGCAAAGCGGTGGAGGCGGACTATCAGCCGGGATGCCGCCGGTTGGTGATATGTGTGGGGGGGAAACTGTGCGCCTTGTTTGAACGAGATGAAGAACTTAATAAAGAAGTTAAAAAAATCGGAGGTCGCTGGAGCAGGAATAATGGCGCATATATTGTTCCCAAAGCCAGATGGCTCGAGCTACTTGACTTCGCGGGGCTTCACGGTTTTTTTATTACTCCGGATGCGGAGAGATTAATTGAAAACCAGCAAAATTCTGAGGTTACTGTCTCCCCTGCTGCCGCAGTTGACCCTGAAACTATTTCTGCACGCGAACAGCTCGCCGCTGCGCTTCATCGCACATCTGGCATCATCGAGGATTTGGTAGATGATTGAGACCATAACACCGATGTACGAACATCAGAAGCAGGCTTTTGATAAACTCTCTCGACTGAAGATTGGCGCTCTGTACATGGAGATGGGTACCGGAAAAACGCGGACGATGCTGGAAATCTCTGCGCATAAGATGGCAAAGGGCAAAATCAACCATGTGATTTGGCTTTGCCCCTGCTCTGTCAAACAAAATCTCGCGCGAGATATTCGAAAACACGCAAACCTGACTGGGTACGATATCACGATTTGCGGGATTGAGTCCATCAGTGGATCATCCCGCATCGCATCCGCAGTGTTGGATATTGCGATGCACAGCAGTTCTCTGCTGGTTGTGGACGAGAGCAATCTCATCAAGAACCCGAACGCAATTCGTTCAAAGCGAATTGCGCGGATTGCCGAGCAATGTCCTTACCGGTATATCCTAAACGGCACGCCGTTGAGCCGGAATGAAGCTGATATGTTTCAGCAGTGGTATATTCTCGACTGGAGGATACTCGGCTATCGCTCATACTACTCCTTTGCGGCAAATCATCTGGAATACGATGAACAGTATAGAGGTCGAATCAGGAGGGTATTAAATGTTGATTACCTGACAGATAAAATTGCACCTTATAGCGTGCAGATCAGCAAATCCGAGTGCCTGAATCTTCCGCCAAAAGTGAATTACACAGCATCATTTAATCTGACCGAAGAACAGTACCTGCATTATGACTATATTCGATCTCGTCTTCTGGACGAGGCAAATCTTCACATCGACGAGATGACATCTGTCTGGATATATAAGACTTTCACGGCATTACAACAAGTATCTTCCGGCAGGCGCGTCCTGTTAGATGAGAATATGCATATGCAGACAGAGCCGTTCTTTCCCGATCCGAGAAACAATCCGCGGGTGCAGGAACTCCTTAATCTTCTTTGTACAGTCGCAGATAAATGTGTGATATGGTGTAAATTTCAACACGAAGTTGATGACATCGTATCAGTTCTTCCTAATGCACTACCCTTCACCGGAGACACTCCACAGAAGAAACGTCAGAAATATTTAACCCGCTTTGAGACAGATGACAATATCCAATACCTTGTCGCAAATAAAAACTGCGCAGGATACGGATTGAACTTGCAATACTGCCACACAGCAGTTTATTATAATAACGACTGGGACTGGGCAACGCGAGCACAATCAGAAGACCGCCTGCATCGTATTGGGCAGGTCAAGCAGGTAGATTTATACGATATCGTGGCATCTGGAACGCTCGAAATGCGCATCCTCAATTGTCTGGACAGGAAGGAGAACATGGTCGATGCGTTCAAATCCCAACTCGGGAATAAGAATTATGCCCATTGGCTTGATGGCAAGGAGAGGAGGGGCTTGGTTGATATTGATTGGGTTGGCCGAGAAACAGAAACAGCATGAGATTGTCCGGTATGTCAGTCAGCATAGCATTGATAATATCATTGTATTTTCTGATGAACATTTCTTTCTCCATCTGCCGGATCTTCCACATATCCGACAGATTGGATATAGAGAGACCATAATGTATCGCACATTCTATCCTCTTCTGGAAGAGATAGATGGACACACATTGCTTGTCTATAACGAGATGATGCGCGATGCAGACCGCAGTTGTCTTACATATAACTGCTGCGCTAAATATTCGAACCAGACACCGCATACGCTGGTGTTCGAGTACCTGCCTATCATCAGCGAACCAGATGACCTGATGATTCTTGTGGACTTTGACACCGCACAGCGGCACAAAGGATTCCATTGGGGTGAAATTGACCGTGCAGCACTTGATATCCGCTGTGTCCGCAGGCGATTCACCATGGATGTTATAGAGATACCTGCGTCCGAGAAGATGACTGCCGCATACATCAAGAAGCGCGACAGTTTATTTGATAATATTGGGAATAAAGATCCCGATACTATACCTCGGAATCTGCATATTTGGTGTGGGCGCTATAAAACGCTTGATCCTGACAAGATGTATGTTGCAAGAAACGCAAGGTTTAAACGTAAGAATGTCACGACTTACGCCAATGTCACACCCGGTACGGACTATATCATGGTGGATATACCGCACGCGCGGAAGGATGTCAACGACTTCCTTCGCCGGACAGGTATGACCGAACTTCGGTATATCTCAACTGGTTTTGGCATTGACCAGTATTATATCTCCGAGTTCGAGAACTGGGTAAAGGAGGTGGAAAAAATATATGCTCAAACAGGTTTATATACCGAAGACAGTTGAACAGGCTGCCAGAGAACGCATAAGTTGGCTTTTCGATGAGTTCGAGAATATCATCGTTTCAATTTCTGGTGGGAAAGACAGCACTGTCGCTGCATACCTCTGCCTGCAGGAAGCACACCGCAGGGGCAGGAAGATAGGCATATTCTTTCTGGATGAAGAAGTGGTGTACCAGTCTACTGTCGAGCAGGTACGCTATCTAATGACGTTATATCCTGAGAATACGACTAAATTGTGGTTCCAATTCCCATTCCATTTAACAAACAGTACCTCGTTCGAGGAGGGGCAGCTCATATGTTGGGAGCCGGGTAAACACAAAATCTGGATGCGTTGCAAAGAGCCTGACAGTATACAGCACATACCGTGGGACAGGGAGACCCAGACAGTGCGCGACAAGAACAAGGGGTTTGGATTCTACGATGTTTTGGAGAATTTCCAGAGAAGCAGACCAAACACTGCTTTTGTGGTAGGCCTGAGGGCAACGGAAAGTATGAATAGATTCCGCGCCGTAGCAAAGAACCCTGGATACAAAAACTGTTACTGGTGTACAAAGATCAGAGGTGTGGAAAGAAGCGCGTCCTTTTATCCCCTCTACGACTGGAATTTCCACGACATTTGGAAGTTTATCTACGACAACGGGATTCGATATAGTAAGATATATGATTATCAGTACAAAAAGGGCATGGGCCAGCGTGAAATCCGCGTCTCATCCCTCATCCACGAGAAGTCTTTCCATGCTCTGGTCGAGCTTCCGGAGTTTGAGCCTAAGACCTATGACCGCCTCCTGAAGCGCGTCAAGGGCATTCAAGTCGGAAATCTGTACGGAAAAGATCCCAAAATGCTCCGCGTGCAGAAGCTCCCGAAAAACTTTAAAACGTGGATGGAGTACCGCAATTTTCTTCTGGATACTTATCCGGACGAAACGAAAAAGTGGATATTCGAGAAGCGGTTTGCGGCGCATCTTAATAACAATTACGTGGCGCGGCAGCAGTGTCGGCAGCTCGTCCTCAACGACTACGAGAATAATCTGCCAGTCGATAACAAGGAAGACCCTCGCGAAGCCACATTAAGGAAATGGAGAGCTATATTATGATGGAGATAAATACCACAAGAGGTATGGTTAAGTTGCCGTGCATGCAGCCGGTTATTGTCTCAATTGAAAAGGTCATGGCGAACAACTACAACCCGAATCATGTGTCGGAGAATAATATGGAATTGCTTTTGCAGTCCATCATGGACAACGGCTTTTGCTTTCCGGTTGTAGTTATCTATGACGAGGCCATCGACCGGTATATCGTCATTGATGGATTCCATCGCTATCTGATATTCCGCGATTATCTCAAGGCTGACAGCCTGCCAGTAGTCGTTTTAGAGCACAGCATGGCCGAGCGCATGGCAGCGACGGTGCAGTTTAATCGCGCACGCGGCGTGCATCAAGTAGACCTTATGGGTGATCTTGTGCAAGGTCTTGTCAATCAGGGACTGGATGATGAGGCGATAGCAAAGCACCTCGGCATGGACTTAGAGGAAGTATATCGCTTAAAGCAGATAACTGGTATTGCTGAGATGTTTAAGAATCAGGCGTACAGCAAATCATGGAAGATGATGGAGGTTGACGAATGAACTGGAATTACGGTGACGCATATCTCCGACATCCGATAGAAACTGGCACAGCAGTATTCGATGACGGTTCTCGCCTAACTGCTGCCGACATTACAGACATAGTGCCGGCATGGATTACCGATGCAGACCTTGTATTCGTTGATCCTCCGTGGAATAAGGGAAATCTCCAGAGTTTCTACACCAAGGCAGATAAGGGGTATGCCCCTGTTAATGACTTCTCAGAATTCTATCACTATCTTTTCTATCTGATTGACCAGATCTCCCCTCGCACAGCGTATGTGGAAGTCGGAAAAGAATATCTTCCTGACTTCGTGATGGAAATGAGGAAGATATTCAAACATGTCACATTCTACAATTCGACATATTACCATAAACCCAACAACTTGTGTTATATCGTGCGCGGCAGCAAAAAATTCGAAAAACCGGAATTTTTGAAGGGCATTGACGGAACAGACGAGGAGGATTTCATATCTCTCGTCTGCGGAAACGAAGATTATTCCTGTGTCGCAGACCTGTGTGTGGGGCGCGGTCTGGTTCCCATTGCCGCTGCAAGGAATGGTAAGCGTTTTGTGTGCACCGAGCTTAATCATAAAAGGTTATCGGTTGCTATAGAACGCCTTACCAAAGATGGACATACCTACAAGATCGAAATGGAGGAAACAAAATGAATTATCAAAGCTTTGAGGTAGGAAAGGTCGTTTGCCGGCCTTCCCCTGATGGTATCGTCTTTGAAACCACGCCGGCGGGCGTCCTTTTGCTATTAAAGATGCAGCGCCCAACAAGAAAAGAAGTACGAGAATTCAAGAACGGACGGGCGAAGTTTCGCTTCGTGGTCAAAAACGATATTATCTTTTTCCTGGCAAAATTCGGGGCGTTGCCCTGGATGGATGCGCCGTATTATCGCAAGTACGCACAGTTTGATGGAGCTTCGTTGGAAGTCCCGCCAGACGGAAAGGGCATTGCATTGCACGCAATGCTGATCGATGCGTCTTCCGGCGTATTGGTTGCGCAGAAGCTGATCGGTCTGTCAACCGAATTGTCGCGTGATTTGATTGCCGCGATGAAGGCACAGCCGGAGATCAATAACTATTACAACGTAGTCGATCTCACGCAGGCAATGTACAGCACGCCGCAGCTTGTGAAAGAGAGCGAGCGTTAAATGAATCAAGGCGAACAGGCATTAGTCTGCTCGCCTTTTTTCATAAAAAAACTATTGCAAATGCCTAACAGTTGAGCTATAATAGAAGCATAGAAAAGAACAATCCGCACTGGGGAATTGGAGGATGATTAACATGACAAAGACCTTTAAGAAATCCGCGTTGTTGGAAATGCTGAAAGCGGCCAACAAAGAAGCACATGCGAAACCGGGGACTTCGCAAGCCGTCGTGCTTTGGCCAAACGGCGTATGTATGACGGCAGACACAGATTGCTCTTGGCACGGGGTTCCTGTGCTCAAGTCATACGCATATTGTTCGCTTGCTGATTTAATCAAGATCGGTGAGGACGCACGGGCTGTCAAATCTCTGTTGCGCTTTTGCAACGAAGAGGATCTGCACTTCCTTGATATAAAAAAAGAGGAAGAGAGAAAATGGAATAGAGAGTGGCTCGAGGATATCAGTTGTATATTGTGTGAAGAGATGCGTGAGCGTGCGGCATTAACCGTAGACACAGTCGACGATGACGACATCATCAGGATATTTCAAAAAAACGAAGAACTTCGCCACGTGTATGAAGCTGCACAAGGCGGAACACTTAATGATCCGATTAGCACGGATTATACTGCTGATCTGGCAGAAGCAATCGCCAATTTCGATCGGGATTACTGGGAAGTGCAGGATAATGGGGACACCATTATCATCACAAAGATTGAAGATGAAGATTAAGCCAAATAGGAAGCCCGGGGTGCTGAATCACAGCGCCCCGGGATGAATAATTGGAGGTAACAAAAATGAAAAATAATACAAATAGATTGTATCTCGTCCCGACGGTTACCAACGGGAGAAGCGTCGCGAAGAGATTGGTCATGGAATACCGTATGGTTTTCGCGAAACAGGATTTGCGTAAACGTTTTTTCAGGAATCATTATGGCACAGAGGTAAATCCGGTTTACGTTATTCAACTGATTTCTGGCATGGGAATTAAAGTAAAAGATGATCGCTTAATCATGAAAGATAGCAGCCAGGCTCGTGAGTTTGGAGAAGCCATAGCTTCAACTGCGGAGGAAGCAGAATGAACGACAAATTGTTCAATGCGATCTGGAAAGACGCCTTGCACAGCAACGACCAGCGCACATCCTTCATCACGCGCTGGACACAGTCGGGGCAGTTGCCGGACGACAGCGCATCAGAAGTCGCCGCAGTCTGGGATGCCGCGCACATCACAATTAAAGAAATCCGCGCCGCGACCGGGCTGACGCAGATGCAGTTCTGCGAAAGGTACTGCATCCCGCGCAGCACCTTGCAACACTGGGAACTCGTGAAGGGACCTGCGCCGTATCTGAAACTTCTGCTGTGTCGCGCAGTCGGCTTGATCTGAAAGGAATGGGTGACAGAAGTGAAAACAAAAACAATAATAGAACAGCCGCTGATGACGCTGTGGTACAGCGATTGGAACACACCGCCGACGTCTCTTGATATCTTTGCTCGTGATTTGCGTGCTGTGGATGTCGGAACAGAGTTTTCGCCATCTGTTGCCACTGCATGTGGGCGAGCAGTAGATGAAGAATCTTTGACGGTTGTATACCGCGACGAGTACGGCGTTGCTTGCCTGCATCGCAGACGGGGGACGGAAGACACCCCCGCCGCAGAGCCGTGGGAATCGAAACCAGAGCTGATCTGGTTTGAAATCAACACATAAAAAAAGCGGACGAGCGCATAGCCCGTCCGCTTTTCTCATTAAAAATCAGTTATGGATCATAAACAATCTTCACCGAACTCGGCGCACCC
>OCVV012870544.1_pt1 | contig 13345 bp, 9 predicted proteins | sample 1539721 | NCBI WGS metagenome assembly OCVV01 (sample SAMN02144230, study PRJEB22623) | gut metagenome | biome: sheep rumen | host: Ovis aries | place: New Zealand
CATCATCTGCAACCTCCGCAGGTCGTTCCGACCTACGGTTACTGAGCGAAGACCCTTTTCAGGGTCTATTGCACCAATATGCGGATAATCATTATTAGAGAAATTCGATAAAATTAAATATAAATAATTCGTTTAATTCGAGTAATTCGTGGTTGAGAATAATCCCAAGTTTTTTATAACGATTACTAAAGGTGAAAAGTGAGTCAATAAATTTTTCTTTATATTCAACATAATATTTTTGTTTTCTTTCTCTCTCTTTCAGGAAAAGCTATATAATTGCAAGTGATTGGTCTTACATTTTTTCTTTAACCCTATTTCATTTGTTTTTATATGAGCGAGCAACTAAGTGAGAAAGAATACGAGGAACTGCTTCGTGAACTGACGGAGCAGAATGACGGACAGGAGGGACTTGACCTGCTGATTAACAATTTTTCGTTGGTGCCAGCTGATGAGCCTGTGCATTTGCCTGAAGAGCCTAAGATTGCGGTGCGGGTAGATGGATTGGCGAGAGGTGAGCGTTTCTGGTATGCCAAGGAAATGGCTATTGACGTGCGTTTCAACAAGAAGATTGAGGTGAGAAGCCAATTCGAGCTGCGCTTGGCGTTTGGCTCGCTCAAACCCGCATCGAACAAGACAATTTCGACGCTGCGGAAGGGGCAGATAGGACGGTTGCACGTCAATCTGGAAGCTTGTGGACTATATACTGCGGGGGAGTATGTTCTTCAGATGAAAGTCAACGACATTCCTTACTTGGAATACTCTTTCAGCGTGGACGAAGAGGGCAAGGTGAGCGAAGGGAAGACTACGCTCTTGAGCGAGCACTCTGCGGGGTCTTTCCTGATGGGGCGTGAGCTGGATTTTGATGAAGGCAGGATGGTGATGGGGTTTTGCGGATGCAAGGAGGTGAAGGAACTGTTGGCTCATTTGGTGAAACTGAGAAAGCTGAACGACTTGCGCTCGGACCTGATGATACCTCGTTTGCTGAACAATGGTTATGTGCTGTACGACAACGGGAAGCAAGACATGGATGAGTTGTCGGTATGTTTGGCAAAAATCCTGTTTGGCAACAATGTGGATGAAACCCACATCGACTATGCTGATGAGGACATGGATGATACACTGCATACACCTCCGTTTGACCATGAAACGCACCGGTGCTGGATGGTGACAGGATTCAGTGCTTTGATGGGCAATGGTTCCTCGAATTCCGTGAATGGGCTGCTGAAATTCATGAAACACAAGAAGTCGTTGGGTAGAGACTTGATTGTGTTTGTGGGCAGTGAACAGGAACTGAAGAGCTTCTTCAAGATGTACCCTCAGTTTGGAAAGTTCTTTCCCAAGCAGAACCGTGTGCATACAGGAGGGGAAACGGTGACGGAATTGATTTCTATGGTGTTCGAGTTCATCAACACGAACAATTTCCAGTGTACTACCGCTTGCCGTTCCAAGCTTATTGTTGGCTTGAAAAAGGCATGGGAGAAAGAGTTGGTGAAGGGTGTGAATGAGGAAGACGTGGAGTATTTCGTTTCTAATTACGTGTTAGAGAACCAAGGTCTGCGGCTCATGCGCGACGACAAGTGCCTAAAGGCAAGCAAAGAATGGAGTCAGATGATGATGAAGACGATAGAAGCGGAAGATGTCGATTTTTCGTCTTTCTACGCAGACCAGATGGACGAATTCGAGGATAGAATGAGTCGTTTGGACGAACTGGTCGGCCTCAGCGATTTGAAGCAGAACCTGCGCGACTTCTTCTTGCAGACGCGCTTCGAGGTTCGGCGCAGGGAACTCGGACTGTCCAACCAAAGCGACAACCGCCACCACATGCTCTTCACGGGCAATCCAGGAACGGGCAAGACGACAGTTGCCATGCTGATGGGGAAAGTGTTCCACGCTATGGGCTTGCTCTCGAAGGGCGATGTGGTGAAGGTGGACCGTGCATCCCTGGTTGGCGAGTACATCGGACAGACGGAGAAGAACGTGTCGGGGATTCTGAAGCAGGCACGCGGCAATGTGCTTTTCGTGGACGAAGCTTACGCACTCTTTTCCGACAAGGATGACAGCAGGGACTACGGCAAGCGCGTTGTGGAGACGCTCCTGAGTGTGCTTGCAGAGCCCAACCCTGACATACTGGTGATTTTCGCTGGCTATAAGGAGGACATCGAGCGACTGATGTCGATGAATGACGGTCTCAAGGGACGCTTTCCTCATGAGTTCTTTTTCCCCGACTTCACGGCTGACGAGCTGACACTGATTGGCAGGAACCTGCTGGAGAAGAACGGCTATGTGCTCCTGCCTGAGACTGAGGCTTGCATGAAGAGTGTGGTCAATCAGATGCTGTTGAGGAAGGACAAGAAGTTTGCCAATGCCCGCTGGATGACAGACTTCGTGAATGTGCAGGTGCTGAAGCATACGGCTCGCCGTGTGACCGCGATTGCCAAGCCACAGAAGAAGGACTATCAGCTGGTGCTGAAGGAGGATGTGCTTGATGCTTGGCAGGAACTGTGCCAGAAGCAGGCAAAGAATCCTGACGCAAAACGGATTGGGTTCGTGGCGTGAAGGAACGTGGAGAGTGAAGAGTGAAGAGTGGAGAGTGGAGAGTGGAACGTGGAGAGTGAAGCGTGAAGCGGGGAGCGTAGCCTTTCTTTAGAGAAAAATCAGCCGTTTTCAAAAAAAATCTTGAAAATGGCTGATTTTTATTTGTTGGTTGAATACAAATTCTCTCGTTGAATTCGCCTTTTTTACTCTTCCACCGTGAGCTGGTTGTTGTTCATGCGATACATGTAGCTCTGGATGATGGCTTTCATTTGGCGCTCCATTTGGTAGAGGGTGTCTTTCGGCATGGTGTGGAGCACGTTGTGACGAAGGAGGGAGTCAGTGCGATAGCGGAAAGCATGGGTGATGCGTTCACCGTCGAAGTCGATGGCGTAGTTGCCTTTGACAAATTCATAGCTTTCAGCTTCAGGCACCCACTGCATGGCAATCGTTTGGTCGGCTGGCGTGTTGAGCATGTCTTGTCCGAAAGCCAAGTAAGGACGGTCGTAACCCATGTAGTTGAGGACGGTAGGCATGATGTCGGCTTGCTGCACGACGCGCTCTGTGTCGTAGCCATGAAGGGTGGTGTCGGCTGGTGCATAGAGAATGATTGGCACACAGGCATGACCCAGGGTCGTGGAAAAGAATGGGTCATAGTGTCGGCTGGTGTGGTCGGCAGTAATGACGAAGATGGTGTTGCGGAACCACTTCTGCTTGCTTGCCTTGCGGAAGAAGAGGCGAAGTGCATTGTCGCTATAGGCAATACATTCTTGGATGGGTTCGACTCCCTTCGGGAATTTCCCCACGTAGCGTTTCGGCATGGGGTAAGGCGTGTGGCTTGATGCCGTGAAGACGGCTGTCATGAAGGGTTGCTTCATCTCGGTCATGCGGTCGCAGAAGAACTGAAGGAACTCTTCGTCGTAGATTGCCCACGTGCCGTCGAAGTCCTTGTCACCATTGTAGTGCGGGTCTTGGTTATACTCCGTTCGTCCGTAGTAGCGTTGGAAACCTGTGGCATGGGCGAATGCCTCGAAACCCATCGAGCCATTTTGCGCACCGTGGAAGAACGCTGAGGTGTAGCCCTTATGTTCGGAGAGCTCGCGTGCCAATCCCGACATTCGGTTGAGCGATGCAGGCGTGAGGAAGAGGGGTTCGACGTAGTTGGGCAGACTGGACAATACGGACGGCATTCCCTCAATACTCTTGCGCCCATTGGCGTAGGAGTATTGGTAGGTGAGGGCACAATTCGTGATGAGAGAGTCGAGGAAAGGTGTGAATCCCTTGTAAGTGCCACCGTTGAGTGTCTTGTTGTAGTAGCCAAAATGCTGTTTTCCGAAACTTTCGAGGATGAAAACCACAACATTCATTGGGCGAAACTCAGTGGAATCGGACGGAAGATGGATAGGCGAGAAGATGCTTTCCACCTCCTCTTGTGGCATGTAGTTAGGGGTGACAAAAGGAGTCTTATTGAAAGTGCGGATGATGGCAAAAGGGGTGTTGAGGACAATGCCCGTTTCGCTTGCCTTGTTGACGTATTGGTTGGCGTTGCTGACAGTGATAGGACGTGTGGCAGTGGTGAAGCCACCACGCATTCCTGCTATGCTGAGTGGCACTAAGATGGCAAGGAGGATGCCGTTGAGGATGTAATAGGCAGGCTTGTGGAACACGGGAATGTTGGTGGGACTTCGGAAGAGTTTCCAGAAGGCAACACCGATGACAACAGCAAGAAGCACCAAATACCAGTATGCCAAGAACTGCTCAGCGAAGATTTTTGCCATGTTGCCAGCACCTTCGTTGCTAAATTCCTGTAGTACAGAAAGCGTAGTGCGCTTGCCCGTGAACTGGAAATAAACGCAGTCGATGAGGTTGATGCACACGCAGAAGGTGTTGATGATGGTGTAGAGCCATCTTGCTACGGTGTAGAATCCATGCTTCTCCTTGTAGTGAAGCGGAAAGAGAAAGAAAAGGAGCAGCAGGGCGTTGGTGTAGAGGATGGCAGAGGTGTCGAAAATGATGCCCGACAGGAAAAGATGGAAAGCATGGGACAGGGTGAGGTCGGGATATGTGGTATGGTTGACCAACACGAATGCCAGACGACAAAGTGCGTAGGCTACATAAACCCAGAGGGTGTTCCAAACGAGGGCTGTGAGATTGCTGATAAGAGAAAATCGTTTCATGCTGCAAAGGTAGGAATTAATTGGGAATTAGGAGTTAGGAGTTAGAAATTAATTCCTAACTTTGCAGAACGAAAACGATTATAAGGAACAATGAAATAAACTTGGTATCAATGACATGAGTTGTCTTAGGAAAGAAATTAGAATAATTATCATAATTACTCCAAAAATTTAGAGTTGTTTAAAACAAAAAACATATCATTTCTAAAAAAATTCTTGGTAGCGTTGCCCAAGCGTCCAAGGACGGTAATCTTCTAATTATTCTAATTTCTTTCCTTAATAAAATCGTACCAACTTTTTTTAACGATTACTAATGATTATGAAAACAAAGAAACTCATCAGCTTGATATTGGTGGTGGCGCTGGGCGCATGGGTGGCTTCGCGCTGGAATGTGTGGTTCAAGATGCCCGACGAACCAGCGTATGTGGCTTCAGCAATGCCCGACCGCATTCTCCTGACCTTTGGCGACTCACGGGAAGACAGTAGGAACGTGAGTTGGACTTGTGACTCGGTGCTGCACGACGATGCATATTTGGAACTGGCAGAGAATGACAGTACGAATGAAGCAAAACGCATTGATGCCGAAGGCGAGGTGTTTGAATCAAGAAATGGAAAGGCTTGCTTTTACCATGCAAAACTGCGGCAACTGAAAGCTGACAAACGCTATTATTATCGTGTGAATACTAACGGATTCATGTCGAAGTGGTTTGGATTCAGAACCTATCCGCTGCATCGTGACAGTTTTTCATTCATCTATGTGGGCGACATTCAGGATTCCATCGGAGGTAAAGCCAATGATTTTCTGAAAATGGCTTTCCGCTCGCATCCTGAGACTGAAATGCTGGTGTGTGGAGGAGATTTGATAGAGCGTCCTTCCGACCACTACTATGCTGAGACGTTTCGCGACTTGGACTCCATCTGTACGGCAGTGCCTTTCTTGACCGTGACGGGAAACCATGACTATCTGAAAGGTGTCATCAAGAAGTTGGAACGGAGGTTTTCGCTGACATTCTCCTATTTCCTCGACTCAATGGTGGGAGAAAACCAAGTGTATTCATTGAATTACGGAAATGCCGAATTCTTCTTCTTGGACAGCGACCGCGAACCTAATTATCTGTACGCGCAGCGTAAATGGCTGAAGGAGCAGTTGGAGAAGAGTACAGCTCAATGGAAAATCTTGGTGCTGCATCATCCTCTCTACTCCATCAGTGGCAAATACAACAATCTGGTGCAGCGGTGGATGTTCGATGGATTGGTGAGGGATTACGGCGTGGATTTAGTGCTGCAAGGACATGAACACGAATATGCCCGCATGACGACAGAAGGAGATGCGAAGATGATGAACAGAACAACGCCTGTCTATGTGGTGAGCCATTGTTCTCCGAAGAACTACAAGATTGTGTTCGACGAGCGTTTTGATAAATATGGACTCTCCAGCCGTTACTATCAAACGGTGAAGATTCAGGGCGACACCTTGCAGATGGGCACATACGAAGTGTATTCCAATACGCTCTACGACTCCTTGCAAATCGTGAAGCAGAAGGGAGAAGCAAAGCCTTTGGTACTCGACTACGGAAAACAGATACCAGAAAACATGAGTTACGAGGTGGATGAAGGGAGCAAGAAATCCCGCCAGTTTGCAGAGCGAATCAAGGAGTACTGCGAGAAGCATCCTGAGCGAATCCATCGGAAGAAATAGGGTGTTTTTCAACAGAAAAAGGAATGAGTCGGCGCAGGTGCCAACTCATCCCTTTTTCCGTTTGTCATGTCTATGATGTGATTACTTCAAACCGAGCTTGCTCTTTACCTGAGGAGTGACATCAGTGGAGAGGGTTTCGGAAATGTAAGGGATGCCAGAGGTGATGTCCATGATGTAAACATATCCTCCTGCTACGCCCACTTCCTTGACCACCTTACCAAGCTTCTCAGAGATAGCCTGCATTTTGGTAGAAGAAAGTTTCTGCAAATCCTGCTGGCTGGTCTGGATGTACTGCTGATAGCGGTTCTGAAGGTCTTCGAGTTCCTGCTGACGGCGAGTCTTGACAGCATCCACCATCGTTGCTTCGTTCTTCTGATAGTCCTCGAACTTTGTTCTGAGCTCATCTTCCATTCGCTTTGCTTCATCTTCCACTTGCTTCTGCTGTGCCTGGAGTTCAGTTTGCGCAGCAGTGTATTCTGGCATAGCCTGGATAATTTCTGCGGAATTGAAATGTGCAAATTTCTGAGCGAATACACTCATTGGAAGTGCCACAAGGAGTGTGAGAATTGTCTTTTTCATTACTTTTTAATTTTATTGGTTTTTGTTTGAATATTATTTTTTAGTATGCGTAACCAAGCTTCTGGAGAACTTCGTCGCTGATGTCAATCTTTGGCGATGCAAAGATGATGCTGCCTCCTGAAGCACGGTCGAGCACAAGCTGATAGCCTTTCTGGTCGCAGATGTCCTTCACGGCGTTGTAGATTTCGTCCTGAATAGGCGACATGAGGCTCTGGCGCTTCTTGAAGAGTTCGCCTTCGCTGCCAAAGTATTTCTTTTTCAGGTCGCTTGCCTGCTTTTCCTTTGCCATGATAGCTTCTTCAGCTTTGGTTTTCTGAGCATCGGAAAGGAAGACGGACTCCTGCTGGTATTTCTTGTATTGTGTTTCCACTTCGGTGAGGATGGCTTCGATTTCGCCTTCCCACTTCTTGGAAACCTGGTTGAGTTGTTCGTTGGCACGTTCGTAGGCTGGCACATTCTTGAGGATGTAGTCCATATCCACGAGAGCAAACTTCTGTGCGCTGGCAGCAACAAATGTCATTGCCGTGAGCGCGATAGTCATGATGAGCTTCTTCATAATAATTTGATTATTAATGTTTCCGTTTTTTGAGTGGTGCAAAGATAGAATTAATCTGTCACACACCATTTAGTTAAATCCCTAATTCGCACGACGGTTTTCCCTAAAGGAAGAGGGGAATGTCCCTATTGGGCGTGTCGGCTTGCCATTAGAATTCTTGTCCGAGAACGAAGTGGAACTGGCTGCCACCGTAGGACTTGGAACCGAACACCTTGTCGAATCCGTAAGCCCAGTCGATACCCATCATACCCACCATTGGGAGGAAGATGCGGACACCGACTCCTGCTGAACGCTTCATATCGAATGGGTTGAACTTCTTGATGTCGGTCCAAGCATTACCACCTTCGAGGAAGGTGAGAGCGTAAATGTTGGTAGAACCCTGGAGCAAGAGAGGGTAGCGAAGCTCGACACCCATGCGAGTGTAGGCATAACCTGTGAATCCGTTAGGCGTGAGACATCCGTTGTCGTAACCACGCAAACCAATGGTTTCGGAATAGTAGCTGGAAGAATAGCCCGACATACCATCACCACCCACATAGAATGTTTCGAATGGTGATTTCTTGTTGGCATTGTAGTGTCCGAGGAAACCGACATCGAAGCGTGTCATCAACACGAAGCACTTTTGTTTACCCGAAAGTGGCGTGTAGAACTTGGATGTAAACTTCCACTTGTGATATTCAATCCAGCGGTAAATCTTCTGCAAGTTGGACATTCGGTTGGCATCGGCTTGGGAGATGTGCTTGCTGAGTTCGCCGTAGTTCAGTCCATCCCACAGGGAGTAAGGAGGTGTGGCTGATACGGAGAGCGACATCTGCGAACCACGACGAGGGAAAATCGGGTTGTCGATAGAGGTACGATTCAACTGCAAGGTGAGGTTGATGTTGTTACAGTTACCATCCGTGATGAGGAAGTATTCCCAGTCTTTCAGACTATAGCGCGTGTAACCGAGCGATGCCGAGAAACTGAAGTTGTTGTCTGGCCATGTGAGACGCTTACCCCAACCAATGGAAGCACCGAACACTTGCAGGTACTTGTCTGGGTCGTAGTAGGAACTATAGTTGTTGTAGTACGAACTATTGTAGTTTCCAACGCCATAGAGCATAGAGTAGTAGCTATTCATGTAGCTATTATTGTAGTAGTTCGAACTAATATCTGTGTATTTGGAATAGAAAGCAGATACAGAGAATGAGTTAGGACGCTTGCGACCAAACCAAGGGTCGAAGAACGAAATGTTGTACTGCTGATAGTAGCTACCATTGGTGGAAGCACTGATTTCGAGCTGCTGGGCATCGCCCTGTGGCAGAATTCCACGACGCTTGGCTTTCTTGCTGAAGAGGTTGCGCATGGAGAAGTTGGTGAACTTGATACCCGCTTTCAGAATCACACCCGTGTAACCATAACCGAGAGAGAGCTCCAACTGGTCGCTCGCCTTTGGCACGAGTCCGAGGTTGAGATCCACCGTTCCATTGTTAGGGTCTGGCTTAGGCTGGAAATCGATTTGCTCAGGGTCGAAGTGTCCCATCTGACCGATTTCCTGATAGGTCAACTTGAACGCATCCATCGAGAAGAGGTCGCCTGGCTTCAGCTTCAACTCACGGCGAATGACTTCCTCATATACGCGCGTGTTACCATAAATCTTGATTTTATTGATGGCAGCCTGGATTCCTTCCACGATGCGGATTTCAAGGTCGATGGAGTCGCCATCCACATTGATTTCAGTGGGGTTCACCTGGACGAAAACGTAACCGTCGTTGTAGTAGTAGTTCTTGACGGCATCGTCATCGCTTTCCAATCGTTTGTTGATGTGCTTCTGATTGTACACATCGCCTTTCTTCATGCGAAGCACTTCGTTCAGGGCTTCTGTCTTGTAGATGGTGTTACCCACCCAGTCGATGTTGCGAACATAATAGCGTTGTCCTTCATCGATGTGGATATAGACATCAACGAGGTTTTCACCTGCTGGAACCACGCTGTCGGCAACAATCTGAGCATCGCGATAGCCCAACTCATTGTACTTTTCAATGACACGCTCCTTGTCCTCTTCATATTTCTCCTGAACGAATTTCTGAGTCTTGAAGAGGCTCTTGAAACCCTTTTCGTTGGTTTTCTTCAACAGACCACCCGAGAAGAAGTTACCATCGAACTTCCTACGCTTGATGTGCTCATTACCCGTGATGTAAATCTTGTGAACCTTCACCTTTTCTTTCTTGTCGATGTTCACATCCACAATCACCTGGTCTTTCTTGCTCAAGTCGTCGCGCTGGATAATTTCAGCTTGTGCATTCTTGAAGCCTTTCTCGTCGAAGTATCGCTTGATGACAATCTTCGCACGGTCCACCATGTTGGGAGTGATTTGTATGCCCTTGATGATACCGATTTTCTCCATCAAGTCATCCTTCTCACCCTTGCGCACACCGTTGATGTTGACTTCCGACACACGTGGACGCGTAGCAAGGATGATTTTCAGATAGAGACTGTCGTTCTGAATCTTCTCTGCTTCGATGCGGACAGAAGAGAACAGTCCGTGCTTCCAGTATCGCTTCACGGCAGCCGTGATTTCGTCGCCAGGAAGAGTCACTTGTTCTCCGATGCTGAGTCCTGAAATGCCAATCAGGAGATAATCCTCGTAGTTCTCAACACCTTCCACCTTGATGCCGCCAATAGGCAGACGACGCTGCTGACCATACAGAATGGTGGGTTTCTCAACATCCTGCTGGGCATGAGCATTTGGCAAAAGCAGGATGCCAAAAGCAAGTGTGAAAAGTGTTCTAAGTATTTTGTTCATTGTTCTAAACTAAGTCAATTTTGATTTTCTTTTTCCACCTGTTCCTCCGTCTTGCCGAATCGGCGCTGGCGCTTCTGGTAGTCACAAATCGCCTTGCACATTTCCTCTTCGGTGAAGTCAGGCCAATAGGTAGGTGTGAAATAGAATTCAGTATATGCACTTTGCCACAAGAGGAAATTGCTCAGACGCTCTTCGCCACCCGTTCGGATAAGCAACTCGGGGTCGGGCATGAAATGGCAATCCAGATGCTGGCTGACGACTTCCTCCGTGATGTCCTCAGGCTGAAGCTTGCCTTCTTTCACTTCCTCGGCAATCTTACCAACCGCCTTGGTGATTTCCCAGCGTGAGGAATAGCTCAACGCCAGCACCATGCAAGTGGCTTTGTTGTTCTTTGTGCGATTCTCCAAGTAGCGGATAGCATCCTGCACGTCTTCTGGCAGGCGTTGGATGTCGCCCACCACCGTGAAGCGAGCGTCATATTTCATGAAAAGTTCTTCCTCCAGATGTTTCAGGAGCAGCGACATGAGGGCGGCAATCTCTTCGAGAGGACGGTTCCAGTTCTCCGTGGAGAAGGTGTAGAGCGTCAGGTAGTCGAGTCCCAGCTTCACGGCTGTTTCCATGATTTCGTGCGATTTCTGTGCGCCTGCCTGGTGTCCCATAGTGCGTTCCATGCCCTGCGAAGTGGCCCACCGGCCATTGCCATCCATGATGATTGCCACATGGCGAGGAACTCTCGTTTTGTCAACTTGTTCGAGATATGACATAGCTTCTTGGTTGTTATTCGTTGTTACACTTCCGATACTTTGGGCAAAGGTCGTAAGTGAGATAAATCATTGTGAAGGAATAGTTGTCCTTGTTCTTCATGAAGCCGCTCTTGATGACGTAAGGGTCTTTGATGCCATCGAGCATGTCGCTCATGCTGAAGCGCATGGTCCAATCCAATCCCACGTTCCATCGTGGCTTGAACTTGTATTTCACACCAAAACCGATGGGAATGTTGAGGGTGAATTTGCCATTGCAGACGGTACCTCCTAAACCGAACTGGATGTAAGGACAGATTTTTCGGTGACCTTTGTAACCGCCACCAACACCATAGCCCCAGAATCCCAATTCGTACTGTGCGCCCACATCCCACACCTTGTGGTTGAATTTCCACTGGATGTCGGGATTCTCGGGATATTTGTATTTGATGTTACTGGCATCGCCCGAAATGCCTCCCACGGCAATGTTGAATTTCACCGATTGGCGAGGGTTGATGTTGTAGCGTCCCACCAATCCACCAGCCAGATTCATGTTCTTGAACAAAGTGTGGTAGTTGGCTTCACCGAAATAGAAGCTGGTGCCCAGCATACCGCCCAGTTCGAGAGCGTACTCCAGTTCCTGCGCTTTGGCAGGAGAAGCCAGGAGTGCCAGCGACAGCGCTATGATTTTGAGCCAAACCTTCTTCATCCGTTTCAGGTGTTAGGGACTATTTTTTGATTGTTTCAAAAGTCAGCAGAATTGACGCGTCAATTCTCGCTTCTTTTCGATTTCTTGTTGATGATTCCGCTCCACACTTTTCCGTCATCACGCACAAGCCAAATCTTTCCATTGGCTACGGTGGCAGTCACCTGTCCTGCATAGCCAAGCAATTCTTTCGGAAGTCCCAGCTTCTTCGATTGCTTGTGCCATGTGATGCCATTGTCGTTCGATGTGTAGATGGCGTTGTAAGCAGTGCTGGTGGAGGTTTCACCCTCTTTCTCACCACCAAAAGCCATTAGTTCGCCATTGTAGTACACCATCTGCAAGTCGCGCAATTTCGGCATTTCGTAGTTGTTGTCGTTATTCACATGAATGTATTCCCATTCCTGATCATCATCTGGGTTGGAGGAGGAAAGTTTATACCAAACCACAGCGTCCTTATTCAAGTTGGCATTCCATCCCATCATCACCACATTCTGGAAATTCGGGTTGGTCTTCGTGGTGTAGTAAGCATACGAACCATATTGCTCAGGAACTAATCCGAGATTTTCCGAACCACTCATTATCCATTCATTCATGTCGCTTGATGCCCAAATAGCATCGTCATCACAACCATAGAGATAGTTGTCATCGGCAGCCAGCAACTTCGTCAACAACCTATTGGAAGCTTGCTCCCACGTCAAAGCCTTGTTCTCTGCTAACGAACGATAAAGGATATTATTGTTGTCGAGTGCATAGAAATATCCGTCGAAATAGAGAACCGAAGCATAATCAATGGTTCCTTTTGCTCCAGTCAAAGCCTGTGGTGTAGTCCAACTGCGTTCTTTGTCATCGACAGCCGTCGAAGTGACGTAAGCCTGACCATTGACTTCATGAAAAACATAAAGAATGTCGTCATGAATCACGTCGTGATGCTTTCCAATCATCGGAGCAGTTTGCTCCTCGGCAGTCCAATAGAGAGAGTCTGCATCGTTGGATGCCAGCCTGATGTCCGCATCATAGATTTTTCTCGACACACCATCGTAAGCCACCACCATGAATTGAATTTTCTGAGTGAAGTCGATGGAGTCCTTTCCGTTGTTGAAAGCATGGAAAGGCTCATCGTTGCCACGAATATACACGTTGCCTTGGCAAGTGACCGTAGGAACCACTTTCGTTATCGTCACCCAGTATGGCAAGGAATCCACATTGTAAATCTTCCTGTTCAGCTGGTCGATGTTGAAATAAATTTCCTTTCCGCTCATCGAAACCTTGATGGTGCTATCTACTCCATTCACGGTGACGATTCTTTTACAAGGAATGTCGGCTACAGAAAACAAAGTGATGGCACACTCAGGTGAGCCTGTCGTTTCACTGTCCTTTAAGCACGAAATCATTTGCATTGCAACCAACAATGTTGCAAGTATGTAGAAAGATTTTTTCATTCTAAATTTTACAAATTAACCTTGTGAAATGGGCACATTTCTCCCAAGGCACATATTTTCAGCTTGCAAATTTACGAACAATTTTTTCTCTACGGAACTAACTACCTAACTTTTAATGAATTTTATAGCAAATTT